>Ga0209640_10000075_pt1 | contig 59602 bp, 50 predicted proteins | sample RifCSP10_1_FD_184018 | JGI IMG/M metagenome (GOLD analysis project Ga0209640, IMG submission 184018) | Soil microbial communities from Rifle, Colorado - Rifle CSP2_sed 10_1 (SPAdes) (version 2) | ecosystem: Environmental > Terrestrial > Deep subsurface > Rock core/Sediment | place: Rifle...
CAACGGCGGCTGGGAGATATGCAGCCGCTCCGCGGCGCGTGTGAAGTGCAGTTCCTCGGCAACGACGACGAAGGCGCGCAGATGGCGGAAGTCCATCCGGCAGATTATGCCAAATTGGTATCGACGTTATTCCCGAAAATGTATTGGACAGCAGGGCGCGAGGCCCTGGTGAAGTCCAACGCCTTGGCGGAAGCTCCCGCCACCGCCACCGCGGGCCTCCTCTACGGCGACCGTGTCAACCAGATCGACCTCCGCGTCGGCAAGATCTTGCGTTTCGGACAGCGTCGCGCGGCGCTGAATTTCGATCTGTACAACGTACTCAATTCGGGTGCGGTGCTGATTGAAAGCACCGCGTACGCGACCTTCCGGTCACCGCAATTCGTCATGACACCGCGGTTCGTCAAGGTCAGCGCGCAACTGGATTTCTGATTAGCGCGTCCGCGCTCCATCCCGTGGTAGCCGGAGGCCTTCAGGCCTCCGGATCCATCATTGCCAAGCCGAATAGACGTGCTTGCCGACGAGGTACGCCGGGTTGGCGCCCTGCCGCGGCGTGAACTTCTGCACCCCGCTCCTGCCGACAGCGGCGAGATACAGGTTCTGCTCCTGATCGACGCTGATGCCGTGGACACCCCAGAGCGCGCCGGGGAACGCCCCCAGGCTGCCCCACGCGTAGATGAGGCGTCCCTCGCGGTCGACTTGTATGAGCTTCTGCGCCACCTGGTCGTACAGCCACACGCGGCGGTCGGCGTCGATGTGCACGAAGTGCAGGTTGGCCCGATCCCAGGCCAGCGACCACATGCGCAGGAACTTGCCGTCTTCGTCGAATACCTGAATGCGGCGGTTGCCCCGGTCGTTCACGTACACCTCGCGCGTTGCGGGATCCACGGCAACGCCGTGCACGTTGTTGAAGTAGTTGGGGCGCGTTTCCTTGCCCTGCTCGCCTGCCTCGCCCCACGCTCTGATGAACTTGCCGTCCTTGTCGATCTTGACGACGCGCGTGTTGGCGTAACCGTCCGCCACATAGAAGCTGCCGTCCGGCTGGAAGGCCATGAAGGTTGGCCGGTAGAAGTGGCTCTCATCGGAGGCGTGTACGTTCGGTTCGCCGATCGTCTGCACCAGCGTCTTCCCGTCGTTGGTGAACTTGAAGATCGCATGCCGGTAGTCGTCCACCAGCCAGACGTGCTTTTCGGCGTCGTACGGGCTGATGTAGATGGAGTGCGGCCGCCGCAGCATCTTGTCCCACTGTTTCCACGTTTCCGTGATGTTGCCGTCGCGGTCGATGACGACGATGCAGTTCTCCCAGAGGAAGTCGACGCCGTTCTTCCCACGATCGGAGTCATCACCCACTTTCCCGTTGACCTCGAGCGCGCCCGGAGGGCTGGCGCCGGTTGCGTTCCGGACCAGCCCCATCACCGGATACGAGAGGTTGGGCGCGATCTGGGGCAACGCGGTGGCTCGAATCTCGGGCAGCACCGGCAACTGGCCGCGCTGTATGAACAGGACCCGATTGGGGCTTTCGGCAAAGACGCCCTGTCCGGCGCCCCATGTCCATTTCTCGTTCCCCGGCAGCGTGCTGATGTCTTTGGGCCAGCCCTCGACGACGTCATAAGGACCGGTCACATCCAGTGCTCCGACAGCGGCCGGGACGGCCGCGAAGGCCCCCGCGAGGCCCTCTCCCTCTTCTTGCCCCTGGATCGGAGACTGTCTGTTGCCAATCAGGTAGCCTGCCAGCAACGCCGCGGCGACAATCGATATCACTATCCAGCGCTTGGACATGTGCATTCCTCCTGATGTCCCGCAAGGAACTTTACTTCAAGTGGAAAGTAGAAAGTGGAAAGTGCAAAGTAAGTGGAAAGTCATGTCAGCCCTGGCGCACGCGGTCCACGATTGACTGCACGGTGTGCTGCGCCGACAGCGCCGCTCCTTCCTGCCACGAGGGAAGGTGGCTGCAGTAGTCGCCGGCGAAATAAATCCGCTCGTCCGGAACCAGAAATTCTTTGTACGGTCCGTCGAAATAATCGGGTGTGCCGGTGTTCGAATCTGCCGCTGCGCGGACCCATGATCCGAGACTGAATGGCATCTTCGCCCACGAGACGTACAGTGGCTTAGCCAGTTCCCTGCCGCGGCCCGGGTGCAGCTTCTCGACGGCTGCCCGCGACGCGGCGATCTTGGCGGCGATGGACGAAAGCGCGCCGAATTCTCCGGTTTCCGTCCCGTAGCCCGCAATGAGCACGCCCTTTTCCGAGCACATGCCGTTGCTCGGATACCACACGTTGGCGAGGACACTGGATGCGAGGCTGATAGGGCCAGTGGACAGCCAGGAGATGCCTCCGTAGATGCCGTCATCCTGTTCCCAGAAGCGGCGCGACTCCCAAGCGATCTTGTAGCCTGAGGCATATGCGACCTGATTCATGGCTGCAACGACGCGTGGCGACAAGTCGTGCTTGGTACTCTTGAGAACACTCAACGGCACCGTGCAGATGCAGTACGACGCGTCCAGCAACCGCATTGCTCCACGCTCGGCGTACAACACGCGGACTCCGGAGGAGGTCTTGCGAATCTCCTGCACTGGACAGCCATACTTGACGATCGCACCCAGCTTTTGTGCGAAGGCGTACGGAATCCTGTCCATGCCGCCAACCGGCTGAAGCAGGGTTGCCTGCCTTTCGAGCCCTTCCTCGAACAGGATGCCCTGCCAGAAGGAGGCGTCGAGCAGAGCACTCATCGGCAGCGGGTCGCGACCGACCTGTTCTTGCCCTGCTGCGCCGGGCAGCTGCGTCACGCCTGCACGGCTGGACCCTCTGTACACGAACTCTGAGCTCAGGTCGCCGTAGGTCTGCAGAAAGGCGAGCATCCGCTCCCGGTCTGCCAGCGTCACTTCCTGGTCGAGCGCGCCTCGTCGAATCGCCTTGGCCAGCAGCTCGGCTACGTGCCCGCGCGTGTCGTTGACGGCCTGGCGCTGTTCGATGGGCCTGCCGCCAAAGGCGTGGTCGCTCTGCAGGAGCGTGCCACGCGACGTGTTGACCAGCACTTCCATGGGCACGCCGAGCTCCCGGCAGTAGCCGAGTATCGTTCGATGTATGGCCGGAATGCGCGCCGGACCCGCGTTGAAATACTGCCCTTCGTCGAAGGCGCACTCCTGCACGGGGCCGTCCAGGAACTCCACCTTCTCGCCTCGGCGGATCGTCCAGTTGCGTCCTCCCGGCCGCTGTCGTGCCTCGAGCACGGTACAGTCGAATCCGGACTTGCGCATTTCGTACGCCGCCACGAGTCCGGCGATCCCTGCGCCGACGATGGCGACCTTCGTGCCCTTGCCTGCATTGGACGGGAGTCGGAAAGGAGTTGTGACGCTTTGCGAAGGATCGGCGAGCAGATCCATCGATCGCATCAACATGAAGGCGGCGCTGTAGCCACCTGCTTGTGCCGCCCGCCAGATCAGCTCACGCCTGGTCATCCCTCATGCTCGGCCAGGCGGATTATAGGCGCAGCTCTTGATTTGTAATTTGTGATTCGTGATTGGTGATTTTTCAGTAGTGTCCCAATCACCAATCGCGAATCACAAATCACAAATTACTGAGTGGCCGCCCGGTAGCCTTCTTCGTACCCCTGGCGGAATCCCGCACGGTAGTTGCTTCTATACGCGTCACGTGAACCGTATGAGTTGGAGTAGCCCTGGTCGGCGTTGCGATAGTCGAGGCTGTCGGCAGGATCGTACCGCTGGCGGGATTTGCCGTCGGCAAGTCCACGCTGTCGCCCTTCCTCGTAGCCTCGCGCGAACGCCGGCTCCTGATAGCCACGCGGCATCTGTCGATTGCCGACACCCTGTCGAACTGCGGCTGATTGTCCCGCTCCGCGCCCCTGAGGTGCGATTGCCTCTCCCCGTCCACGACCTTGAGCCGCCGATTGCCCGCGTCGACGACTCTGGCCGTACGCTACGTCGCTCACGGCCAACGATCCGACAACGGCACACGTCGCGAGTGTGATGATGAGAAATGGTTTCCAGTTACCCACGCGCATTCACTCCCAGGGCAGGCCGTCCATGCAGGCTGCAAACGCCGAGCCACGTAAGTGCCGTCATTTGATGGAGTTTCAGGCGCGTTGAGTCGTGGCCGTCCACGAATCGGGGCATGCGCGAGAGGTCAGACTCAGCAATCACAATTCAAAGTTCACGATCGTTCACGATTCAAAATTCAAAAGGCGGGGTCAAAGGTCGGAGACTCGGGCTCATTCGGCGGGCGACAGTCGCTCCGGCGACGCGATGTAGGTTCTTCGCGCGCGCGCGGTCAATCCGGGCGTTTTCATGCGAACCACCAGCTTGTGCTCGCGACCGTCCAGCATGGTGGGCGTGAAGCCCAGGGTGTACTGAGTGTGCAGTTCCTGCGCAACGCGTGAGAACGTGGGCGCGAGATCGTCGGTTTTCTTCAGCTCGAAATATCCTCCGCCGGTTTCGTCAGCCAGCCGTCTCAACCCGCGATCCGGCCGCGTCCGTACGCGGCGCTGCCCATTGAAAAACTCCGACTCGAGGCCGATGGCGTAGACCATCACCTCCTCGTCCTTCGCACGATCGAGCACATCACCCATGCCCACGCGGCTTGCGGTGTCGTCGCCGTCGGTGAAGACCAGGACGACCTTGCGCCGCTCGACGCCGCGCAACATCGCCATGCTCTCGTTGATGGCATCGTACAAGCGGGTGGGATTTCCGAACTGAAGGTCCTTGAGCGCGAAGATCAAATCGTCGCGATCGTTGGTGAACGTGCCGCTGAACTGAATCTTGTCGCTGAACGAGCCGACCTGTCCCTTGTCTTCCGGGATCATCCGGAGGAGAAACTGTTCGGCGGCGGCCTGCAGCCGGTCGAGGTTGGCCGTCATGCTCGCGCTGTAGTCGAGCATGACGACAGCGGTGAACGGCTGGACGTCGTTCTGAAAGAAGGTGATCTCCTGAGGCATTCCGTTGTCGAGGATCGTGAATTCCTCCTGCTCCAGGCCGGGCACGAAGCGCCCTTCCTGGTCGATCACGGTCGCAATAACAGGCACGATCCGCGTGCTCGAGCGAAACGTCGGCTCCTGCCCCACGACGCCCGAGGCGGTCGCCGCAACGAGGACGAGAACGGCGAGAATCAGGGCGCGCATAGATCACGAGCTTAGCAACGATTGTTCCGCGGAGTAAACCGGCTTGGCGGTAAGATTTCGCCTATGCGCACAGTATTTTTCGCACTCGTCTACCTTGTCGCGGCCGCCCCGCTGTACGCGGCGAGGGTCGCCGGGGTGGTGCTCGACTCGTCGGGCGCACCTGTTGCGGGGGCCATCGTGACCGCCGGAGGCGTCTCCGCCACGGCCGGAGACGACGGTGCGTTCTTGATCGCAGACGCCCCGGACGGCGCAGAAGTGCGCGTTACGGCCGCTGGATTTGCCCCCGTATCGCTCACTGCCGGCGCCGATGCCGAAAGCCTGCGCATCGTCCTGCAGCCTGCTCCCCTTGTCGATACCGTGGTCGTCACTGCGTCGCGAGGTGCCGCACGGCTGGCGACGCCCGAGGCGACAACCGTCGTGACATCGGCGGAGCTGATGACGTCGCCGGCCGGATCCCTGGACGACGCCCTTCGAAATACGCCCGGCTTCAGCCTGTTTCGTCGTTCGTCCTCGCGGGTGTCGAACCCGACGACGCAGGGTGTCACTCTTCGCGGCGTGTCGGGATCCGGCGCCAGCCGCACGCTCGTGCTCGCTGACGGCCTGCCGCTCAACGACCCGTTCGGCAGCTGGGTGTACTGGAACCGTGTGCCACAGGCGGCAGTGGAGCGCGTGGAAGTTGTGCGCGGGGCGGCGGGCGACCTGTACGGCGCCGATGCACTCGGCGGCGTCGTCCAGGTGCTGACGTTCGCGCCAGGACGCACGCGGTTTCGAGCAAGTGGCGAGGGCGGGTCGCACGACACCGCGAAAGTCTCGGGCTTTGGCGGAACGCAGCGCGACGCATGGAGCGCCGAGGCGGCGGGAGAATGGGTGCGGACCGACGGCGTCATCATCGTGGGCGAGGAGTCACGAGGGCCCGTCGACGTTCGCGCCGACAGCGATTACGCCACCGGGTTCGTAGGTGGCGGATACAACCCGGGCAGCTGGCATGCGGGCGTGCGACTGAGCCTCTACGACGAGGAGCGCGGCAACGGCACGCCGATCACCGTCAACTCGACGGACTGGAAGCAGGTGTCGGGCGAGGCTGGTGGGTCGGTGGCCAACGGCGCGTGGCTCGTTCGTGCGTCCGGTGGAACGCAAACCTACTATCAGACGTTCAGTGCCGTGCTGGCGGGCCGCGCGACAGAGCGCCTGACGTTCGAGCAGACAATTCCGTCGCGGTTCGCCACCGTGAGCGGCCAGTGGACGCGCGGCACGGCGGCCAACGTGTGGCTGGTTGGCGGCGAAGCCAAGCGGACCCGATCCACCGTCAACGAGACGCGCTACTCGGTGGCCGGTGTCCCGAGCGGCCCGTTCGTCGCGGGAGGGACCGAAGCGAGCGGTGCGTTGTTCGCACGGGTGAGCACGTCTCCGAGCGATCGACTGACCGTGGTGCTGGGCATGCGTGGAGACTTCTGGCAGTCCACGCCGCGCGATACGGCGTCACCCACGCACTCGGCCGAGTTCTTCAGCCCGCGCGCTTCTGCAGCATGGACGCTTTCGCCAGTCACATCCGTGCACGCGTCCGTGTACCGTGCGCACCGCACGCCCACGCTGAACGAGCTGCATCGCGCCTTCGCCGTTGGGAACTCGGTGACGAATCCGAATCCGGAGCTGGATCCCGAGCATCTGACCGGTGTTGACGGTGGCGCGCTCTTCGCGTGGCAACGGTTGTCTGCGCGCGTCACGGGGTTCTGGAATCAGATGGATGGCGCTATCACCAACGTGACAATTCGCGTCGTGGGTAATCAGATCACGCGGCAGCGCCAGAACACCGACACCGTTCGAGCCAAGGGCCTGGAGATTGAAGCCGACTACAGGCCGTTTCCTGGATGGACGCTGGGGGCGCTCGCTGCGGCAACCCGCTCGACGTTTGAGGACGCACCGAACCAGCCGGCTCTCGTCGGCAAGCGGGTTCCGCAGGTGCCGTCATATCAGCTCGGCGTCAGCGCGACGTACGTCGACTCCCGCGGGTTTACCGGCTCGCTGCAGGCGCGCCGCGTCGGCGTCCAATTCGACGATGATCTCAACCTCTTCGAGCTCGAATCGTTCGGCGTGATCGACGCCTCGGCGAGCCAGGAACTCCGACGCGGCTTGCACGTCTTCTTGGCGATCGAGAATCTTTTCGATGCTGATTACGACGTCGGACGAACGCCGATTCGAACGATCGGGTGGCCGAGGACCGTGCGGATGGGTGTGCGAGTATTTCTGCCGTAGTCTCGTTGGTGGTTGGTAGTTGGTGGTTGTGGCCGGTAGCTGGCCCCTGGGTCGCACCTCCACCATCCACTAACCACGAACCACCAACCACGAACTCGGGGGTGCCTATTGGCAGCAACGGTGCACGTGATCGCGCGGTGGTTTGCGAAACCAGGTAAGGAAGAAGAACTGAGAGTAGTGCTGACGGGGCTCATCCCGCCAAGTCGTCGCGAGATCGGGTGCTACCAGTACGACCTTCTGCGCAATCCAGCCGATCCGCGCGACTTCTGCTTCGTGGAGCGGTGGGAAGACGACAAGGCGTTCGATCAGCATGGCGCCTCGTCCCATGTCAACACCGTGACGACGCAGGCACAAAGCCTGGTCGAGGGGCCGCCCGATGTGCGCCGGTATCACATTCTGTGATGAACACGTAAGGTCAAAGGTCAAGGTAGCAGATCATTTATGATGGCCATCATGAGAGCTTTTGCCACGTGCGCCATGCTGGTGGCGCTCGCCTGTTCGGCGCCCGCGCAGCAGACGTCCACCGGACAGACGTCGACGGGACCGACGTCCACCGCACAGGCTGGATCCGATCCGGCGGCGCGTATCGGCAACCGCACGATTACGGTGAAGGAGGTCGATGAGCGCTGGCGGCAGAACGAGCCGGCGCAGCAGGCGCAGGCGCTTCAACAGATATACGAAGGCCGCAAGAACGCGCTCGACGCCATCATCGCGGACATGCTGATTGGCGAAGCGGCCAAGGCCAAAGGGATGAACGCCGACCAGTTCACAGAGTCGGAGCTCACTCGTCGGATCAAGCCGGTGACCGAGGCGCAAGTCGTGTCCTTCTTTCAGCAGAATCAGGCGCAGATGCAGGGGCGTGGCCTGGCTGCGATGAGTCCAGCGATCCAGCGCTATCTCGAGGAGCAGGAGCGAGGCACGGCGTACCGATCGCTGGTGGCGGAGTTGCGCAAGGCAGGTCCTCGCACGGAAATGATGATCGACGCGCCGCGATACAACGTGGAGATCGCGCCCGACGATCCCGTCCTCGGCACAGCCAGCGCCACCGTCACGATGATCGAGTTCTCCGACTTCCAATGCCCGTTCTGTCAGCGCGTCATGCCCACGCTGAAACAGCTGCGCGATACGTATGGCGATCGCGTGCGGATTGTCTGGAAGGACTTTCCGCTGACGTCAATTCACCCGCAGGCGTTCAAGGCGGCCGAAGCCGGCCAGTGCGCGCGCGAACAGGGTAAGTTCTGGGAATATCACGATCGGCTTTTCGCCAACCAGCAGGCGCTCGAGCCGGAGCTCTTGAAGAAACATGCGGTCGATACGGGGCTCGACGCGGCGAAGTTCAACGCGTGCCTCGACACTGCAAAGTACGCCGAGCGCGTCCAGGCGCAGATGGGTGTCGGCAATCAGCTTGGGGTCAGCTCGACCCCATCTGTTTTCATCAACGGCCGCATGGTAAGTGGCGCACAGCCGTACGAAACGTTCACCACAATCATCGACGAAGAACTGGAGCGAGCCCGCCGCTAGATCAACCGGCTCGCCAGAATCGACACATCGATGCTCAAATCAAAAAACATCGATCTGTAAATTCAGATGCCTCTTACGGGATGAGCACGATCTTCCCGTAAGCCCCTGGCTCCAGCACCGCCTGATGGGCCTGGACCGCCTGGGCGAGCGGCAACTCGCGCCCGACTACTGGCGTGAGCGACCCGTTCTCGAGCCCCGGAGCGAGTGCCGCATGAATGATCCGGTACTCGTCGGCCGTCGCATTGATCATCGTCATACCGAGGATGGTGGCGTCCTTGCTCATGATCTTTCGCGGATCGATCTCGGTTCGTCCGCGATTGCCCACCACCATCACGCGTCCGCGGAACGCCAGCACGTCGAGGTCGCGGTCGAGATTCACGTTGGCGAGCATCTCGAGCACGAGGTCGACGCCGCGGCCGTCGGTGAGCGGCATGATTCCGCGCAGGTAGTCGGCGTCTCGATGGTTCAGCACTTCGTGCGCGCCCTGCTCGCGCGCCAGCTTCATCCCCTTTTCGGTTCCGGCCGTCCCGATCACCCGCAGCCCGTTCGCGCGAGCAATCTGGGTCGCTGCCACTCCGACGCCGCCGCTGGCGCCATGGATCAGCACCGTTTCGCCAGGCCGTGCCTGCGCCCGGAGGAAGAGGGCCCGCCACGCCGTGCTGTACGGCACTCCAAGCGCGGCGCCCTGCTGAAAGGAGAGCCGATCCGGAAGCGCGTGCACCTGCGGCTCCTCGCACATCGTCGACTCGCGATAGCCACCGGTGCCCGCTGTGCCATGCGCGTACACGCGGTCTCCATTCTTCACGCTGGTGACGTTCGGCCCCACCGCCTCCACGACGCCGGCGACGTCGCTGCCCGGGGTGTACGGCAGGTTCGGCTTGCGCGGGTACGTGCCGGCTCGCACGTAGGTTTCCACCGGATTGATGCCGACCGCTCTCACGCGGACGAGCACCTGGCCGGGTCCAGGCGATAGGGCGGGAACCTCTTCCAGCTTCATCACTTCGGGCGGTCCGAACTCACGAACGACGATGGCGTTCATCGATGGGGCCTCTTGTAAGTCAAAAGTCACAAGTCGAAGGACATTCTGACGTGCAGAAACTGCGTACGTCCACTGTCAGGAGCAAGCCTACACAGGAAACAACCGCTCGAAGTTCCCACCAAAAATCAGTCCCGCATCTTCGGTACTGACCCCAAGACCGTCGACGATTGCTTTCTGCTGTAGGTAGGTTCCCTGTTGCCATCCCCGCGGGAAGAACGACGAATCGGTGCCAAACAGCAGGCGTGACGGTCCAACGACGGCGAGCGCCGACTTGAAGACGGCGTCGAGCGTCAGCCCCGGGGTGTAGCGGATCCAACTGTTCGAGCTCGATGTATCGAAATGGAGATTGGCGCACGCGTCGCCCGCCATCAGCGCTTCGCGCAGCAGTCCGGCGCCGAAGTGGGGCACGATGAAAGGCGTGTGTGGAAACGTCAGCGCCAGGCGCGACACCGCGAGCGGATCGCCCAGGCGAAGGTCGAAACGGCTCGGCAGCCCCAGTTTCCGGCGGACACCCACGGTAAGAACGCCGCAATGCACGAACACCGCGGCTCCCGGAATCGCCGCCGCAACCTCGACGACACGAAGAGTGCGATCGTCCTGCAACGGCACATGATGCATGGCCGGAAAGATGCAGACGCCTTTCAATCCCTCCTCGGACAAGGCGCGGCGCGTTCGTCCTGGAGCATCGGCGGATGCAGGATCGACCATGAAGAAGCCCACGAAGCGCGACGGATGCTGGGCGACGGCGGCAGCCACGGACGCCTCATCACCGGGCACGCTGGCAATCAGCGCGGCGCGCTGAACGCCGTTCGCATCGAGTTCTTTGACCCAGCGGGCGGCAAGAGCCTCCGGTGTTCCCGGATCGTCCCATTGGAGCTCGCGATGCAGGTCGTGAACCGCGGTCGCCGCTGAGCGCTGCCGCGCGAGCGCTGTGAAGAACGCTGTCGAAAAGAAGTGACAATGAGAGTCGTTCAGCATGCCGAGCACAACAAGTCACAAGTCACAAGTCACAAGTCACAAGTCACAAGTCACAAGTCACAAAGCACAACCAATCTGAAATCTTTTGTGACTTGAGCCTTGTGACCTGTGACTTGTGACTTGATCAGAACGTCACTCTAAACCCAATCTGGCCGACGCGCTGCTCCGGCTGCTGAAAGTCGCCGGCATACGCTGTTGGCTGCATGAAGGACGACAACGGCGCGCCGCTCGCCGACAGCCGCTGCGTCATCAACGGGATGAACGGATTCTTCGCGTTGAACACGTTGAACAGCTCGCCAATCGCCTCGATGCGGACGCTGCGCCATGTCGAGAACGGTCGGCTGACGCGCAGGTTCAGCTGCGAGAATGACGCACGCCGGCTGCAATTGACCGTTTCACAGTCGCCGTCCTCTTCGAACGTGGCCGATCCGTCATCGTTCAGGCCGGTGAAGCGGTACGCGAGCGCGGTCTTGTCGTTGACGTTCCAGTCGGCGTTGAGATCGACGCCCTCGAACGAGTGCGTCGGGAGCGCGGAACGGTACATGTAGATGGGAGATATGCGAAAGCCCCAGGGCGCATCGATGATGGCGCTGACCGTGACGCGATGAAGGGCGTCGGTACGCGTCGAGGGTCCGTTCTGGACCGGTCCGAACGGGTCGGTGACGTCCTGTATCAGGTTCTGGACGATTTCATCGTATGCCGTGCCCACATCGCTCGTCGCCTTGGCCAGCGTGTAGGAGCCGTTGAAATCCAGGCCACGCGACGCGCGGCGACGAAGATTCACGATGACGCCGTCGTAACGGCTCGTGCCTTTGCTGATGGCGGTGCGAAAGCCTATCGAATTGGGCTGGATGGACAGACCCGCCAGATAGCGCCGGCCATCGACAATCGCATTCGGTCGCAGACGCAGGTTCAGATCGCGACCGTCCACGCGCACGTAATCCGCCGAGACCGAAGTGGACGGATCGATCTCTCGGACCCATCCAAAGCTGGTCTGATAGCTGAACGGCTGCTCCAGTCGTGGCGACACGACTTCCCCGGCGAGCGGGGGAATGGTGGGGTTCACGAGGTTCTGCGACGCGATGATCGCGAGCGGATCGCTGACCCGGAAGAACGTGCCGTCGGGACGGCGAATGCCACCAGGCACGTTTCCGACGAACACGGGCCCGCCCCCGCCGGCGGCATCGATCGCGGCGGTCAGGACGTTGGCGTTCGTATACGCGAAGTCACTGTAAACGCCCCATCCGCCCCGAATGATCTGCCTCCCTGCGCCATCAAGGTCGTACACGAAGCCCAGACGCGGCTGGATGTTGTCCTTGTCGCCGGTGGGATCTTCGCCAAAGTCCTCGAGCGCGGTTCCGGCGAAACGTCCGGTACGCCCGGCCGTCTGCAGCACCTGAAAGTTCGGATTCCGATTCTGATCGAAGGGAATGCCGCTGACGTAATCCCAGCGCACACCAAGGTTGAGCGTCAGGCGTGTGTTGACCCGCCAGTCGTCCTGCAGGTAGAGCGCGTACGAATCCATCGGGATGTTGAGCTCGGTATTTCCTCCAATGACGAGGATAGACGTCACCGGCGCGTTGATGTTGTTGGCGCCCAGCGTGAAGATGCCACTGGTGCCCTGGCCGACCCGCACGAACAGATGCGGCTCGTGAATCCAATTTACCCCTGCCCTGAACTGATGGCCAAGCCCTCCGAGGCCAGCCATGGTCCAGGAGACGTCGTCGCGGAACTGCCACTTGGTCTGCTCGGTGCTCTGCGGCGAGACGGGGCTCGTGCCTGACGTGACGCCGTTCGGAAATCGAAGGTGCGGCCCCATGCTCGTGGCAGGAATGTCGTTGACGAAACTCGAGTACTGAAACACGAACTCGTTCAGCGTCGACTGGCCGATCGCCCAGTTATGGTTCGCGTTGACCGAGTCGAACGTATTGCGGCTGGTTGCCCAGGAGGATCGGGCCGCACGGAGCCCGGCGCCCGTGGGCTGCGAATTCGTATCGCGTGCATACCGGAACGCGAGGTAGTGCGCGGAACGTGGCGCGGCAGTCAGCTTGCCGGTGAAGAGGTTTTCCCTGAACGGGACATCGTACACGCCGTCTTCGGACGGAAACAGGCCAAGCGTGCTAACCACCTGTTTCGTGTCCTGCTGTGTCCGCTCGTAGGCACCGAAGAAATGCGCGCGGTTCTCCACGATCGGTCCCCCGATGCTGCCGCCGAATTGCCCCCGTCGGTAATCCTGCTTCTCGATGTTGTTGATGTCCTCGGTAAGGGTCTGCGCGTTCAGGGCGTCGTCACGAAGAAACGTGAACCAGCTGCCGCGCAAATCGTTCGTCCCGCTCTTGGTGACTACGTTCAACACGGCGCCGCCGCGACCGTGCTCGGCGTCGAAGCGGTGCGTCATGACGTTGAATTCTTCGATAGCCTCGAGCGGGAAGAGCTGCAGCAGTCCGCCAACGGTGTCGTCATTGTTATCGCCGCCGTCGACCACGTAATTCACGTTGCGGCCGTTTCCGCCGCTGACTTGCGGGCTGTACTGGGTGCTCTTGGTCAGGTCCGAATGGAAGCCGAGGCCGACGCCGGGCACCGTGGCTGCAAGGTTCGCGAACTGGCGGCCGTTGAGCGGAAGGTTTTCGATCCGCGTCTTCTCGACCACCTGGCCGATCGTGGAAGAGGTCACCGGCACAGTTGGCGACTCGGCCGTCACGGTTATCGTCTCGGCCAGCGCGGCCACACGCAGAGTGATCTCGAGATCAGTCGTTCGTGCGACGTTCACGACGATGCCATCGCGATCGAAGCGCGCGAGCCCGGTGTAAACGGCGGTGACCTCGTACAGGCCGACTGGGAGGGCGTTCAGTACGTACAAACCGTTTTCGTCGGTGGTGACCTCGCGCACGAAGCCAGTTTCGGTACTTCGTGCGGTCACCGTCGCGCCGGCAATGCCGCCATCCTGTTCGTCGACGACTCGTCCGGCGATAGTCCCCGTTGACTGCTGTGCGAGCGCGGATGCCGCACATACCAGGAGTCCGATCAGCAAGCCCGCGATTATTGTTGTGAGGTGGAATGGGTGGCGTTTCATAGTGATTCGATTGGTCACCTGCAATCTGTCATGTGGCGGTGAAATCACGAATCACCAATCAGGAATCACGAATGTCCAGTGTAGCAGGTAAGATGCAACCGGTGCCGTATCTGTGGCTCGTGGCCCTCGTCTACGTCGCAGGAGTCGTGTGGGGTCTCCTGAAGAGCGATGCACGACCGGTGGAGCGCGTCAGCCTTGCGGTGCTGTGGCCCGTCGGTCCACTGGCGTTCGTGGTGACGGTCTCTATCCTGCTCGCTGCGTCAGTGATTGCATTCCCTGCCGTCATGGTGCCGATTCTGATCGCGATCGGCATGGTCTGGTGGGTGTTCTTGTGAACGATTCGAACGCCCGAACGATCCGAACGCCCCGAACGTTTACCTCGCTTGATCCGCCCGGCACGGCGTCGGATCCCAGCCCGAGTTGTCCGGAATCTTCTTGAAGGCGCTGCTCGTGAGATACGGCTGCGTGAGGTATTGCGGATCGGTGACGATGCTGTCGACGACGATCCAGTCGTCGCCGTTGGGCTCGGTAAATCGGTCGAAGTATTCGACGAGCGTCGTGTTCTCGGTGTACGGGACTCCATTCTTGCGTAAGTAACCTGCGCGCATCCGCGTCGTCGTCACCTTCAGTCCGCCCCGCAGATCAGGCGCCGAACCGAGCTTTCGTGTGCGAAGTTCTTGAATAGGAATCCCATCCCATTGCGCCACGGAATACCCTTGCCACTGCGGTGGCTGGTTGCCCGGCGCCGCGCCCCCGAACCGGAACAGGCGCGTCTGCGTTCCGGAGTCGATGTCCATTTGCAGCGTGTTGTCATCGGCCCAGTGAATGTGCAGACGGCTCGGCACGCGCATGATGGCGGCCGCGCCGTAGGACTTGCACTGCTCGGCCTCGGGCTCTTTCGCCGGGTCCCATGCGTTGGCGATTTTGCGCGCCTCGGCGTTGAGCGGCAGCATGGCGAACTCGCCTTTGGGCGGCACCAGCATGCGCAGGTGCCAGTGCTCGGCGACAACCGATACCCAGTACCCAGTCAGATCCTTGGGAGCAATGACGCGCGCCGGAGGAAGGGGCCCGGCCGGCGCGCCCGCACCTCCGCGCCCCTGAGCGCCGACGCCGACGGACACGCCGACGCCGATGAACACACCAAGAAGGAGCCGCGCCCTGTTGTTCATGTTGTGACTTGTGCCCTGTGCCCTGTGACTTGTGACTTGTGACTTGTGACTTGTTCAGTCGACCGTCCCTTCCCACTCCCAGCCGTCAATGGGGCGTTTGATACTGAAGATGCGCACTCGCTTGGCCGACGGATCGCGGCCAGGCTCCCCGCCCGCGATGATGTGATCGCCCGGCTTGATGGTCGTTCTGGTCACAGGATACTTTGCAGCCTGCAGTTGAGTGGTCGAACCCCACTCCAGATTCCAGAGCTCGGCAGTCCCGTCTTTTGTCGTGACCTCTATCCGCACGAAGGAATGGGGATTCCGCCAGACGAACTCCTTTACGACACCTTCGATTTCGACCCGCTTGGTCGAGTCGTACGCGGCGGTGAAGGAGTGATGTGCGAATACTCGGACGCCACTCGTCAGCAAGACAACACCTGCTAGCAGCGCGAGGATCGTACGTTTCATGAACGTGGCTCCTGTAGGGCGCGGCTTACGCCGCGCGAGGCGGGCCGTAAAGGCCCGCCCTACTTCCTCAGGCTTTGATACGCGGCCTCAACGAACATGTCGGTCGTCCAGGCCCCTGTACTCCTGCCGTAGCGCGTGTCGTAGTCCAATGTGGGTCTTGCGGCCTTCACCTGATCGAGAGTCATTTTCTTCGAAATCATGTCCTGGATCCGGTCGCGGACGATCGTGACCATCTCACGGTAATAGGCGATGTCTGGCTGATCGGCCAGCCGCCCGTGGCCGGGAATGACGAGCGTTCCGCCCTCCGACTTTCTGCCGGGAACGGTGATGTCGATCAACCGATTGAGACTCTCTACAACGGCTTGAATGCTTCCACCCGCCTTCACATCGATGAACGGGTAGCCCGTCAAGTCGACGAGGTCCCCGACGCTGACAACGTCGGAGGTTCGAAAGTGCACGATGCTGTTGCCGTCCGTATTCGACGGGAAATGCATGATCAACACCGGCTCGTCATTGATCATCAGCTTTTTTTGGGGCGTCGAGTATGTATTGTCGGGCCACGCCGCTTCGGGGCGCGGCGCCTTTTGCCCGGTCGGCGCCGACATATGGTGAAAGACGCTGAGGTACGCGATCACATTCGCGCGGTCCTTCCCCATCCTGCCGTCAGAGACGCGTGGGTCTGTCGAGATTCGGAAGGGAATCGTCGTGCCTGCGGCCGCAAGCTTCTCGTTGCCGCCGGTGTGCTCGTCGCGCTCGTTCGTATTGACGATGTACCTGATCGGACGCTTCGAGATGCTGCGAACGGCGGCGAGTACCTTCTCGCTCATCGACTCGAGACCTGCGTCCACCAGCAACACCTCGTCGTCGCCGGCGTGCATGGTGATGTTGCCGCCCGCTCCGACGAGCATATAGACCTTGCCGCGGATCGGCAGCACTTCGACCTCTCCAGTTGCCACCGAGGGAATCGCCGGCTTCCACACCCACGCATTCTGCCGTGCGGTCCCTTGTGCCGCCTGAGAGTGGACGAGCTCGGTCGAACCGACGAATGCCAGGCATCCGGCAATCGTGAGCCAGGTCGCAGCGAGGCGCATTCCGACGAACGATGCGGTTCGTCGATTCATTGGCCGCGCGGTCCTTGCTCGCCCAGTACCTGCGGCGGGCGCGGGAAGCTCTTCATCTTCGCAATGTACTCGGGATACATCGTCTCTGCCCCGCCCAGCCTCGACTCGTAAGGCGTTCCGAATGCATCCGTGACCTTTGGATCTTGACCCGGGAGCAGACTCTGGCCGGGCAGATAGTGAGGGATGGTGCCGCGCTCGACGACGGTTTCGGTTGCCTCTTCGCACGGATACGGCGGCAACACCAGATTGGGGTCGTCGATCCAGAACAGCGACGTCCGGATGTAGGGAGCTTCGAAGTACACCGGGTCGTAGACGATGACGGTTGCGCGCAGATACTCGCCGATGCGCTTCCAGCGGATGCGCACCGTCGCCTGATCGCTTCGCATCGGTCCCCACCTGCGCATGTAGGCTTCCTTCAGGTGGGTCGACACCTGCACGAGCGTGTTTCCCTCCCATTCGCCTGTCGTGAAACCGCTCCAACTGTGGCGGGCGTAGTCTGGCGGGCGCGGCCTGCCGTCCATCCAGATGTCCGTCTCTTGCTCGCGCATCGAGAGGCGACCGTGCAAGCCAGTCAGTTTCTGCGTGGCGTCGTCGATATTGGCGGTGATGCGCAGCTGCGCGGCTCCGGCCTCGAGTGAGAAGTCCCACGCGTGCGGACGGCACACCCATTCCGGAACCTCGAAATTCTCCGGGGCCCACGCCTGCGCACGTGCCCGTCCTGCGGGGTTCAGCGGAAGTCCAGCGTAGTCGCCGTCCATCCCGCTGCCGTCTTCGTTGCGGGCGAGCGGGCGCCACATGCCCGTGAGGTCGAGCTGTGCCAATGCGGGACTGCCTGATAACGTCGCGATGCACGCCAGGCACGCGACTCGACTGAAAGCCATCTTAGGGTCCACCCTCCGTCGCTCCCACCGCCCTCTTCGCGGGTTTCGGCAGCGCCTTCATCTTGGCGATGTACTCGGGATACATCGTCTCCGGCCCGCCAAGCCTTGGTTGATACGGTGTGCCGAATCGATCCGTGAGAGTGGGATCGAGGCCCGGCAGCGGACTCCGCCCTGGCAGGAAGTGCGGCACCTGGCCGCGTGGGACGGCGGTCTCTGTCGCCTCTTCACACGGATACGGATCCATTTTCATGGCGGGGTCGAACACCCACATCATCGTCGTGCGGATGTACGGGACTGCCAAGTAAACGGGATCGTACATGACGACGGTCGCCTGCAGGTAGTCACCCATCCGTCGCCATCGCGTGCGCACCGTCGTTCGGTCGCTGCGCATCAGCCCCGTACGACGGATGTACGCCTCCTTCAGGTGCGTCGTTGTTACCACAAGGGTGTCGCCGTCCCACTCGCCAGTTGAAAAGCCGCTCCACGTATGAGGCGCATTCTCGGGAGGATGCGGCCTGCCGTCCATCCAGATGGCGGTCTGCTGTTCCTCCATATGGATGTGACCGCGGTACGCCACGAGCTTCTGGGAGGCTTCGTCGACCTCCGGCCAGAAGCGGATCGGCGAGAGCGGCCCCTCGAGCGAATAGTCCCATGCGTGCGGTCGGCACACCCATTCAGCAGTATCGAAGTCGGCGGGAGACCAACTGTCGGCTCTCCATCGGCCCTCCGGGCTGAGCGGAACGCCGGCGGCGTCGCCGGTCATGCCGCTTCCATCCTGGTTGCGGGGCAGCGGTCGCCAGTTTCCAGCGATGTCCACCTGGGCGAACGCCGGAGGGTTACAAAGTGCCGTCAGCACGAGCAAGAGGAACGCGTGGCGGGTACCTGGTTGTCGCATCAGAACGCGCCTTTCCGAGAACGAATTATAGGTGGCCGTTTCCACAACGCCAACGATCGCGGTACTGCTGCAAAAATTGCCATCTGACAGTGCCACGGGCGCTGCGTTTCCTGCACTTTCGTCCGGCGTCTGTCGTCCAAACACGCGGAAAATGGAGCAATTTCGCGGTCTGACCCCGAAAGCACGCCTCGTGCTCCGCCAGGACGATGTACTATCGGGTCGTCATGGCCCGGAGAGCTGAAGGAACGACATGCCGACGCTGGAAGAGCGGGTCGCCGCGCTCGAGGTGAAGATCGCCGCGCAGACCATGAGTGGAACCGAGTTGCGGGGGACGCTGGCCGGGCTGCAGGATCAGATGAATCGACGGTTCGAGCAGGTCGACCACCGCTTTATCGAGCTGCAGGATCAGATGAATCGACGGTTTGAGCAAGTGGATCGGCGATTCGAGCAGGTGGACCACCGGTTTACCGAGCTGCAGGGACAGATGAACCAGCGGTTCGATTCCGCCGATCAGAAGACGGACCGACAGTTCACATGGCTCGTCGGCATCCAGGTCGGCGTCCTGGTAGCCGTCGTCGGCGCGCTCGTCGGCGCGTTTTACAGGTAGCCCTCCGGTTCGGAAGAACGATCCCCGCCCCGAACGATCCGAACGATTCGATCGGCTCTGCTAAGATCTTCCCCGATGTCGTTGATTGTCGCGCTGACCCACGAGCTGTATCAGGAAGACGTCGCGCGCGCTCGGGCGACGAAACCTGAGGACAAGCTTCTCGAGGGGCCGCGACTCTTCGAGCGTGCGTGCCGGCTGATGGCCGATGGCATCCGGCACCAGTATCCCGACCTCGATGAACCGGGCGTCCGCGCACTGCTAGCGGCTCGTCTGGTGCGGCTGCGGGCCATCGAGCGCAGGTGACCGCCGACGAAGCGGTGGTCGCGGTGCTCGACGCGCTCCAAGCCGCCGGGGTGCCGTACATGATTGTCGGGTCCCTCGCATCGAACTTTCACGGGATTCCGCGCTCGACGCGCGACGCGGACTTCGTGGTGGAGGCGCCACCCGGCAACCTCGAGCACGTCGGGCGTGCGCTCCCGTCAAGCCTGACCCTGCAGCGACAGGGCTCCTTCGAAGCCGTTACCGGCACGATACGGTATTTGATCGAGTTGGTGGGCAGTCCCTTCGTGTGCGAGTTGTTCCTGCGCAGCGATGACGCACACGATCGAGAGCGATTCAGCCGCCGACAGCGTGTGCGCGTCCTGGACCGCGTCGCTTCTGTCGCGACCGCCGAAGACATGATCGTGACGAAGCTCAGGTGGGCGGATGCGGCCGGCCGGTCCAAGGACCTCGAGGATATCCGCAACATCATCGCGGTGCGCGGGTCCGATCTCGACTGGGCGTACGTCCACCGGTGGGCGGCCGAGCACGGTACCGCAGGGCTGCTCGAACAGATCCGCAGTTCAATTCCGCCCACCTAAACGATCCGAACGCATCGAACGCCCCGAACGATCCGAACGCTCGTCTATTCGTTCTGCGCGTCCGCGTACTGCTTCAGCAAGAAGTCCTGAGAATTGAAGCTCCCCGACGAGGCGTCGGGCCGCGTGTAGTGACCCGTGGCGTCAAGCACCATCGCCCGGTCCGTATCGCGCAGATATGCGGCGAGCACGACGTCGCGAAGGTGTGCCAGGATCTCGGGGTCGCGTACGGGCGACAGTGTTTCGACGCGCCGATCCAGGTTGCGCTCCATCAGATCCGCGCTCCCGATGTACAGCTCCTCGTGCCCGCCGTTCAGGAACCAGTAAATCCGTGAGTGCTCGAGGAAACGTCCGACGATTGACCTGACCCGGATGTTGTCGCTGACACCCGGGATGCCCGGTCGCAGACAGCAGATTCCCCGGACGATCAGATCGACGGAGACCCCTGCCTGCGCGGCTTTGTACAGGACCCGGATCATCTGGTCGTCGGTGATCGCGTTGAGCTTGATGACGATCCGCGCCTCGCGGCCGGCGCGCGCGTGCTCGGCCTCGCGCGCGATCAGCTCCGAAAGACGCGCCCGCAACTGAATCGGCGCAACCAGCAGGCTGCGGAATTCCTTCTGGTTCGAGTAACCCGTCAGGTAGTTGAAGACCTCCGAGACGTCGGCGACGACATCGGCATCGGCCGTGAAAAGGCCCATGTCGGTGTACACCTTGGCGGTCTCGGGGTTGTAGTTGCCTGTGCCGGTGTGCACGTACATCTGGATGCCGTCGGGCTCCTGCCGCACGACGAGGCACAGCTTCGCGTGCGTTTTGAGATCGGCGAACCCGTAAACGACGTGAATGCCGTGCGCTTCCAGCTGTCTTGCCCAGATGATGTTGTTGCGCTCGTCGAAGCGCGCCTTCAGCTCCACCAGAACCGCCACCTGCTTGCCCGCTTCCGCTGCCTCGATGAGCAAATCGATCAGCGGCGAGTCAGCGCCGATGCGGTACAGCGTCATCTTGATGGCGACGACGTGTGGGTCCTTCACGGAGGCGCGCAGAAACGCCTCTACCGACACGAAGGACTGATAGGGATGGTGAACGAGCTGGTCCTGGTATCGCAGCTGATCGAAGATGATTTCCGCGTCTTCGTCGGGGCGCCACAGGCTCGGCGGTGAAAACGGAACGTCCTTCAGCTCCGGTCTGTGAGTCGTCGTCAGCTGCATCCAGTCGCCGAACCCCAGTCGCGCGTCGGTCCTCTCGACGAGGTCTTCGGTCATCTCGAAGTTCTCGATCAGGATGTTCAGCACGCGCGCCGGCATGTCCGTGCCGACCTGCAGCAGCGCAACAGCGCCGCGCCGCAGTTGTCTCAGGCTGGTTTCCACTGTTTCGAGCAGATCGTCGGCCTCCGCCTGCTCGATCTCGAGGTCTGCGTCTCTGATGATCCGGAACAGGTGAGCGCCCTTGACCTGCGTACCTGGAAAGAGCTCCTGGATGTTCGCGCGAATGACGTCCTCGACAAAGACGAGCGACCGCGTCTTCTGCGATCCAAGCTGCGGCAGCAGGACGAATCGGGGAAGGACGTCGGGCACCTTGACGCGCGCGAACTTCGTCCGGCCGGAATGCCGGACTACCACCGCGAAGTTCTTGCTCAGATTCGAGATGAGCGGAAACGGGTGTCCGGGATCGAACGCCAGCGGCGTGAGCACGGGGCAAATGTCACGCGAAAAGTAGGAGTGCAGATACTCGCGGATCTCGGCGGTCCACTCCTGGGGCTCCTGCAGCACGATCTGCTCGGCCGCCACCAGCGGACGCAACTGTTCCCAGCACTTCCCGATGTCATGGAGCATCTGCACGCCGCGGTTGCGCATCGCGTCGAGCTGCTCCTGCGTGTTGTACCCATCCGGGGCCACGTCTTCGATGCCGTGACCCAGGTTCTTCTGCGTCGTCGAGACGCGAATCATGAAGAACTCGTCGAGATTTGTCGCGGTAATCGCGAGAAACTTCACGCGCTCGAGCAGCGGGTGTGACGGGTCGAAGGCCTGGTCGAGGACACGCTGATTGAATTCGAGCCAGCTCAGCTCACGGTTGATGTACAGGGCGGGATTCTTCAGATCGCCAGGGTCGAACACAGCCGGCTCCACCACGCGGAGCGTAGGGCGTGTGACCGGTCGTGAAGTTCGAGGCTTTCGTTGCCGCCGATCTGCCACGGCGACGTTGGTAGGGGCATCCATAAGAGTTCGCCGATGGAGTCGGCGATCCTAGCACAGCCGTGTAACACGGCAGCGATTACCGGCCAGCTACACCAATTTCGCCAGCCCCGGGACCGTGAGCCGCATCCCGCGACCTGAACAACTGCAGGACCGATGCCGTACTATTCTCGCAGATGCACGTGATCAAGCTGGCCCTGCTCAAGCCCGGTGTCCGGTCGAGCGACATCCCATCATCTCATGCGCCTGATGTGGTCGAACGCTCCGGGGGGCGAACCATCCGGGGTACAGCCCTGATCTTCTGGGATCCGAAACTGCCGGGCACCAGGTTCGGCAGGAAGCTCGACGCTATCGACACCGATCAAATCACGCCAGCAGCCGACTGCGTATCGGAAGCCTTGAACACGCTCGATGAGCGCTGGAAAGCGGGAGCGTTCCGCTATCTGATGCCCGATTTTCGGGCGCGAGTGCACAGCGGCCAGACGTTCGTGATTGCCGGCGATCGCTTCGCAATCGGGTCGTCGCGTGAGATGAGCCCCGCCGGACTGAAGGGCATCGCCGAGGAAGCCGGACTCGAGATGGTCATCGTCTGCGGCGACAACGTGGGGGATATCTTCCGTCGCAACGCGCTCAATCTGGGGCTGCACGTGGTGCAAAGCCCCGAAGCCGTTGCGGATGCGCGGGACGGTGACGAGTTTCTGTTCGAGCCGCTGACGCGGCGGCTCGAGAACGTCACACAGTCGAAGACCTACGACCCGATTCCTTTGACGGCGAAAGAAGACGAGATTCGCCGGAGCGGCGGCATCGTTGCGGTCGGACGCCGGGAATTTCGCGAAGCAGTGGAGCGACGGCCCGTTGTCGAGTTTCCAGACGAGTCGCTCGCGCGATCGATGACGGCCACCGAACAGATCATCTGGGCCCACCGGGTGGACAAGGAGGGCAGCATCGTGCGTCCCGGCGACACGGTGCGCGTCTACGCCGATCTCTTGCCGGCCTCGGACGGAACGGCGCCCTTTGCCATCCACACCTTCAACCAGATTACCGGCGGCAATCGCATTCATCCGCGGCAGGCGGCCATCGCCAACGATCATTTTGTCTTTACCGGACGCGCCGACGACGCGCGGCAGACGTCGATTGGCAGAGCATTCGCGAGCGAGCACGGAATCGAGAGGCCGTACTATGCGACGCCAGGAGACGGCATCTTTCACTTCTACTTTCCCGAGCAGGGACTCGTGCTGCCCGGTCAGTTCATTGCAGGAGCCGATTCGCACAGTCGCGCGTACGGCGCGTACGGTGCCGTCGGCATCGGCGTGGGATCGACGACGCTCGGGTTCGGCTGGTCCACGGGGTACGTCTATTTCACGCTGCCCAAGGCCCGACGGATTGCGTTCTCTGGAATGCTGCAGCCGTGGGTGAGCGGCAAGGACATCGTGCTGGAGCTGTTGCGGCGATGGGGCGCGCAGCAGGCGCAAGGGATGTCCGTCGAATTCGTCGATACGAACCGTCAGCTGCCGCTTGCGTACCGCAACACCATCGCAAACATGATGGCGGAAGCCGAGGCGATGAACGGCATTTTTGCCGCCGACGAGATTACCTACAACTGGTACGCGGCGAAGAGGATGACAGCCTTTCCCTATCCCCGGCTCGTGCCCGGCGCCGAGGCCGAGTACGTCATCGACGAGGAGCTGTCGCTGACAGACGTCCGGCCGATGATTGCCAAGCCATTCAGTCCGGGCAACGCATATCCCGCCGACGAAGTGGCCCGGGAGCGCATTCAGTTCGACAAGGCGATGATTGGTTCCTGCACGAATGGCAGCTACGACGATCTGATGCAGGCCGCGCTCGTCGTGCACCACGCTCGCCGGGCGGGCGCTCAGAAGAGCGCACGTCCCTTCATCGTCTTCCCGGGCTCAGGCGGAGTCGCTCAGCAGATCGAGCACTCCGATGCGCGGCTCAGCGGCCAGTCGATTGCCGACGTGTTCCGGTCGGTCGGCGGCGAGATTCGCCAGTCATGGTGCGGTCCCTGCTTCGGGCAGGGTCCGGATGCGCTCACGCAGGGCCAGCGCGCGATTACGTCGTTCAATCGCAACTGGCAGAATCGCATGGGTCTCGGCGGTGAGGGATACCTGGCAAGTCCGGCCGTCGTCGCTGCGTCAGCGTTGCTCGGCTACATGGGACCGCCCTCGGAGCTGGGGCTTCGCTGGGATCCGGAGGCGTACGGAATTTGAGCTCCGTTCGGAGCGTTCGGAGCGTTCAGCTTCGCCAATCCAAAGTACGGTTGCGTGTGTCCGCGCGTAGGTATACGAGTGGTTGTACGTAGTGTCCGGCTTCGGCCGGACCTTGCCTACAAGGCGACCATCCGCCGGTCGGCGCGCCAACTGAAGATCGAAGCCCTGCCGCATGTTAAGGCTTGCCTTTTTCCCGCCGTTGCTTTGTGATTAACCCGTTGTAAACGCAGGTCAACCCTTTGCGCGGAGCGCTCGATGAAAAAGCTGCTCGGCATCATGGCGGGTCTTGCTGTTGGCGTTGCGTCGCTGGCCGCCCAATCCCAGTCGGACCCACCTGTCCAGGGGCCCACGTTTCGAACCGGGGTCGACGTCGTTGCCGTCGATGTGTCTGTCGTCGATGGCACCGGGAAACCGGTTGAGGACCTCCTCGCGCCTGACTTTGTCGTCAAGATAGACGGCGAGCCGCGTCGCGTCGTGTCGGCCGATCACGTGCGGATCGACGTGGAGGCCGCAAAGCGCGAGGCGGCGGACCCCTTCGAGACGCTGTTTACCACCAACCTCAAACCTCCAAACGGCCGCATGTTCGTTATTGCGGTCGATCAGCTCGGAATCCGGTTCGGCGGCGCGCGAGCGTTGCTCGATACGGCCGGCAAGTTTCTCGAGTCGCTCAGCCCGGCCGACCGTACTGCATTCGTCGCGTATCCGGAGCCCGGAATTTCTGTTGGATTTACCAACGACCGTCTGCGCCTCAGGCAGGCGATGCAGCGCGTCGTGGGGCGCCAGCAGTCGAACTCAGGCAGGTTCAACATCGGGCTGTACGAGGCAATCGCCATCGCAGAGAGGGGCGACGGCCGGATCTTTGCGCAGGTGATTTTGCGCGAGTGCCCTCGCCTCATCGGGGTCGCGCTCGAGCAGTGCGAGCGCGACGTGCTCAGTGAGAGCAGCTCCTTGGTGCGAAGCGTCCGGCAGGACACCACTGAATCGTTACGCGGCCTGTATGACCTCCTGATGGGCCTTTCGGTTATCGAGGGCCCGAAGACGCTCATCCTGCTCTCGGAAGGAATGGTGCTCGAGAGCCCGAGCGACCTCGATCAAATCATCCGCGCTGCCGCATACGCGCGTGTGTCGATTCACGTCTTGCTCCTTGACGTTCCCAGGCACGACATCACGGTCGCCCGACTGCAGCCGACCCCGACCGAAGATCGCGACATGCAGGTGCAGGGATTGGGCGATCTCGCGGCCTCGACACGCGGCGCCCTGTACTACATTGCAGGAACCGGCCAGAACGTCTTCGACAGACTCTCGTCGGAAACGCTGGCGTACTACATGCTCGGTGTCGAGCAGGCTACCGGCGATCGCGACGGCAAGCAGCACCGGATCGACGTGGAAGTACGCCGGCGCAACGTCACCGTTCGGTCGCGCAGGGCCTTCGTGCTGTCGTCTCCCACCACGACGCGGCGAAACGCCGAGGAAACTCTGATGGACGCGCTGAAGTCGCCGTTCGGCGTGGCTGAAGTGCCACTGCGTCTGACGACGTTCACGCAGAAGGATCCGGCAAGCGACAAGTCGCGCATCATGATCGCCGCCGAAGTCGGCCAGCCAGGGGGTGAGCCGGCGGAGTTCACCGTCGGGTACGTGCTGCTCGACGATGACGGAAAGGTCGTGTCCGGGTCGGCCGACAAGCGCGTGCTGTCCGTTCCGGACGGACTGCTGAACTCGCCGCGCGACTACCTCACGGAAGTCGTCGTGGACCCCGGCAACTACTCGCTGCGCTTCGGGGTGGTCGATTCCGATGGGCGCCGCGGCGGAATCATTCGCGAGGTCAATGCGTGGAAGCTCGGGGGCGAGGATTTTGCCCTTGGCGACCTGCTGATCGGGGACGCGGGCAGCGACGGCAACAGGCGGATCAGGCCTGGCGTCGAGCCGCGTGTCCAGGGGAACGTCGCGGCGTTCCTGGAGATGTATTCGACGATGCCTGCGCTGTTGGACGCGACAACCGTCAGCATCGAAATTGCCGACGACCAGGATTCGCCAGCGCTGCTGTCAGCGCCTGCGCAGATGATTCCTGCGGCGCAGCCGACGCAGCGAATAACGCAGGGCGTTTTATCGCCCGCCATGCTGCCACCCGGCCGTTATGTGGCGAGGGCGCGAGTCTTGCGCGGCACGAACGTGGCGGGCCTTCTCGTCCGTCCCTTCATCGTTGACGGATCGGCACGAGGGGCTTTGCCGGTGCCGTTTCTCCGGGGGAACGTTGCGAAGTTCGATCCGAAGGTCGCGCTGCAGCCCGACCTCGTCGGCGCCATGCTCGACTCGGTGGCGAAGAGCTCACCCGAACTGAAGGGCCCCCTGACCGAGGCGCGCGCCGGGCGGTACGCCGCGGCCGCGCTCGAAGCGCTCATAGCGGGCGATCAGACCGCCGCCGCCTTCTTCAAAGGCCTCGACTGGTATTCAAAGGGTCAATTGAACGACGCGGCCACGCAGCTGCAGTTGGCTGCCGGACCGCGCCGCGAGTTCTTTCCCGCGGCGTTCTATCTGGGTGCGACGTTCGCCGCCGCGGGACGCGATCGTGATGCGGCCGGTGTGTGGCAGATCGCGATGGGCAAGGAGCAGAGGCCGGCCATCACGTACATTCTTCTGGCGGATGCACGGCTGCGGGACGGCCAGTCTGATTCCGTCGTTGACGTCCTGAAGCCCGCGTACGAGCGGAACCCCGCCGACGACGAGATCGGACAGCGCCTTGCGTCGGCGTACCTGATGACGGGGCGATACGCGGACGCGCTTCCGGTGCTCGATCGCTATCTCACGCGGCACCCGACAGAGCAGGTTGCCCTCTTTGCCGCCGTATTTGCGCAGTACCACGTGGCCACGCGCGAGCGCCTGGCGGTATCGGCCGCGGATCAGGCCAAGCTCGCGCGCTACGTCCGCGCGTATCAGGGACCGTATCAGCCTCTCCTCGCGAAGTACCTGGAAATCATGCGCAGGTAGGCGATTCAAGTCACAAGTCACAAGGCACAAGGCACAAGTCACAACTTGCGACGGGCGTTGTGGACGATTTTGCCTAGTATGCGAACGATCTCGTCAGATTCCCGGACGAGCGGATCGAATTTGACATCCAGCAAGTCCGACCTGCGGCACACCCGCAGCCGAAATCTGGTTTCCTTCGCCTCTTTCAGTGCAATACGCGTTTTGGCTATGAAGTCGGCGATGCTCGAGGCGCCATCGGATTCCTCGTAATTCGATCCGATCGAAGTGCCCGCGGCAAGAATCTGATACGAAAGTGCACGCGCTATGGGCCCGCGCCGATGCAAGAACTGCACAGCGCAGACGATGTCGCACGCGAACACCAGTAAACGTTCATGCAAATCGTACGGTTTTCCGCTCGGTGTCGATTCTGGTTGCTTCATACATGAGCAAGCAACACGCCATTGTGCCTTGTGCCCGGTGACTTGTGCTTTGTGCTTTGTGCTTTGTGACTTGTGACTTGTGACTTGGTGAGCTACCTCCACGGCTGCAACTACCCCTGGTCCGCCGACGGCAGCACGATTTTCTACGGCCTCGATTTCGGCGCCAACATCTGGGGATCCCATCTCGGCGTGTCGACGCGTCGTTCGGCTGTCGCGCGCGATTTTGCCGAGATGGCCGCGCTCGGCTTCACCGTTGCGCGCTGGTTTCTCTTTTGCGACGGTCGCGCGGGTATCGTCTATGACGACGTAGGGATGCCGCTCGGCCCCGACCCACACCTGTTCGTCGATCTGGACGCGGCGATCGAGATCGCGCGAGACGCAGGCATCCGTGTCGACCTGGTCCTGCTGGATCATCGCTGGATGTTCAGTGGGTTGCGCGAAACAGTCGCGGATTCGGCAACCGGTGTGCTGCTCGAGGCGCAGCTTCCGGAAGGTCGGGCGAACGCACTCCGCTCCAGCGCAGGCCGCGACGGTCTTTTCGATGGCGTCATCGGACCCCTCGTGCGCCGGTACGGCCCCGACGGCACGCGCGCCGATCTCGGCGCTGCCATCCTCGCGTACGAGTTCATGAACGAACCGGACTTCGTCATCGACGAGTGGGAAGACGATCTGAGCTCCCGCGTCAGACGTCCGCTCACGTTCGAGGTGATGGCCGACCTGGTGTCGCGTTTGAGCGGCCTTGTGCACGCGGAACACCCGGGCGCGCTCACGACGCTCGGCTGCGCGCGCATTCACAACCTGTGGGCGTGGGACGACGATGCAATCGGATTGGACGTGCTTCAGGTGCACTCGTACCCGGATGCACGCCGTCCCGAACGTGAGGCTGATGTTTTCGGGACTCCAGCGTCGGCGCTCGGTGTCCGCCGCCGCGTGATTATCGGCGAGTTTCCCTGCAACGAGCCGGGGCAGCGTCCAGACGGCGCGACACGGGAGCCGACGCCGCTGGATGAGCATCTCGAACTGGCGATGAGCCGCGGCTACGCAGGCGCATGGCCGTGGAGCTTCAGTGGCACCGATGCGTACGGGCGCGTACCGAAGGAGCCGTTGCGACGGTTCGCGGCGCGTCACCCCGATCTCGTGAATCCGCGCGCCCGAACCTGAACAAGGCATCACCCTTTGTGACTTGAGCCTTGTGACTTGTGCCTTGTGACTTGACTGGGTTAGCGATCCAGCTGCTCGATCGTTGCACTCGATGGCTCGCGCTGTTTCTGAAGGCGCAGCGCAACCTCTTCGGCCCTCCGCATCACCCGCAGCACGTTCAAGCCGAGCGCTTTGCGGACGTCCTCTTCCGGCCAGCCTCGGCGCAGCAGTTCCGCGGTCAAGGCGGGATATTTCGAGACGTCCTCGAGTCCGGCCGGCACCGTTTGAATGCCATCGAAGTCGCTGCCGATGCCCACGTGGTCGGGCCCGGCAACCTTTCGCACGTAATCCATGTGGTTCGCCACGTCGGCAAGCGTCGCCTTTCCGGTGCGCGTCAGAAAGCCGGGCACGAACGTCACCATGACGACGCCGCCGTTGCCCCGCAGCAGTTGCAGGACGTCGTCAGGAACGTTGCGGCCATGGTCGTTGAGCGCGCGCGCGTCGGAATGCGAAAACATGACCGGCGCGTCTGTCACCCGAATGGTGTCCCGCATCGTGTCGGCGGAGGTGTGACTGAGATCGACGAGCATGCCAAGTCGATTCATTTCGCGTACCACCTCCTCACCGAATCTCGAGAGTCCTGCTGCCTTCGGTGCGTCTGTGCCCGAATCGGCCCAGCGGACATTCGTGCTGTGGGTGAGCGTCATATAGCGCGCGCCGGCCGCGTGGAACACGCGGAGCAGGGCGAGCGAATTGTCGATGGAGTGTCCCCCTTCCATGCCGATGAGGGAGGCAATCCTGCCCGCCTTGAATATGCGCTCCACGTCGGCCGCCGTCAGTGCCATCTCGAACGTGTCCGGATACTTGCGGACCATCCGATGGACGACGTCGATCTGTTCGAGCGTGGCGCGAACGGCCGTCGGTCCCTGCATCTCGGTGGGCACGTACACCGACCAGAACTGACCACCGACGCCCCCGGCGCGAAGCCGCGGTATGTCGGTGTGGAGCTTCGGCTGCGGCATCCGGATGTCGAGCTTGTTCAGATCTCGCTCCGCGTTGTCCTGCCGCAGCGCCCATGGGTAGTCGTTATGCCCGTCGATGAGCGGCACCTGCTTGTGCAGGGCCTGTGCGCGGGCGAGCAAATCCCCGCCCTGGCGGGCCTGCGGGCCGACGGCTACGGCCAGGATCAGGAGGACGACGAGGTACCGCATCCTACGATTATCATTGACGGCAGGAGGCTGCGTGCTCATGCGACGTGCTGCTTTCTCGATGGTAACCGCCATGATGGTCGCGGCGGCCGTGGCTGCTCAGGGGCCTGCCGGCCAGGGCGGGCGGGGGGGCCGAGGCCGCGCGATGCAGATCGGGCCCGGAGAGGAATGCCCGCCCGGTACGACGCTCGTCCGCGTGGGACAGTGTCAGCCGCCTGAATGGCCCGCGCCCAGCATCGTCGATTATCGGCCGGAGTCGACACTCGTGGTCGAGGAGCATCCAGTGCCGCGCGCGAAGTTCCAGGTCGTCGACATTCACAGCCACACCGGACCGACGCCGCAGTCGATCGAGCGCCTGATTAAGGAGATGGACGCGCTCAACATCCGCGTCCTCAACAACCTGAGCGGTGATTACGGCGCGGAGTTGAAGCAAAAGATCGAGTTCATCCGAAGCACGAAATACGCGGATCGGTTCACGGTCTTCGCCAACGGCTTGAACGGTTTTCGCGATGTTGAGCCGGGCTACGGCCGCAAGGCCGCCACGCAGCTCGAAGAGGACGTGCGAAACGGCGCGATCGGCTTCAAGATTTTCAAGCAGACCGGAATGGACACGTTGAAGAAGGACGGCACGCGTCTGAAGATCAACGATCCGGAGCTCTCACCATTGTGGGAGACCGCCGCACGCTTGAACGTTCCCGTCATCATCCATACCGGCGAACCGCAGGAGTTCTTCCAACAGCCCGACATGCACAACGAGCGATGGCTCGAGCTGGCGCTGTTTCCCAATCGCCGCCAGTACTTGAACAAGAACGTCTCGTTCGAGCAGCTCATGGCCGAACGGAACGATCTGTTCAAGAAGTATCCGAAGACGCGCTTCATCGCGGCACATCTCGGCTGGCATGCGAACAACCTGGGTCTCGCGGCGAAGCTCCTCGACGAACACCCGAACGTGGTCCTCGAGCTCGCTGCGATTCTGTACGACTTGGGGCGTCAGCCGCGCGCCGCGCACGGCTTCTTTACGAAGTACCAGGATCGGATTCTGTTTGGCAAAGACACCTATGCACCCGCCGAATTCCCGTACTACTGGCGCGTACTGGAGACGACGGACGAGTACTTCGACTACTACCGCGACTACCATGCGTTCTGGAACCTGTACGGGATGGGGCTGCCTGATGCTGTGCTCCGGAAGGTGTATCACCAGAACGCGCTGCGCGTGACGCCCGGCCTGTCGCAGAACGGGTGGAACAGGTAATCAAGTCACAAAGCACAAGTCACAAGTCACAAAGGCACAAAGCCCAAGCCACTACGTCAGATGTTGTGACTTGAGCCTTGTGACTTGTGCTTTGTGACTTGTGAGTGGCCTCACGCGGGCACCAGGCGTGAGGATCCCCTCTCACACACAAACCCCACCGCCCGTGTTTCCGCGTCCGTGTGTTCCAGAACGGTCGGCACAAAGTACCAGTCCGCCTGGATCCGCTGTGGTGTGATGTCGATGAGCACGTATCCGCGGCTGTCGCCGTCCAGGAACTTCAGGTGGGGCAGGAAGGTCCGCAGCAAGGGCGCGCGGTCTCTCATGGACGGGCTCGCGAAGAGCGGGGGGGAGCTGATGGCGGGCGCGAGCAGTTCCACGGCCAGCGACCCTTCGCCCGTGGACGGCTGGTATTGCCTCCACGGATCGCGAGGGACGTCGAGCGCCCACGCGCTGTGAAGGTCGCCGCTCAGAATCGCAACGTCCCGGACGCGCTCTGTGACGAGGTAGTCGAGCACCCGATCGCGTGCAGCCTGGTACCCATCCCACAAATCGGGCGACAGCACAGGCCAACCTGACGGCGCCACGCGCGAAAACAGAACCTGCTGGCCAAGCACGCGCCATGAGGTGCCGGCACGTTGAGACGATCGCAGCTCGTTGAAGAGCCACGCTTCCTGCGCAGCGCCGAGCATCGTGCGCTTCGGGTCGGTGAACGACGCGGGGTCACCCGCCTGCCGGTCGCGCAGGCCGCGCGTGTCGAGCACGAGCAGGTCTATCAACGAGCCGAATCGAAAACTGCGGTACAGGTGAATTCCCGTACCGGGAGCTTCGCGGACCGGCATCCATTCGAGATACGCGCGGTAGGCGGCAGCCTGCCGTACCGCCCAGTCTCCTTCTCCTTGTTCCGGATTGTGATTCGATGCCCCTCCAGACCACGCGTCGTTGGTCAGCTCGTGGTCGTCCCACACGGCGATGAAAGGATGCTGGCGATGGGCCTCCTGCAGATCGGGATCCGACCGGTACGTCGCGTAGCGGATTCGGTAATCACTCAAGGTGACCGCTTCGCGGCGCGGTTCCGGAATGCGCAGCAGTCCAGTTCCGTCGCCGTACCTGCCGTTCTCGAACTCGTAAATGTAGTCTCCGACGTGCACGACGGCATCGAGCTCCGACCGGTTTGCCACGCAGCGATAGACGTTGAAGAACCCGGCAGGATAGTTCGAGCAACAGAGCAGCGCCAGGCGCAGGCGGGCAGGGTCGCCCCCTGGCAGCGTCTTCGTACGCCCTATCGGCGAGTGTTCCCCTCCTGCCTCGAAGGTGTAGTAGTAGGTACGGCCGGGTTGCAGGCCGCCTGCGTCGATCTTCACGGTGAAGTCGCGTTCGGCCGTCGCGCGGAAGCCGCCTCGTGCGACGACGCGCTCCGTTGCGGGATCGGTCGCGATACGCCACTCGACATCGACGCCTGTCACCGACGAACCTTCGCCAGATGTCACTCGCGTCCAGAGAATGACCCGGTCGTTGAGAGGATCGCCGCTGGCCACGCCGTGGCGGAACACGCCCGAGCTGCTCCCGTCGAGGGCCTGAGCGGGAAGGAGAGGCCACCCGCGTCCGTGCAGCTTCGTGGAAGCAAGGCCGACGCTCGAGGCGGCCGCGCTCCAGATGAACTGACGCCGAGTGAGTGACATGGCGGGACAAATCGTACACCGGTGTCAACCACTTACACGCGGATCGTTCAGGAAGGGTTCCCAGGAAGGGTTCCCGGGACTTGACACGCTGTGTGGTGGTCACTAGGCTGTATTCCGCAGATGCTGCAGTGGTTTCGTGCCCGGGCCTCAGGTATCGTGGCGATCGCGATGCTGTCGATGGCTGCCGTCGGCGGCTCAGCCGTCGTCCCGCACGCAGACGACTGTCACGATGCCGCGTGTGTCGCGGTCGAGCACAACGCAGCCGCGCACCGCATCGGGGCAACCTCGCCTGATGCAGACAACCATCCACTTCACTGCCTGGTCTGCCACTGGGTCCGGGCGTTCCGGCCCAGTACCGAAGCGCGCTTCGTCTCCGCCCCGAGCACTGACGCTGCGGACAACGTCAACGTAGAGATCGTCACCGTCCCAGGCCGCGCCCCGGTTGCGCAGCCTCCTCTTCGCTCGCCGCCCTCATCTCCGATCCCCGCATAACTCGTGCATGTGGCGCGAACCCCGTCGGGTTCGCCCGGCGAGGTAACCAGGCCGGCCCCACTGCATCTGGGAACAGTTCATTTTTCGGAGACCACCATGTATCTACGCACTTTTCTGGGAAGCCTTGTCTTGTTTATTGTCGTAGCGGCGTTGCCTGCTACGCTCCGTGGTCAGGGCGGCGTCAGTCTATCGGGCATCTTGACCAATTCACTGTCCGGCGATCCAATCCCGAACGCCACCGTCCAGATCGACGAACTGCGCACCACGACTATGTCCAACGCACAGGGTGCGTTTACGTTCGAAAACGTCGCTCCGGGAAGCTACCACCTGTCCGTTCACACGCAGGGGTACTCGACACGTCGGACCGAAGTGACCGTGTCCACTACAGCAGTGACTGGGCTCGCGATCGGTGTCGATCCGGAGCTGCACTTCACTGAGCAGACGACGGTGACCGGCGATGTGCGCAGCCAGTTCGAGGTCTACCAGCCGACGGCTGTGCTGGCGGGGCAGGACCTGCAGAAGGACCTCGCGATGACCTTGGGAGACACCCTGGGGAACCAGGCCGGGGTGGCGGTACGGAGCTTTGGTCCGGCGTCTTCGCGGCCCGTCGTCCGAGGACTCGACGGTGACCGCGTGCAGATCCTCCAGGACGGCCAGCGCACGGGCGACCTGTCGAGTCAATCGGGCGACCACGCCACGGCGATCAATCCTGCTGCGGCGCAGCGTATCGACGTTGTGCGCGGTCCGGCGACGCTGCTCTATGGGTCGGCCGCCATCGGGGGCCTCGTGAATGTGATCACCGAGGATATCCCCGTGCGGCCGATGGAGGGGGCATCCGGCAGCGCCACATTCGATGTGGGATCGGCAGCAAAGGAAGGCGGGGCGGCGGCCGACGTCCGCGCCGGCACGGGCAGCTTTGCATTGCATGCCGGCGGCGGCGGCCGACGGTCGGGCGACGTCGCGACGCCTGAAGGCGATCTGGCAAACTCTCAGTCGCGCGGGGGCTTTGGGAACGTCGGTGCTTCGTGGACCGGTGAGCGAAACTACTTCGGCGGCAGCTACGGATACGACGACACGAAGTTCGGCATTCCCATCGTGGAAGAAGGGAATATTCAACTCACCCCACGGCGCCACTCGGTCGGTTTTCGGGCTGGCGGGGAGGGGCTGACCGGCGCGCTTGATTCATACCGCGCGACGCTGACCGTACGCCGGTACAAGCACGACGAGCTGGAAGGCGACGAGGTGGGTACCGCGTTCAAGAACAACACGGAGGAAGTCGAGTTAATGGCCGGCCATCGGGCGGCGGGACGTCTGAGCGGGCGTTTCGGAACGTGGTTCCTGAATCGCGCGTTCGGGGCCAGCGGTGCCGAGGCGCTGTCGCCCGACATTGATCAGCGCTCGGTTGCGGCGTTTCTGTACGAAGAAATCGCGTGGCCGCACGTCGCGTTCCAGTTCGGCGGCCGCGTTGACCACACACGATACTCGCCCGTGGGGGAAGACGAGCGGTCCTTCACGAGCGGATCCGGGTCGGTCGGGTTGCTCGTCACCCCAGCGGCCGCCGACGACCGGCTCACCTTCGCGGTGAGTCTGGCGCGCACCGCGCGCAATCCAGCGCTCGAGGAGCTGTTCTACTTCGGGCCACACCCGGGAACGTTTTCATTTGAGGTCGGCAATCCGGATCTCAGACCGGAGCACGCCCTCGGTTTCGACGTCTCGATGCGGTGGCGGCACCCCCGCGCGTCTGGCGAGGTCACGTACTTCCGGAACGACATCCGGGACTTTGTCTTCCGCAGCCCACTTACTGAAGAGGACCTCGAGGACCGGCTGGCCGAGCTCGAGAGGCGGTTTCCGGGACGCGACCTCGACACCGAAGAAGCGGGGGAATTCCCGATCATTGAAAACGTCGGCGCCGACAGCGTGCTCCAGGGCATCGAAGCGCACGGCGATTTCGGCCTGACCTCGAACCTGTTTGCCGAGGTGCTCCTCGACTACGTGCACGGCGCACTCAAGGACACGGACAACGCGCTGCCGCGGATTCCGCCGCTTCGCTCGCAGTTCGGGCTGCGGTACCAGTACAACGCCTTTCAGGTCGGGGGCAGCGTGACAGCCGTGGCGAAGCAGGACCGCGTGCTTGGAATCGAAACGCCGACCGACGGTTACGGGTCGCTGCGCCTGTACGCGGCCTATTCGGTGCAGACGGGCAGAGCGCTCAGTACGATCACGGCGCGGCTCGAGAATGTCACCGACGAGCTGTACCGCAATCACCTCTCGTACATCAAGGATCTGGCGCCTGAGATGGGGCGCAATTTCAAATTGCTGTACAACATCAAGTTCTGATTCGCCGAAGCCAAGGCAGGCCCGCTCCCGGGCCTGCTTCGGCTCCCAGCCTACTCCTCCGCGCCCGGTACAATGATCGGAAGACGGGTTCTCTGGAGGAGCGATGCGAACTCACTACGTCGTGTGTTGCGGTCTTGTGGTCGCCGTTCTCTGTGGCCACCCATCGCGGGGATTTGCTCAGACGTCAGGCGAGCAGGCCTTGCGACAAGAGATTGACCAGCTGCGGAGCGCGCTCGCGGATATTCAGCGGCAGTACGGAGAGCGACTCGCCGCGCTTGAGGCGCGCCTCGGCGCCGCGCCGACGCCCCCAGCAGCTCCAGCCGTGCCGGAGCAAGCGCAGACGCCGGCGGCGGAGGTTCCGCCCGGCGCGGCCGGGGCGGGTGGTCCCACCGGATCCCTCCCAATCTACGGCGCGGCGAGTGCCGCGTCGAAGATCTTCAACCCCGATATGGCCGTCATTGGCGATTTCCTGGGAGCGGCCGGCCACAATGAAGTCAGTCCTACTCCGCCCCTCGAGTTACACGAGGCGGAAACGTCGTTGCAGGCCATCGTCGATCCGTACGCGCGAGGCGATTTCTTCGTCGCATTCAGCCCCGAGGGCGTCGAGATCGAGGAAGGTTTCATCACGTTCCCGACCGTGCCAGGCGGGTTGCTGGTGAAGGTCGGCAAAACGCGAGCGGCATTCGGCAAGGTGAACACGCTGCACAATCACCTGCTGTCGTGGACGGACCGCCCGCTCGTGACCAACAACCTCGTTGGCCGTGAAGAGGGCATCAGCGATGCGGGAATTTCGGTGGCGCGGCTGATTCCGAATCCGTGGCTCTTCCTCGAGGCGACCGGCGAGGTGTATCGCGGCAACTCCGAGCTCTTCACTTCGAGCAAGCGCGCCGATCTGGCTTACGTTGGACACCTGCGTGGGTACTATGACGTCACGGAAAACGCCAATATCGACTTTGGCGGATCGTACGCACGCGGCCACAACGATGCCGGCGTCGTCGATGACGTGGACGTCGGACGGTTCGTGACCGATTTGTGGGGCGTAGACGCCACCGTCCGCTGGCGGCCGCTTCAGCGCGCCATCTACCGCTCGTTCCTGGGCCGCTCCGAAGTGATCTGGAGCCGGCGCGAGCAACCCGGGGGCCCTCAGCAGAGCATCGGCTACTACGCGTCCGGCGACTACCAGTTCGCGCGCCGCTGGTTTGCCGGTGTCCGGTACGACCGGTCCGGTCGCGCGGAAGACGCGAGCGTGCACGATAGCGGACAGTCGCTGACGCTTACCTATTGGCCGAGCGAGTTCAGCCAGATTCGGGGCCAGTATCGTCGTATCAGGTATGCGGAGGAGTCGACAGCCAACGAGCTGCTGTTTCAGTTCCAGTTCTCGATAGGCGCCCACGGCGCGCATCCGTTCTAACCGGAAAAGCCCAAGGCAAAGGTCAAAAGTCAAAGGTCAAAAGGTAGCTCATCATGATTCTTACGAAATCAGTCCTCACAGCGGCGGCGGTCTCGGCAGTCGTGCTGCTGGCTGTCGCACCGGCGGCGGCGCAGGGACGGCTCAACGTCATCACGACGACCGAGGATCTTGCGTCCATTGCACGCGAGGTCGGCGGCGATCGAATCGACGTGGAAGCCATTGCCAGGGGTTATCAGGATCCCCACTTTGTCGAGGCGAAGCCCAGCTTCATCCTCAGACTTCAGCGGGCGGATCTTCTCGTCGTCGTTGGTCGTGATCTGGAGATAGGTTGGTTACCGCCCCTTGTCCAGCAGAGCCGGAATTCGAAGATTCAGATCGGCGCCGACGGCTACGTGGACGCCTCGCTGCGCGCTCGGATTCTGGACATCCCGCAGGGACAGATCACGCGCGCCATGGGCGACGTCCACCCGCTGGGAAACCCGCACTACTGGCTCGATCCGGACAACGGCAAGGTCATCGCTCGTGCCATTTTCGAGAAGCTCGCGCAACGTCGTCCGGGCGACCGCGTGTTCTTCGAGCAGCGCCTCAACGATTTCAACGGACGCATCGACGCGGCGGAGAAGCGGTGGCTCGCGATGATGGCGCCGTACAAAGGCGTCAAGGTGGCCACGTACCATCGCTCTTTTTCGAATTTCGCCGACCGTTTCGGACTGGACGTCATGGGCTACGTCGAACCGCGTCCCGGAATCCCGCCGTCGCCGCAGCACACGCTGGACCTGATCACGGAGATGAAGCGGCAGAACGTGAAGCTCGTGCTCGTGGAGCCGTACTTCGACCTGAGGACGCCAAACGCAGTCGGCAGGGGCACCGGCGCGGAGGTGCTGGTGATGCCGCCGTCGGTTGGCGGTGTCAAGGAAGTGACCGACTACTTCAAGCTGTTCGACTACGACATCAATTTGTTGATAACCGCGCTGCGCAAGGTTGGCGCGGCGCCTCAATAGGTAAGGTATGGATTCCGCAACTCTCATGTTCCTGGCGGCACCGTTCGTCGCCAGCCTGATCCTGACGGGGATCCACGCGTATCTCGGGGTACACGTGGTCGAGCGTGGCGTCATCTTCGTCGACCTGTCGCTGGCGCAGATCGCGGCGCTTGGCGCGGCGATCGCGCTCCTGCTTCCGGTGACCGGCGGTGACGCGCACGCACCGGTCGTCTACTGGATCAGCCTCGGGTTCACGTTCGTCGGCGCGCTGGTGTTTTCCACCATCCGCGGACACCGCGCCCGCATCCCGCAGGAAGCCGTGATCGGAATCTGCTATGCGGTCGCCTCGGCGGCCACGATTCTGGCGATGAGCAAGGCGACATCGGAGAGCGAGCATCTGAAGGACATGCTCGTCGGCAACATCCTCGCCGTCTCCTGGCAAGAAGTGGGGGAAACGGCGGCGCTGTACGGCGCCATTGGTGCCTTTCATTATTTCTTCCGGAGACAGTTCCTTGCCATCTCGATGAACCCCGAGCGAGCGAGTGAGAGCGGCATGGTCGTGCCGTTCTGGGACTTTCTCTTTTACGCGTCCTTCGGGTTCGTCGTGACCTCGTCGGTTGCAATCGCGGGCGTTCTGCTCGTGTTCTGCTATCTCATCGTTCCATCCGTCGCGGCGATGCTCTACGCCGACACTATCGGCAAGCGTCTCGCGATTGGGTGGACGATGGGGACCGTGGTGTCCGCACTCGGCGTGTACCTGTCTCTGATACTGGATCTGCCGACAGGTGCAACGATCGTGTGCACCTTTGGTATCGTCCTCGCGGTCCTGGCAGGAGTGCGGCCGTTGGTGCGACCCTTGTTGGCGCGGAGCGGGAACCGCGCGGTCATCACTGCTCGGGAACCGGTCGGGTAACGCCGTTTGCAATGCCGTAGTGTCCGCCTTCAGGCGGACTACCGAGTCCGGCTTCCGCCTTCGCCAAGGCTACGGCGGACAAGAAAGCCGGACACTACGAGCCCTGGCACCAGACCCTCCAGGTCGGGCGGAATCGGCGCCTCGATCTCCATCGCTTCTCTTGTTGCGGGATGCGGCATCCTGACGCGCCACGCGTGTAGTGCCTGGCGGGCAATTGCCTCGTCCGGCTCACCGTACACGCGATCGCCGAGAATGGGCCATCCACGTGCCGCCAGGTGAACGCGGATCTGATGCGTACGGCCGGTGACGAGCTCACAGAGGATCACCGATCGCCCGCTCCCTGCGGCCAACACCTCATAGTCGGTCCGGCTCTCCTGACCGGACGGATCGACCACGACACGGCGGCGATCGACCACGCTGCGCGCCAACGGCAATGCAATAGATCCACGAGGCGGGGTTGGCGTGCCGTATACGACGGCGAGGTATTCCTTTTTGACGTGCTGTGCCGCGGAGTCGAGCTGCACCCGCGCGTGGGTGTCGGACGTCAGCGCGACGAGGACGATGCCGGAGGTGTCTTTGTCGAGGCGCGTGACAATTCGCGGTACGACATGACCACGTAGGCCGGGTCCTTTCGGACCCGGCGTGTCGCGAAGGTGCCAGAGCAACCCGTTGAGGAGCGTCCCTGACCAGTTCCTGTAAGTCGGGTGCACGACCATCCCGGGAGGCTTGTCGATGGCAATGATCCATTCATCCTGGTAAAGGACGGCGAGGTCGATTGGTTCAGGTTCCGGCGGTGGCCGCCGTGATGTCGATTGAACCGGACGGCCATTTTCAGGCATCGTGTATCGTATGGCTCTCTTCAATACGCCGATGAAGCTGCGTTTGCCGCGACCGGAGGACGCATTGCCCGGGCGATCCGAGGCCATGCAGGTTCCTGAGACTCATTTCGCAAACGGCCATCCCTTGATGCCTCCGTTCCCGGAGGGCTTGGAGCTGGCGATGTTCGGGATGGGATGCTTCTGGGGCGCAGAAAAGATGTTCTGGGAAGCGCCCGGCGTCTACACGACGGCTGTTGGCTACGCCGGCGGCTATACACCCAATGCGACATATCGGGAAGTTTGTTCCGGCATGACCGGGCACACCGAAGTGGTGCTGGTCGTATTCGACCCCAAGCTGACGTCGTACGACGCGATGTTGAAGATTTTCTGGGAAAACCATGACCCGACGCAGGGCATGCGGCAAGGGAACGACGCAGGCACCCAGTATCGATCGGCCATCTACACATTTTCGCCCGAGCAGAAGCGCTCTGCCGAAGCATCCCGGGCGGCGTACCAGGATCGGCTGACGGCCGCGAAGTACGGCCGGATTACCACGGAGGTTGCCGACGCGCCGCCCTTCTACTACGCCGAGGACTACCATCAGCAGTACCTCGGCAAGAATCCTGGAGGGTATTGCGGACATGGTGGCACCGGTGTCAGCTGTCCGGTCGGTCTCACTGCATAGAGGGTCAAGGGTCGCGATGAGCAGGGTCATTTATACGAGCATTGCCGACACCGCCGATCAAGAGCGGTTGCGAACCGTGCACGATGTCAGGCTGGTTGCCGACAGCGAGGAGGGCACCGGGGTCGACAAGATGCCGGGCGGTGTGTATGGCTTTACATATTCGCCAGGGCTGCCGAACGCGCCGCTCTTCGCAATGAGGCGTTATCGCAGCTACGAGATCCACAAGCTCGCCACGGGAGAGACGCTCGTGATTGCCTTTGCCGATCCCGATACAGCTCGTCAGATTCTGTCAGGCGCAGGCGAGGCGAACGTTCGCGTTCAGCCGGACCAGGGTCAGGGGGCAACGGTGCTGGTCACAATTCCGCACTTGCGCATCCGCCATCATCGCCAGTACGCGGCGCCGAATCAGGAAGGACTTACGCTGAGTCTTGGTCAAGTGGAAAAGTAGAGAAGTGGAAAAGTGGAAGAAGTGAGTTCAAAGTGCCGGCGAGCTACTTCGCACTTACTTTTCCACTTTTCCACTTTTCCACTTCTCTACTTTTCCACTTGATCCTGGCCCCGTCTCGACCGGGCGGGCCGGATCGGCGGACCATTCCGACCACGAGCCGACGTACAGCTTTGCGCCACGAAGCCCCGCGTGCTCCATCGCGAGGAGGTTCTGACAGGCGGTAACCCCCGAGCCGCAGTACATGACCACGTCCTCGGGCGAGCGGTTACCGAGCACTTCGCCAAACTGTTGCCGCAGGCGCTCGGGCGGGAGCATTACACCTTCCTCGGTCACGTTGCGCCTGAAGAAGTAATTGACCGCACCTGGGATATGGCCCGGTGTCCGGTCGAGCGGTTCGTTCGCTCCCTCGAATCGTTCGGGTGCGCGTGCATCCATTAACAGCATTGACTTGTCGTCGACTGCTGCCTGCACGCGATCGACCATCACGCGCAGCTCCTTGCGCCGGTGCGTCGTGAAGACGGCCGCGGGTCTGGTTTCCTCGCCTGCACGGATCGAACGTCCCTCGCGCAGCCACTTCGCCCAACCCCCGTCGAGCACGGCCGCGGCATCGTGGCCCATGTAGCGCAGCATCCACCACATCCGGCTCGCGTACATGCCGGAATCCTGGTCGTAGATGGCGACCTGGGTATCCGATGAAATCCCGAGTCGCCCGAACGTAGCCTCCAGGTCTTCGACGCAGGGCAGAGGATGCCGGCCGTTGGTGCCGCTTGGAACGGCGGAAAGATCGTGTGAAAGACTCGCGTAGACGGCGCCTGGAATATGCCCTGCGCGATACTGCTCGTGTCCCCATGACTGGTTGCGCAGGTCGTAGCGGCAGTCGACGATCGCCCAGGAGCCGTCGAGGTGAGCGGCGAGCGTGTCGGTCGAGATCAACGTTGCATGCGCCACAGCCGTGTAGCTTAACGCTCTTCTGGTCCTGGCATTGCAGCGCTGACGCAGGGGAGCAGAGCACGATGAGGCTATACATTACGACCAGCGTATTGCTGCTGAGCCTCGGCTGTCATCCAAGTCGCCCGGTACTGGATCTTGGGCCGCGGCCCGATGTCGGCGGAGCGATTTCCGGGATGGTCAGCGATGGAACGGCACCGCTCGATGGCCGGAACGTTACCGCCGTCAACGTAGGAACCGGCGCGCGCTTCGGCGCGTCCTCGACAGTAACGGGTGGCTACACGATCAAAGTACCAGCTGGGATGTACAGACTGGAGCTAGAGCTGCGAGCGAACGAGGCCCTCGTCACTGCGCCGCCGCCCACCGACGTGGATTCGGGCGATTTGGATGCGGGACGAGATTTTGTCGTTGCGTTCGCTGCTCGACGGTGACGAACCACGAAGATCGCGAAGTGTTCTTCGTGACCCTCGTGGTTGACCTTCGTGGTTACTGAAAGCGCTCGAGGGCGGCGATGCGTGCTTCGAGCGGCGGGTGCGTGGAGAAGAACACCATCCAGCCGCGTGCGCCGTTGATCTTCAGCGTGGCGAGCGCTTGATGCTGCGTGTCGACCAGCTCGCGGTTCGAGGCCAGACGGCGTAGCGCGCCCAGCATCCGGTCGCGGCCGGCCAACGTGGCGCCGCCGCGGTCGGCCCGGAACTCGCGCTGACGCGAGAACCACGCCGTGACGAGCGAGCCGAGAATGCCCAGCCCGATCTCGAGCACGATGACGACCATCCAGCTCACCGCCTGCGAGCCGCGATTGTCGTTCGATCGCAGCGCGAAGGCGATGACGCGCGCAAAGAACATCACGAAGGCGTTGATGACGCCCTGCAGCAGCGTCATTGTGACCATGTCGCCGTTGCCGATGTGCGCGAGTTCGTGCCCCAGAACCCCCTCGATTTCCTCGTGCCGCATCGCTCGAAACAGGCCCGTAGAGACGGCAACGAGACTGCGACTCTTGCTCGGGCCGGTGGCGAAGGCGTTGACCTCCGGCGATTCGTACACCGCCACCTCCGGCATCGACAGGTTGGCCTGCTGCGACAAGCGGGCGACGGTGCTGTGCAGCCAGTCGAGGTCGGCAACGCCGGTACGGCCGTCGACAAGGCGAGCGCCGGTCGCCTGCTTGGCAATGAATCGAGACATCTGCAGCGAGATGAACGCGCCACCCATGCCCCAGACGAAGCAGAAAATGGCCAGCGCCCGGAGATCGAGACCTGTTGGCGTGATGTAGCGCCCGACGCCCAGGACGCTCAGGACGATCGACAGCATGACGACGATCGCCAGATTCGTCAGCAGGAAGAGAAAAATGCGCTTACCCATAGGATCAGAATATCACGGTCGTTCGGACCGTTCGGACCGTTCTCACGGACGAAGGCGTTCTACAAGCCGGTGGAGGAACAGGCCGACGTCTGTGACCACGCCAATCGTTTGCGACGATCCGCGGTCCGACAGCTTCGTGACGACTGCCGGGTTGATGTCCACGCACACGACGCGGACCCACGAAGGCAACATGTTGCCCACGCCGATGCTGTGCAGCATGGACGAGAGCATCAACACCAACTGGACGTTGCCGGACAGGGCGGCAGCGTAACAATCCTGCGCTTCCACGAGGTCCGTCAGCGTGTCGGGCAGCGGACCGTCGTCGCGGATGCTGCCCGCGAGCACGTACTCCACACCGTGCTTCACGCACTCGTACATGACGCCTTTTTTCAGCACGCCCGACTCGACTGACTGCCTGATGCCGCCGGCGCGGTTGATGGTGTTGATGGCGGCCATATGGTTGCGGTGCCCCTGCTCGACCGCAGTGCCGACGATCAGGTCGATTCCAAGCGACGTGCCTGAAAGCGCGTACTCGATGTCGTGCACGGCCAGCGCGTTGCCAGCCAGCAGCACGTTGACGTAGCCAAGGCGAATCAGCTCCGAGAAATGCTCGACGCCGCCGGTGTGGACGACAACGGGTCCGGCAACGACCGCGATTCGGCCGCCGCTCTTGCTCACCTGGCGCATCATGTCGGCGATTCGGCCGACGACTCCCTCGACTCGACGCTCCGACGAGACGTCATTGCTCATGAACGCGAAGCCGAAGCGGTCCCGTTCCTTGAACTCCGGCGTCACACGGATCCCTTCATGTCCGCACACGACCAGCTCGCCGGTCCGCACATCGCGCAGTTTGCAGCAGGATGCACGGCCGTCCTGTACGACGATCACCGCATCCATGCGCTGCTGCTCCACCTCAACCCATCGTCCGGCTACCCGCACTTGTGTGCGGTGGTTCGTCGTCGAATAGAAGTCGTCAGGGACGCACCGGTCCTTCTCGGCTGGCTTGACCATCGCGTCGCGCTCGCGCACCGGATGGCATCCGAAGGTCGTGAGCTGCTGGAGGAGATCGTCGAGCCCCCCCACATCGGCGGCGTTGATCCGCATCTTGATGTGCGACGCGTCGTCATTGGTGCGGCCGATATCGAACTTGACGATCTCGTACGACGCTTTGAACTCGATAATCTTGTCGAAAATCGCCGAGAGGAGGCCCGAATCGATAAGATGCCCCTCGGCTTCGACGGTGTCGCTGGCAGCCATGGGTGCCATTCTACAAGTGGTAGGGCGGGTCCTTCCGCCTTCGCCAAGGCTACGGCGGACCGCCGAAGCTTTAGCGGAGGCTGGTTTGGACCCGCCTATGGTTCAGGGACGAAGCGGTAGCCGACGCCGCGCACTGTCTGGAGAAACTTCGGGGTAGCCGGGCGGTCCTCGACGTACCGCCGCAATCGGACGATGAAGTTGTCGATCGCCCGGGTGTCGACATCCTGTGCAAGGCCCCACACCTCTTTCAGGATTGCGGGGCGCGAAACCGGCTGCCCGGCCTTCGCGACCAGGTAGCGGAGCAGGTCGCATTCCATGACCGTCAGGCGATGAACCTTGTCGCGCACCCGCAGCTCCATGGCGGCGAAGTCGATCGTGCGGGCGGCGAAGGTATAGAGGTCCTTGCTGGAATTGGGCAGCGGCGCGTCCACGGCCGCCGGCTCCTGCTCGTTCCAACGGCGGCGCCGTAAAAGGCCGTTGAGGCGCGCCAGCAGAATAGACAGGTCGAACGGCTTTGGCAGGTAATCGTCGGCGCCCGCCTCGAAACCCCGGAGGACGTCGCCGGCGCTCCCACGCGCAGTCAGCATCAGAATAGGAACGAACTGGCCGACGGCCCGAAGCTCCGAGGCGACGGCAAACCCGTTCTTGCCTGGCAGCATGACGTCGAGGACGACCGCATCGAAAGGGCGCCGTTCGCCGAGCAGCATGCCGAGCGCGCCTTCGCCGTCAGGTACAACCGTTGCCTGGTGTCCCTCGGCTTCGAGGTTGAACCGCAGGCCGTCCGCGAGGTGCTGTTCGTCTTCGACGATGAGGATCCGGCTCACGACACAACGCGCCTTGAGCGCAGCCGGTATGCGGGCCTTTCGATGTCTTCGGCGGACACGAATCGAGGGAGCTCCACCGTGAACGTGGCGCCGCGTCCCTCCCCTTCGCTTTGCGCAAAGACGCGTCCGCCGTGCGCCTTGGCGATCGACTTCACGATGTAGAGCCCCAGCCCCGTGCCTGTGATCTGACGGATCCCGCGCATCTGCACCCGGTAAAAGCGGTTGAAGATCCGCTTGAGCTGCTTCCGCGGTATGCCGACGCCGCGGTCCTGTACCCGCATCCATACCGTGTGGGGCGTCGGTGCCGCGACGGACACCACCACACGCACGGCGTCACCCGAATATTTCACAGCGTTGTCGAGAAGGTTCGTGAGAACGGTCCGCAGCCCGTCAGCGTCACCGCTCACGATGAGCGGGCCATCATCGTGCGCCTGCAGCGCAATCGACTCGGAGTCCAAATGGTGCCGGAGAAGGGCGAGCTGTACGCACTCGCGTGCGAGCTCGGCCAGGTCGACCGGGGCACGCGAAACGGCCCCGGGCTTCTGGCTCAGCGCGCCCGCTTTCAGCACCTGCTCGACCGTGTAGTGCAACCGCTCGGTGTCGGCGAGCATGATGTCGTAGAACTGGCGCCGGCGTTCTTCGCCGACATCTCTCGACTGCATGGTCTGCAGATAGAGGCGCATCGACGCGATCGGAGTCTTCAACTCGTGTGTTACGGCGTTGATGAATGTTTGGTGATCCTCATTCCGTTTGATCTCGAGCACGAGAAACACCGTGTAGATGATGAGCCCGGCGATGATGAGTGCGAACAGGACGACGCCGAGAACGAGCGGCGCAAGGCGCCGGGCGTTGATTACGATCCAGCCGATGTTCAATGACACGGCTGCGCCCACGAGGAGGACGCACAGGGCGACGAAGAAGGCGATGGCCTTCTGGCGGCGGGTCACATAGATGATTGTAGGCTAGTCAGGCCACCGCCTCGTCTGTCAGGACCGGATCGGTCGACGGCTGCGGCAGTGGCTGCCGAATTTTCGCCACCTTGATGTCCCAGGCCAGTCCCAGCGCCCGCAGGATGCTGATGCCAATCCAGTTGAGGTCGAGCTCGTACCAAGCGAGGCCGTGACGAGCGGACGTGGGGTGCGCGTGATGGTTGTTGTGCCAGCCCTCGCCAAAGGTCAGCAGAGCGACCCACCAGTTGTTGGTCGAGTCATCGCGCGTCTTGAAGCGTCGGGAGCCCCACAGGTGCGTGGCTGAGTTCACGAGCCATGTCGAATGAAGGCCCCATGTTGTGCGGAAGAAGATGCCCCAGAGCACGTACGGAATGCCGCCGAACGCCAGCAGCACGAGGCCAACGACGACGTTCGTCAGCCAGTGCCACTGCGAGAGCCACACGTGAAAGCGATCGCGTGACAGATCCGGAACGTAGCGGTTCAGCGTCGATGCGTCGTGGTGGAGGCCGTCACCGAACAGAATCCACCCCATGTGCGCCCACCAGGTGCCCTCGCGCGGAGTGTGCGGGTCGCCTTCCTGGTCGGACTTCTGGTGATGAATGCGATGCGTCGCCACCCAGAAGATTGGGCCGCCCTCGAGCGCCAGCGCGCCACACAGCGTCAGGAAGTACTCGACCCAGCGCGGCGTCTTGTATCCACGGTGCGTGAGCAAACGGTGATAGCCCATGCCGATGCCGAACATCCCTGCCACGATCCAGAGCGCCACCGCCGCGAGCATGGCCCCTATATCGATGTAGAAGAACGCGGCAACTGCGCCAACGTGAAACCCGATCATCGCAATTGCGGTGACCCAGTTCACTCCCTTCTGATATTTGCGCCCGAACATGGGCATCGGCATCGCCATCGCGTGAGTAACCCTCCGAAAAAGTTGTGAGAGAGCCACCGCACGATAGCAGTTGGCGGCGCGGCCGACTGTAATAGTTGTGTACGCGGCTAAGTTGCCGTAAAGCAGGCGCTTACGGGCGCCTATTTGAAGGCGGGATACGGATTGAGCGAATCGCCCTTCCACCACTGTCGTTCAGGAGTTAGCTGGAAGATGGCGAAGTGCAGGTGAGGCGCGTCGGGTGACGCATTGCCGGTGCTTCCGACGTAGCCAATTGTCTGGCCGCGGCGGACCGAGTCTCCCTCGCGGAGACCGAACGCGTAGCCGTTGAGGTGTGCGTAGTAGTAGCAGAACGTCTGCGAAGGATCGAATTGATAAATCGACAGCCCACCGCCGCCGCGGCTGTTGAACAACTTCACGACGGTCCCGTCCTCGACGGCACGGACCGGTGTTCCGCGGGGGGCCATGATGTCGAGCGCCTCATGCGCCCGTCCTTCCCCGCGCGCGTCGGAAAACGTGTCCTGCAGATCGCCAGCGTCGACGCCCTCGACCGGAAACTCGAGATTGCGGCCGCGTAGCACTTCGACGAGGGAAGGCTCCTGCGAAGCGGCGCCAGCTGTTGCAACGGGAGATGACTTGTCGCGGTCACCCGGACGTTCGACACCGCGAGGATCGGCGGGATCGTGCGCCGGCTCGGCATCGTGTGCGGGTGTCGGCGTTCCGTCGTATCGCCGGTCCATGCCGCGCAGTCGCCACTCGAGAGCGTCGTTCGCCAGCGCCCCTAAGGCGAAGCTCAGGCCGACCGTGATGACGGTGCGCCTGATTCGTTCGACTCGCCTTCGTTCAAAGCGTCTCATCTGAAGACGACCGTCGTGCCCGGACGCGCCCATTGTGCCAGCCGTTGCGCATCCCAATTCGTCAACCTGACGCAGCCATGTGATTGCGTATAGCCGATCTTGGACGGCTCGGGTGTCCCGTGGATGCCGTAATGTTCCTTCGACAAGTCGATCCAGACGACGCCCACCGGATTGTTCGGACCTGGTGGGATGCGCGCTTTCGCGTGCTTTGGATCGGCGTCCCAGAACAACTCAGGGTTGTAATTGAACGCGGGGAGCTGTTCCACCGACGTGACTCTCCAGTTGCCGATCGGCAGCGGATCGTGCTCGCTGCCGCTGGTGACCGGCGCGTGGAACAGGATTTTGCCGTCTCGGTCCTCAACCGTCGCCGAGCTCGTGGCCTTTGTTACATAGATGGTCATCCCCGCGTCGGTGTTCGCAGTTTCGACCGCTGAAGGTGGCCGGCGGCCCTGGTTCGGTTCTGGCATCCGAGTGACAGAGAGGTCGACCATGTCGACGTTCGGGACCAGCACTCGTTCACCGGCATGTGCGAACACAGCCCCAGGGTTGATGCGTTGCAGCAGCGCGGGGCCGGCGTGAAATTTCTCTGAAATGTCTTCCAGCGCGTTCCGGTAATTCAACCTCTCGAGCTTTCCCTGTTCCATGAGATCGGAAGGAATGTGTGGCGTGAACGGCCCGTCCACGTCGTCACGTGTGATGGTGTAGGCAACAAGCGACGGCCGGTCTCCCGTATGCGCTCGGAGTGTCTGCGATGTCTCGGCGTCGATTCGCCCCGTGACCGGAAGACTATTCGCCTGCTGGAAGGCCATGACAGCGCGTTCGGTGTTGACGCCCGCACGGCCGTCGATTTCGCCGGGCGAGAATCCGGCGCGATCCAGCATCACCTGTGCCGCAAGGACATCGTCGGCGGTCGGCGTCTGTGCGAAAGCAATGGTTGACACAAGAACGGCACAGCAGAAAATCGTAAGGAGTCTCATGCTGGGGTTGGCTGCAAAGGACGGACCTGCGATGCATGGCCCGGTCTACGCCTTGAGCATCCATGCTGACTATCGGTGCCAGAGATCGGGCGTGTGCTGCACCTCTGACTGGGACGTTCCCGTCGAGCTGGCGCTCTACCGCAGCCTTGATGAGGCGATGGCGACCGGTCGTCTCCGCCCGGCCGAGGTCGCGGCAAAGGGCGAGGCGATTCTTGTGACGGGCCCCGATCTCCCTGACGAAACGGCCGGCATGGTGGCGCGAACATCGCGCGGCGACTGCGTGTTCTACCATCGAGATTCCGGGCTCTGCGTGATTCACCGCGATATGGGCCCGTCGCAGTTACCGGCAACGTGTCGATACTTTCCGCGCCTCGCGGTGCGGGATCGGCGCGGAACCTTTATCACGCTGACGCATTACTGCCCGACGGCTGCGGCCATGTTGTTCCGCGAGGATCGAGCCATCGAAATTGTCGAAGGCCCGCCGGCGTTTCCTGCCGCCAACTATGAGGGGCTTGTTATTACTCCGGACGACTGGCCTCCGCTCCTCCATCCGCGCATGCTCATGACCCAATTGGGGTACTCCGCGTGGGAGCGGCACATGGTGGCGCGCTGTGCGGCGGACGAGGCATCACCCGAAAGCGTGATCGCCACGCTCGAGCGCGATGCGCGGCTGCTGCGGCAGTATCAACCGCACCATGGCTCCATCGAACGCTCCGTGGAGTCGCTGCCGTCCAGCCTCATCGCGGCGGCTGCGCCTTCGGATCTGAGAGACAGCCTCGCGCTGTACGTCGAAGCCGTTGCGGCCGTGCCCGATGACATGAAGCCGGCGGCAGACGAGGATGGATTGCCTGAAGCGTACGGCGGCCTGGTGAGATGGGAATGGACGCACTGGCGCGGGCCGTTGAAGCGCTACCTGGCGGCCAAAGCGTTTGCGTCATGGACCGCTTATCAGGGTCGCGGTGTGCTCAGCATCGTACGTGGGTTGGAAGCGGCTCTTGCGATCGTGAGAGTGGAAGCGGCGCGGCAGTGCCGGAACGCCGGCCGCGTGCTGGACGGCGACCTTCTGCGTGAGGCGTTTCGCGACGCTGATTTCCTGTTGAATCACCTGGCGGCCGCCGACCAGCTCGCGGAGACATGGTCGCGGGCGGAAAGCAATCACAAATCAAAAATGGCAACCACCGGTCCGTGATCGCTGGTGCCCACTTCACGCTGGACGACGCACGAGACGGTACGTTCCGCCATCGAAGTCGAGGCGAGCACGTAGTCGAGCCTCCACCCGATGTTGCGTTGCTTCATGTTTCGCCACGGCGCCCACCACGTAAACAATTCCGCATTGTTCGGCTCGATCTGGCGATGCACGTCCACGAGCCCGTGGCCGATGATGCGTTCGATGAGCGCCCGTTCCTCCGGCAGCTGGCCGATTGCGCGCGGTCGGCGCTCCTTGGGATGCACGTCCATGTCGGTGCGCGCCACGTTCAGGTCGCCACAGAGGACGAGCGGCAATCCCGCGGCATGAAATTCCGCTGCATACGTATCGAGCGCCTCGAGGAAGCGCATCTTGGCCGGAAAATCCTTTCCGCCATTGGGCACATAAATCGATGCTACCGTCGCTTGCGGGAGCCTGACCGTGACGATGCGATTCTCGTAGTCGAAATCGGGGTGGTGAAACGCCGGTCGGTCGGAAAGCGTGACTTCCCGTACGTGCAGACCGACTCCTGAATATCCTTTGCCGCCGTGCCAGTAGCACCAGTAGCCTTCCAGGTCGCAGAGCCAGACGGGAAGCTGATCGAGCGACGCCTTGATCTCCTGGAGGCATAGAACATCGGGCTGTTCCCGCTCGATGAAATCGTGCAGCTCGGTCTGCCGGGCGCGGATGCCGTTGACGTTCCAGGTGGCTACCTTGAAGGGCACTGGGCGCTATCATACGGGCGGAATGCCCACAAAAGCGCGCGCGGCCGTCATCGTTGCAGCGCTGCTGGCGGTTGCGCACGCGCAGACGAGCACACAGCCGACACAGGCGCCATCGATTACGACATCAGGAGAGCGGTTCGGCGCCGCCGTTGGCGACGACTACTTCCTCGCCACCTACACCCAGCTCGAATCATATTGGCAGCAGTTGGACCGTGAGTCGGATCGAATGACGCTCGTCGACATCGGCCGCACGGAGGAAGGGCGAACGCAGTGGATGGCGATTGTCAGCGCTCCTGAAAACCTTGCGCGACTCGATCGATACAAGGACATTTCTCGCCGGCTGGCGTATGCGGAAGACCTTACCGACGCCGAAGCTCGCGCGCTTGCAGCCGAAGGCAAGACCGTTGTCTGGATCGACGGCGGCTTGCACGCCACGGAAGTGCTCACCGCACAGCAGTTGATCGAAACGGTGTACTGGCTTGTGAGCGGCACCGACGCCGAGACACAGCGAATCCTCCGTGACGTCATCGTCCTTCTCGTGCACGCCAATCCTGACGGCCACGAGCTCGTGGCCAACTGGTACATGCGCGAGAAGAATCCGCGCAAGCGGACACTCGCAGGAGTGCCGCGTCTCTACCAGAAGTACGCGGGACACGATAACAACCGTGACTTTTATATGGGCACCCAGGCGGAGACGGTCAACATGAGCCGCATCCTGTTTCAGGAGTGGGTCCCGCAAATTGTGTACGACCACCATCAAGCGCCAGTGGCCGAGGCGGTCATGGTGGCGCCGCCGTTCAGTGGGCCGTCCAACTACGTGTTCGATCCGCTCGTGCCCCAGGGTATCGACGTGGTCGGCGCTTCGATACACAGCCGGTTCGTGGCTGAACGGAAGCCTGGCGTGGCGGTGGGAAATGGGTCGCCGTACTCGATGTGGTGGAATGGGGGGCTCAGAACCGTCGCGAACTTCCACAACCAGATTGGAATCGTGACGGAGACGATCGGCAACCCGACTCCGCTGCCGACAGGCCTGCAGCAATTTCGGTTTGGTCGAGCACTCGAGTATTCGGTGACCACAAACCGCGCTGTGCTGGATGTCGCGTCACGCGATCGCGACAAGTGGCTGTTCAACATCTATCAGATGGGAAAGAACTCGATCGAGCGCGGCAGTCGGGATTCATGGACGGTGTCGCCCCACCGGCCGGCCGGCCTCGTGCCCGATCCGCGGCTGCGCGATCCGCGAGGCTACATTCTTCCCGCCGACCAGCCAGATTTCCTGACGGCGACGAAATTTGTCAATGCGCTGATCAGGACCGGCATCACCGTACATCGCGCGGTGGCCGACTTTTGGGTGGGTGGACGGAAGTACCCATCGGGGTCGTACGTGGTAAAGACTGCGCAGGCATTTCGCCCGCACGTCCTCGACATGTTCGAGCCGCAAGACCATCCGGATGACATTCTGGATGAGGGAGGCGCGCCCCGAGCGCCCTACGACAGCGCGGGCTGGACGCTCGCGTTTCAGATGGGGGTGACGTTCGATCGAGTGCTGGACGCGTTCGACGGTCCGTTCGAGAAGATTGCTGGGGCTGCCAGTCCGCCGCCAGGGAAGGTGATCGCGCCGCGCGGCGCCGCCGGGTATCTCGTGAATCAACACCAGAATGACGCGGTTATCGCGGTCAACCGTCTGCTGAAGATGGGCCAGGACGTCTTTTGGCTCGACGACCGTACGATCGGTGCCGGCTCTGAGGGGAGCGGCGCGATTTACCTCCCGGCGACACTTTCCACGTCAGCGGCCCTCGAACGCACCGCAAAGGAGTTGGGGCTGACGTTCACGGGAGTCCCGACCCCTCCCGCAGGCCTTGCGCTGCGGCTTCGGAACATGCGTATCGGTCTCGTGGATCGATACGGTGGCTGGAGCACGAGCGGATGGATTCGCTGGCTGCTCGAGCGGTATGAGTTTCCATTTGAAGTGGTGCACCCGCCGGCGCTCGATAAGGGGACGCTCACCTCGAGCTACGACGTCGTTATTCTTCCCAGCGAAGCGGTCCCGAACCACGGAGCCAACTGGAACGACCTCCCTGAGGCTTCGGCGTTGCCGCCTGAGTACGCAGATCACGTCGGCGAAATCACGCGCACGAACACGCTGCCGGCTTTAAAGCGTTTTGTCGAAGAAGGCGGCACGCTGCTGGCAATCGGCCGTTCCGCCATGGTGGGCAGGTACTTGGGTGTGCCTGTCTCGCAGCCGCTGTCGTCGTTGCCAACCTGGAAGTTTTTCGTTCCCGGATCGGTGCTCCGGCTTGCCGTCGACAACACGACGCCACTCGGGTACGGGTTCGATAAAGAAGTCGACGTGTTCTTCGACCACAGCCCGGTGTTCCAGATCGACGCTAACGTGCCGCCGAACATCGTGCGCCCGGTGGCGTGGTTTGCGAGCGCGGCGCCGCTCAGGAGCGGATGGGCGTTGGGCCAGGAGCATCTTCAGGGGAGTGTGGCCGTTGTCGACGCGTCGCTCGGAAAGGGTCATGTCGTTCTCTTCGGGCCGGAAGTCACGTTTCGCGCCCAGTCGCATGGCACGTTCAAGTTTCTCTTCAACGGCATTTATTTCGGGCAGGCGACACAGGCGCGGCTTCGCTGATCGTGAATAATTAGTCTTCGTGTGTCGGTCCCTGCCGCGCATCTCTGTACTCATGCCACACTCATGCTCATAGTCATGAAATTTGGCGGGACCTCTGTCGGTTCCGCCGAACGCATCGCCCAGGCCGCACAGCTCGCCATCGACACCGCCGCACAGGGACATCAAATCGTCGTCGTGGCATCGGCGATGAGCAAGGTGACCGATGCCTTGATTTCCGCCGCTCGTCAGGCATCCACCGGTGACTGGGATCCCAGGCTTCGGCAGGAGCTGTACGAGCGACACAAAGCTGTCGCTGATGCCGTGATCGGCGGCGACCCTGCGCAACATGCCGGCGTGCTCGACGCGATTCGTCAGCGCCTGGATCGGTTCGAGAAGCTGTGCTTCGGGCTGTCGATGGTGCACGAGCTCACGCCACGGCTGCTCGACGCAATCTCCGGGATGGGAGAAACGCTGGCTGCGCCCCTCGTGGCTGCCGCCATCGCGGCGCGCGGCCGGCCATCTCAGGCTGTCGAGGCCACCGATCTCGTCGTCACGACCGACCAATTCGGCGGCGCCGAGCCATTGATGGAGGAGACACGCGCAAAAACGCGCGCACGACTCGAGCCGTCGATCGCGAAGGGGGAGATACCGGTCGTCACCGGTTTCATCGGCGCGACCGTCGATGGCGTCATGACCACCCTTGGACGCGGGGGATCCGATTATTCCGCATCAATCGTCGGCGCGGCGCTCGATGCGGACGAGGTGTGGATCTGGACAGACGTTGACGGAGTGATGACCGCCAATCCTACCGAGGTCCCCGAGGCGCGGACTCTGTCCGAGATCTCCTACAGCGAGGCGTCGGAGTTGGCCTACTACGGCGCCAAGGTGCTGCACTACAAGACGATCCTTCCGGCATTCCGGCAGCGAATCCCCGTGCGCATTCTCAATAGCTTCAATCCGACACATCCTGGCACGCGGGTGACCGTGGAGGGGCATCCGTCGGCGTCCGGCGTCAAGGCCGTGACGTCCATTCGCGGCGTGATCCTCATCGCGATCAGCGGGACCGGGTTGCAGGGGATTCCCGGGATTGCCGCAAAGACATTCGATGTCGTCGCGGGGCAACAGGCCAACGTTCTGATGATTTCGCAGGCCTCCTCGGAGAACAACATCTGCTTCGTGTTGAGCGCCGCCGAAGCGCCCCGTGTGGTAGCCGCGCTCCGTTCCGCGCTCGAGTTCGAGCTGATGCGCGGACACATCGACGAAATCACCGCAGAGCAGCAGGTTGCCATCGTGGCGGCGGTCGGAGACCGCATGAGGGGCACGCCGGGCATTGCGGCCACCGTGTTTGGGGCGCTCGGCAGCGCCGGGATCAACATCATTGCGATTTCGCAGGGATCGTCGGAGCGGAACATCTCGCTCGTCGTCACCGAGCGCGAAGCCGCCGAAGCCGTTCGAGCCATCCACCGTGCGTTTCGGCTGGAGGCGACGTCGTAGATCGGCGAGCGCCCCACGCGCAGCATGAACAGCAGCATCGGCCTATTAGCCACGCGCATCGCGGAGGCGAAACGGCTCACGATTCTCACCGGTGCGGGGGTGTCCGCGGCCAGTGGCGTGCCAACCTTCAGAGGCCAGGAGGGACTCTGGCGCCAGTACCGGCCGGAGGACCTTGCCACGCCGCAGGCCTTCGCCCGCGATCCTCTCCTCGTCTGGGAGTGGTACGCGTGGCGCCGTGAAAAGATCGCCGCGTGTCGCCCGAATGCCGCGCACGACGTGATCGCCGCATGGTCGCGCGGGCCCGATTGTCATGTGCTCACGCAGAACGTCGACGATCTTCACGTCCGCGCTGGAACGCGTTCGCTGGTGCGGATACACGGATCGATTTGGGAGCTCTCGTGCTGGCAGCCGTGTGCGAAAGGTACGACCCCGTGGCGCGATGAGCGCGTCAGGTTCGACCACCTTCCGCCGCGTTGCCCGCACTGCGGCCAGACGGCGCGTCCCGCTGTCGTCTGGTTTGGCGAGTCGCTTCGGGGCGAGGACCTGCGCGCCGCGCTTCACGCCACCACCTGCGACGTGTTCCTGACCGTCGGAACGTCGGCCGTCGTCTATCCGGCCGCGGGCCTCGTGCATGAAGCGCGGAGTCGGGGAGCGTTCACAGCGGAAATCAACCTGGAAGCGACACCGGCATCAGCCGCTGTGAATCTTGCGATCGAGGGAGCCGCGGAAGAAATCCTGCCGGCGGTCGCCCGCCTGGTGAACGAAGCCTCTTGAATTAAGATCCCTCCATGCACAACCCGTTCGTTCCCGAGACGCTCGAAGGGTGGAGCGTTCTCCACCTCATGTATCGGGTCCGATGGGATCGGCTGCGCGGGCACACATCGGCCGACCGAGAGCGCCTGTCGGCCGAAGCCGTGCGCACGCTTGCTGTTCCCGATGCCGGATCGACTGCCGTCGTGCAGGTGCTCGGACACAAGGCCGACCTGATGTTCATCTGCTTCCGTCGCAGCTTCGACGAGCTCGCCGGTGCGCAGCTGGCGCTTTCCCAATCGGAACTGCACGATGCGCTGGAGCCCACGGCGTCCTACCTTTCGGTCGTGGAGCTCGGGATGTACGAGATGACCGCGAAGATTCACGAGCAGCTGGGCGCGAGATTCAAGCCGGGCAGCGACGAGTTCGAGAGGGCCTTCGACGGCGAGATGGAGACGCAGCGCCAGCGCGTCATGAGTCGTCTCTTTCTCGACATGCCGAAAGCGCGTTACGTGTGCTTCTACCCGATGAACAAACGCCGCGGTGAGGCTCTCAACTGGTACTCCGAGCCGTTCGATCGGCGCGCCTCGATGATGCGCGAACACGGCATCATCGGACGGCACTATGCCGGTAGAGTCACCCAGGTCATCTCCGGCTCGATTGGGTACGACGACTGGGAGTGGGGCGTAGATCTGTTCGCGGATGATCCACTCGTATTCAAGAAGTTGATCTACGAGATGCGATTCGACGAGGCGAGCGCGAAATTCGCGGAGTTCGGACCGTTCTATGCCGGTTTGCAGTTTGCGCCGGCACAGCTCGTGAACTATCTCAATGGCGAGGCGCCTTCACTGACGTAGCGCCGTTTACGGATTGACACGGTGGTGGCGTTGCCAGCGTCCTGCCGCCGGTGGGTCGATGTCGAAAATGCTACGCCAGCGCGACGCCGTTGTCGTATTCATGTACCTTCCGTTCGATCACAATTTTGTGGCATGTCCCTAAGTTCAGCCGGCTGAACACGAAGCGTCGGCACCGATTTTTGCCGGTTGAGGCGCGGAAATTGCTGGGGTGTCCCCCCGGAGACCCCAGTCATGAATCCGCAGGACGCCTTTGTCACACGCCTTCGGCGGTATCGCGAGAACAGCCAGATCTCACTCGACGAAATCGCCACAATGATGCGTGTCAACCGCGAATTGCTGGAAGCGTTTGAGCGCAACGACCTGTCGGAATGGCCACGTGGCCTCTACGCGCGCGCCTGGATACGCGCCTATGCAAGCGTCGTTGGGCTCGATCCCTCGGACACCGTAAACCAGTTCTGCCGCCTCTTTCCGCACGGCGATCGCCGTGTAGGTGGGACCATCCAGGAGATGGCTGCCATCGTCGCGCACTCTTCCGAATACCGCGATGAGTTCGGTCACGCCGCAGACCGCCGACGCAGTCCAGAAGCCAATGTCCTGCCCGAGCAGACCTGGTATGCCGCGATGGCGCAGTGGACCCAAATGCTATGGTGGCGGATGGTACCCGCGCTCAGACCCGCACCCCGACTGAAGCGAGACCCCCGGACCACCTCCTAAGGCATCCGCCGGATACTCTCGCTCTCCTTTCCCGCATCATCCTCACGGGCATATCAAGGGTAGGACTTCGGCTGGTTCGATTCGATGAACTGGCCGTGGAGCGTGCGGACCGCCTCCTCGCTGCGGTCGCGCGGTACCATCCACGTGATTCGGAACGATGACGTCGCAACGCCCGACGGGTGAATCGCGGCCTGGGACAGGGCCTCCGACCCGATGCGGACGTTGCTGTAGGTGGCGTTGATTCCTACGCCGATGACGCTGACGCTGGCGAGGCCGTCCACCAGGCGGGCCCGACCAGGCAAACGAGAGTTGAGCACCTCACGCAGCCGCGCCTCGTCATGCAGGTTTTCCCGCGAAATGATCAGGCTCGTCCTGCCTGCCATGATGTGCAGCTGCTTACCCGCAACGCCGCGCTCGTCCAACAGCGCCAACAGGTCTGCTGGCGCCGCTTCGCTCTCGAGGAGCACGACGTCCCGCTCGCTGGCCACGCCGACAACCGTCCCCGGCATACGGGGTGGACGTTTTCGTACCACGGTTCCGTCGGATGACGGGTCCGGTCCGGGAAGCGGGCCGCCGGTGGCGCGCGCGTAGATGGCGATGCCCTTCTCCTTGGCGAACTCGATTGCTTGCGCATTCAGCACTCGTGCGCCGGCCTCAGCCATCTCTTGGGTCTCCTCGTACGACAGCGTGGCGATGCGTTGCGCGGATGGCACCACGCGCGGGTCGGCTGAATACACCCCGTCAACATCGGAGCAGATCTCGCAGTACTCGGCATCGAGCGCCGCCGCCATCGCAACGGCGGTCGTGTCGCTGCCGCCCCGCCCGAGCGTCGTCACCTCCTTCTTGTAGGAAACACCCTGGAAGCCCGCCACGACAACGATTTTTCCTTGTGCGAGCGCATCCTGCACTCGAAATGGGCGGACTTCGATAATCCGTGCATCCACGTGGCGGTCGTTGGTGATGATGCCCGACTGGCTGCCGGTGAGGCTGATCGCGTCGCCGCCGAGCTCGCGGATGGCCATCGACAAGAGCGCCATGGATATCCGCTCGCCGGCAGACAGCAGCATGTCGAGCTCCCGCCGCTCGGGATTGGCCGAAACCTGTTTGGCCAGGGCCAGCAGGTCGTCCGTCGTGTCGCCCATCGCGGACACGACGACGACGACGGGATGCCCCTGATTGCGCGTGCGCATGACGCGCTCGGCAACCTGACGGAGCTTTTGCACGTCGGCGACGCTCGATCCGCCGTATTTCTGAACGACGACAGACATTGCCAACTCAGCTTTACGGCCTATTCAATTCCGCGGCCACTTCGCGCGCGTGGCCAGCCGTCTTAAGATTACGGATATAATCCGCCGAGCCATCTGACTCAGGAGAGATCTCCTCCTAACTCCTCATCCATCGAGGGAGGCCCATGAAACTGCGTACTTGTGTCCTGTCACTCGCGATCGTTGCGGCGCTTGCTGCACCCGGGTGGGCGCAGAATGCGCCCGCTCCCCTGCGGTCGCCCGACGTCATCTTCGTTCCCACGCCTCAGGAAGTCGTCGATGCCATGCTCAAGCTGGCGAAGGTCGGGGCCAACGACGTGGTTTACGACCTCGGCTCCGGTGATGGGCGTATCCCCATCACCGCCGCGAGGACCTACGGGGCGCGGGGTGTCGGTATCGACATCGATCCCCAACGAATCAAGGAGGCGACTGAGAATCTCAAAGCTGCCGGCGTCGGCGACAAGGTCCGCTTTCTGAACCAGGACCTTTTTACCACCAACATCAGCGAGGCGACGGTGGTGACGCTCTATCTTCTGCCATCGCTGAACCTGAAGGTCATGCCGAAGCTGAACGCCGAGCTCAAGCCCGGCACGCGCATCGTGTCACATGCCTTCGACATGGGCGACATCAAGCCGCAGCAGACGATGAACGTCAACGGCCGGACGATCTACCTCTGGACCGTTCCGATTAAGTGAACGGAGGGATCAGGGGAAGGGGTGAGGGGGAAGGGGTTAGGGGAAGGGAGCAGGATCCCGGATCCCTAATCCCGGATCCCGGTCTT
>Ga0209640_10000076_pt1 | contig 59327 bp, 46 predicted proteins | sample RifCSP10_1_FD_184018 | JGI IMG/M metagenome (GOLD analysis project Ga0209640, IMG submission 184018) | Soil microbial communities from Rifle, Colorado - Rifle CSP2_sed 10_1 (SPAdes) (version 2) | ecosystem: Environmental > Terrestrial > Deep subsurface > Rock core/Sediment | place: Rifle...
CCGGGTCCCCCGGCGACGCTGCTAGCCTCCCTGCCATGCCTCAGTGACAATCAATTCTGCGCGCCGCCGCGGGCGCTCATGCGCGTCGCGCAGGAAAGGGTTCCGGTGAGCAGTGTGTTTGCCGTGGACATGGCGGATGAATATCAGCCGTCGCTGTTCATGCCGCAGCAGATGGTGGCGTGGCCGGGCACCGCCGAGGGACTGCTGCCGCGGCTGCTCTTCACCAGGTACTTCGAACGCTATGACCGCGCGAAGGCGGCCTACGGCGAACAGCCGTTTTTCAACGCCCGCGAATCGCGCAGCGAGCGGCTCGCCTTCATCAGAGACCTCGGCGTCACGCATGTGCTGGTGAACCCGCGGATGCACACCCGCATGAAGGGAATTCTTTCGGGAGATCCTGAAGTCTTTACGCCGCTGTATGACGACGGTCGATGGGCGTTGTACGAGGTGGCCTCCAGGTACCGCGGACTGCGCCTGTGACGGTTCGCTCCGGCTACTGGGTTGCAGGACAGGCTGTCGTCACCATCGTACTGCTCGCCCTGCTCGCCAGGACTCTCGACCTGGGCGCGTTGCGCCGGCTGCTCACCGGGCTCCCGGCCTCCTTCTACTTCCTCTCGCTCGGGGTCGTGCTCGCGGGCCAGGTCGCGTATGCGTGGCGGTGGCGCCTGCTGCTGCAGGCCGCCGGCGCGCAGGTGCCGTTTACGCAGGTCGTGCGCCAGTACTTTGTCGGGATCTTCGTGAACAATTTTCTCCCCTCGACCGTCGGCGGCGACGTTGCGAAGGTCTATTACCTGGGCGACCGGTACGGCTATCGGACCGTCACCGCGTCGGTCGCGATGGACCGCGTGCTTGGCGTCGGCCTGCTCGCGGCGCTTGCGTCCGCCGGCCTGGCGATGAGCCCCATATCGGCGCCGCGGCTGACGGTCGCGCAGATCGCCTGTTCGGCCATTGCGATCGCGGCCGCGGGGATGCTGGTTGTGACGAGCGTCGGCACCGGGGGACTCGCCAATCGGGTCTCATGGCTCGGGGAACGCGCCGTGAAGCTGGCCGGGGGGTTGCAGCGGCTGCGGCTCGACATGGCGGCGCCGCTCGGCCGGCCGGCCGTGGTGGTGCAGGCGGCGGCGGTCGTCATCGGCTACACGCTCGCCGTCGCCGTGGTCTACATGCGCTTCGTATCCGTGGAGCAGACGACGGTGCCTCCCTTTGTGGCCATGTTCGCGGTCGTCACCGCCACCGCCGTGCTCAGCAATGTGCCCGTATCCCTGAACGGCCTTGGCCTGCGCGAACAGCTGCACGCGTCGCTGCTGGCGCCGCTCGGCATCGCACCAGAAATCGCAGTCGCAATTTCGCTGTTGTTCTACGCGCACCTCGTCGTTGCGAGTCTCATCGGGCTGGCGTTCTGGCTGCGGGCGCGGTGACGCGATACAACCGGTAGCCGTCCAGCGTCATCTCCAGGCTGATGCCTTCGACGGCGGCGGCCAGTTTGGACGCGATCAGATCATCGAACTCCGGATCGGTCAGGACGTACGCCACGTGATACCGCGGGATCAGCGACCGCTCGGCATCGCTCAGCGACGTCGTCGAATTGAAGAACGGATGTTCCGGCGAATCGCTGCCGCGTTCCCGCACGTACTCCCGGAAATACCCGGCCGCTGGCTGGAAGTAGTGGCCGTAGATTGACGCAGGGTTGACGCAATACGCGTCGATGAGCACGACGAGCGCGCAGCTGTACCGCGGGTCGGCGAGCACGACCTGCCGCGGAGGGATGCGGCGGCGAAGCTGGTCGACGACCTCGCGGGGAACCGGCAGCGGGGGCGCGATGGTCGTCCGGAGCTGCTCGTAATAAGCGGGCCACTCGAGCACCGAAGGCGCCGATCGGCCGGTCCCGACCCGGGTCAGGACGTCGATCGGTTCCCGCCGTGAAAAGACGCCTCCGATACCGGCCTCAGGCAGCGCGAATACGATGGCGAGGCAGGCGGTGAGCACGCTGACGGTCCGCGGGAACCTCGCGGCCGGCAGCAGCGGTTGTTCTCGCCGCCACGCGACGATGAGCGCGGCGAGGGCGGCAATGACGCCGATCGTGAGCACCGCGCCGGGACGGGCCATCGATGCGGCGCCGAGCGCGCGAGCTGCAGGCGCGCCGACCGACACGACGAGCCATCCGGCGAGAGAGAGCGCGAACGCGCCGACGACCACTCGCCGGAATCCGTCCCGTCGCCAGGCTGCCGCGTGGACGACGGCGTGCGCGGCCGAGGTCAGGGCGGTCGCAAGGGCGACCAGGCCGAGCAGCCCGAAATATGCGTTCACGTCGCGCACGGTCTCGACCGAGGTCGACAGGGTCAGCAGGATGAAACCGGCAGGCATGGCATACATCAGCGCGAGCGGCACGATCCCGATCGCCAGCATCGCCGCGGCGGCCGGCGCCCTGAGCGCCGCCACAGGGACCGCGACCATGCCAAACACGGTGGCTGTCGTCGCCGGGACCGTTCGAGTCAACAGATCGGCCGCCGGGGCGGGCCGGCCCGCCACCGCCGCCACCGGGTTCACGGCAAGCCTCGCGAGCTCTGCGCGGAGCGGCCGCTTGTCATCCAGCTCGTACTCGGCGACATAGGGGACGAAGCGTGACTGCACGGCGACGTACGTCCCGGCCGCTGCCACCAGCAGAAACATCAGGATCGCCGCCTGATTCCGGTCCCCGTGTCGATCGAGGCCCGTCAGGATCACGACGGTCATCCCCGCGACGAAGCAGAGCACGGTGAACATCTCCAGAGGATGCGTGGCCAGCGAGGCGACGAGCATCACCGGCGCCGCGCACAACGCGATCTGCCGTGTCGGACGGCTGCCGGGTTCGTCCGGCGTTCGCGTTGCGGCAAGGCACAGCACGAGCATGGCCGGAACGCAGAGACCGGCTCCGACGCCGCCGCGCCGGACGAGCGGGAACAACGAATTCATCTCCCAGGTCTGGAAGTCGAGGGCGATGAAGACGAGCATCACGACGAAGACGGACGCGGCATCCGCGCGAGTGACGAGGAGCCGGCGGACGAGGCTGAACAGACATATCAGCCCCAGCGGAACCAGTACGATGCGGAACTTGATGAAGGCGACGAGCGGGTCCATCCCGGACCACCGGGCAATGATGCCGAGCGCGAGCTGATAGGGTTGAAACAGGTAAACGGGTCGCGTATCGGGAAGAAGTGAGGTGTTGTTGAAGGAGATCGCTCCGCCGTCCGCGAAGCGCGATATGGACGCCAGGTCGAGCGCTTCCTCTCCCGTGAACGAGGGCTCGATGAACCACGCGGCGATCGCGCCCGCGATCGCAACCGCTCCGAGAAGGCAATCGAACCCGTCCAGCGATCGTGCAGGGTGGGTGGGCACTCGGCGGCGAATGACAATGATGCCCAGCGTCGCGAGCACGATCAGCGTCACCACCGCCGCGGCGTCGGCGTTCCATCCCAGGATTGGCACGGCGATCGACAGCACGAAGACCCAGCAGTAGCTCAATGAAAAGGCGAGAACAATCCGCTCGGGCCACTCTGTGGCGGTGCCTAGGACGGCGAGCAGCAGGAGTCCGGGCGCGAGCAACAGCGCGGCGCTGACGCCAACCAGCCGCGCTGCCAGCAGCGCCGTCTCGAGCTCTGTCATGCGGGACGCTCCAGCTTACCTTCAATGACGCGCATGCTATTCTCGCGCGTGGTGGCGGAATGCGCGTGTTGAACCTCGCGGATCGCTCGAAGGTTCGCGCGTTCACGGTTGTCAGCGTCGTGATCCTCGCCGCCGCTCTGGCGATGCGCGCGTCCGCTCCGTCCCCTTTCGCGCCGAGGGTGCACGTGCGGTGGGGCGCGAGCATCGAAGATGATCGACGCGCGGCCCTCGAGCGCCGGTTCTCGCTGCTGAATGGAGAGCGCCGGCAGGATGACACCTGGGTATACGATCTCGCCGATGTCGCGCCCGCGTCGGTCACCGCGCTGATACAGCATCCGGACGTTGCGGACACGCATTATATCGAGCGCGACACGGGGCGGATCGCACCGGATGCGCCCACCGGACGCGTTCGACTCACGGACCGCCGGTTTGCAGCGCTCGTCCATTCGTTCGTGTTCGACTGGTTTCTCCTCTTCTGGGCTTCCTCCATCGTCGTCTCGGGCGTGTGGCTGGCGTCCTCCCCGGACGCGCGCGATTGAACGAGCGTCCGGGCGGCACCACGGTAGTCGTGCTGCAGCCGGGCTACCTGCCGTGGCTCGGATTCTTCGACCAGCTGCACCGCGCCGACGTCTTCGTCTATTACGACGACGTGCAGTACGACAAGCATGGATGGCGAAACCGGAACCGCATCAAGACACAGAACGGGCCGCAGTGGCTGACGGTGCCCGTCCGCCACGGCCATGACGGATTTCCGCGCATTGTCGACGTCGAGATCGACGGGCGCACGCCGTGGGCGCGCAAGCACGTGGCCAGCGTCCGGCAGGCGTACGCGCGCGCGCCGTTTCTCGAGCAGTACGTGCCGGCGCTGGAGGAGCTCCTCCACCGGAAGTGGGAGCGCCTCGTCGATCTCGATATCGCGTGCACCGCGCTGATGGCGGAATGGCTCGGGCTCCACACGCGAATCGAGCGTTCATCGACGCTCGGCATCGGCGGCGACCGCAGCGAACGGATCGTCAACCTCTGCCGGCACTTCGGCGCGACGCGGTACATCTCGGGCGACTCGGCGCAGGCGTACCTGGACGTGGCCGCGTTCGAACGGCACGGGATTGCCGTCGAGTGGCAGCAGTATCCGCATCCCACCTACCCGCAGCTGCATGGGACGTTCATTCCGTACCTCTCGGCGGTGGACGTGCTGCTCAATTGCGGCGACGAGGCTCCGTTGATTGCCTTTGGCGGCATACGGTAGAGTGAGTCACCCTGTGAAAACGTTTCTCGTCACTGGCGGCGCCGGCTTCATCGGCAGCAACTTCGTCCATCATCTCTACGACAACTACCCGGATTACCGGATCCTAGTGCTCGATCTGCTGACGTACGCCGGCAGCCTCGAGAACCTGCCCGGCGGCTTCAACCACGGGTCCAGCGGCCGCCTGCAGTTCTGGTACGGCGACGTGCGGAACGCCTCGCTGGTCGATTCGCTGGTCGAGCAGGCGGACGTCGTCGTCCATTTCGCGGCCGAGACCCACGTCACGCGGTCGATCTACGACAACTATCACTTCTTCGAAACGGACGTCCTCGGGACGCAGGTGGTGGCCAACTCGGTGCTCAAGCACGTCAAGCACATCGACCGCTTCATTCACATCTCGACCTCCGAGGTGTACGGCACGGCGCGGGCGCCGAAGATGGACGAGGAGGCGCCGCTCATGCCGATGAGCCCGTATGCGAGCGCCAAGGCGGGCGCCGACCGGCTCGTGTACTCCTATTTCGCCACCTACAACCTGCCGGCGATCATCGTGCGCCCGTTCAACCAGTTCGGGCCGAGGCAGCATCTCGAGAAAGTGATCCCCAGGTTCATCACGAGCTGCCTGCTCGGCGAGCCGCTGCGCATTCATGGGGACGGATCGGCGGCGCGCGACTTCACGTACGTGGAAGACACCTGCCGCGCGCTCGATTGCCTGGCGCATGGCGACAAGGCCAACCTCGTCGGCGAGGTCGTCAACCTCGGGTACGGGGAGAGCATCTCCCTCACGGAAATGGCGCCGCTCGTCACGAAGAAGATGAATCAGCCCGGCGCCGAGATCCTGTATGTGGGCGATCGGCCCGGACAGGTCTTCCGCCACACGGCCGACCGCAGCAAGGCACAGCGGCTCCTGGGGTGGCGTCCAGAAGTGAGCTTCGACGAGGGGCTTGACCGCACCATCGCGTGGTACAAGGCACACCGCCCGTGGTGGGAAAAGCAGCTCTGGATGCGCGACATTCCGATCATCACCAAGACCGGCAAACGGGAGTTGCACTGATCCTTTCCCGGGCTTCATGGACAGTCTGATCGTCGAAGACCTCGGCAAGCGTTACTTCGTTCCATCGAAGAAGGCGGCCGCCGCACCCCGCAAGACGCTGAACCTCGGGTTGGCGCGCCTGCCGCTGCCGCGGATCACCCTGCCCGGGCGCGTGGGGCAGGGACGCGATCTCTGGGCGCTGCGGCACGTGACCTTCTCGGTTCCCGCGGGCCAGATCCTCGGCATCATCGGCGCCAACGGAGCGGGGAAGTCGACCCTGCTGAAGATCATTGCCCGCGTGACGCGTCCCACCGAGGGGCGCGTCACCGGCGTCGGACGGGTCGTCTCGCTGCTCGAGCTCGGCGCCGGGTTCAACCCCGACTTCTCGGCCCAGGACAACATCCTGATGAACGCGGCGATGCACGGGATTCCGCGCCGCGAAGCGCTCGATCGCATCCCGCAGATCATCGAGTTTGCCGAGCTGGACGACTTCGCCGACAACCCGCTGCGTCAGTACTCCAGCGGCATGTACCTGCGGCTGGCGTTCTCGGTGGCCATCAACATGCAGCCGGACATCCTGCTGGCGGACGAGATCCTCGCCGTCGGCGACATCGCGTTCCAGGAACGCTGCCTCCAGCGCGTCGCCCAGGAAGCGGAGCGCGGCCTCACGGTGCTGTTCGTCTCGCACGACATGGCCGCGGTCGCGCGGTTGTGCCCCCGCATCATCTGGATCGACAAAGGCGAGGTCATGCACGACGGCGAGCCGGAGCGCGTGATCGCGGAGTACGAGGATGCGGCGCTGCGGGGCTTCGGCCGCGAGGCCGCCTGGGGCGAGAAGACCGGACGCCATACCAATGTCGTCGCCGAGATTGCCTCCGTCCGCCTGCTCAACGCGCTCGGCGAGGAAATCGGCGCGGCGCCGACGACGGAAGACGTGTACGTGCGGATCAGGCTCAAGGTCCGGAAGCCGGGTGCCGTGCTCCGCGCCTTCATGGACTTCTATGCCAAGCGGTTTCTCGTGTTTCGCACCCACCAGGAGCAGGAAGTCGTCGCGGACCGGCGCGGCGTGCTCGATCTCACGGTGAAGATTCCTGCGCATCTCCTCTCCGAGACCACGTATACGGTCAACGTCACCGTGTACACCGTGCTCGTCAAGGAGACGAAGGTGGTGCTCGACAACGCGCTCACCTTCATGGCGTACGGGCACGAGGCGGGCGGGCAGCTCAAACGGGGCGCCCTTTCACCGCGGCTCGACTGGACCACGCAGAGCCACGTGAATGCGCGGAAGAAGCGCAAGCCGGGGCCCCCAGGGCGCACGCCTGCGCCCTGGGGTGGAAGCTCCGTTGTCTGACCCGGCGATGTGGACGATCGAAGCCGACGCGGACCAGGGGTTTGGTCCGCGGACGCGCGAGGTCTGGCGGTACCGGCGCATCCTCTGGTTCTTCTCGCTCAAGTCGCTGCAGACGCTCTACTCGAAGACCGTGCTCGGGCCGGCCTGGATCCTGATCCGGACGCTCGTGCCGCTCGGCGTCGGCTCCTTCGTCTTCGGGTCGATCATGCAGGTGCCCTCGGGCGGCGTGCCCTACTTCGTGTTCTTCCTCGCGGGCCAGGTGCCATGGAACTGTTTTGACGGCCCGTTGATCCGCGGGAGTCGCGGCATCGAGATGAACCGGCAGCTGCTGACCAAGCTGTACGTGCCCCGGATCATCCTGCCGCTCGCCTCGATGACGGCGGGGGTCGCCGAACCGATCATCATCGCGCTCGTCCTGCTGGGCAGCCTCGTCTACTACCGCGTCAACGACGGCGTGTGGTACGTGCAGCCCGAGCCGCGGATGCTGGCCGCCGTCGCGTCGGTCGTCGTCGTGCTGGCGTTGGCGTTTTCGCTGACGCTGTGGACGTCGGTCTGGCAGGCCCGCGCGCGCGACGCGCGGTTCGTGCTGCGGTACGTCGTCGGTTTCTGGCTGTTCCTGACACCCGTGATCTATCCGCTCTCCGCGGTGCCGGCCGATATCCGGTGGCTCGCGCAGCTCAATCCGCTCACGCCGCCGATCGAGACGTTCAAGTGGGCGCTGCTGCCCGGCATGCAGCAGTCGTGGCCGTGGTTTCTGTACTCGGTCGGCGTGACCGTGGCGGCATTCCTGGGCGGGGCGTGGTACTTCACGCGCTCCGAAAGCCTCACGATGGACAAGCTGTGAACGGCCGCTGGGAGGTCTCGCCGCGTTATCCGGGCGCCATCGCGACACTCGGCGAGGTGTGGCAGTACCGCCGGCTGCTCGGCTTCATCGGCGATCGCGCGCTGCGCAAGATGTACCGGCGGACCGTGCTCGGGTGGCTCTGGCTGTTCATCAACCCGCTGTTCCCCATTGCTCTGCGGGCGATCATCTTCGGCGCGCTGCTCGGCGTCGGCTCGAACGGACTTCCGTATTTCCTCTTTCTACTCGCCGGCACCGTCGTCTGGGACACGTTCGCGAACAGCCTGATGTGGGGCACGCGATCGCTCGAGATGAACCGCGATCTGACCGACCAGATCTATCACCCGCGCGCGCTGCTGCCGTTCGGCAACATGACGCCGGCGCTGCTCAACATGGCGCTCAAGGTTGGCGTATTTGTCCTCGCGCTCATTTACTACACGGCGCGGGATGGACGCATGTACTTGAGAACGGACCTTGAACTGCTGTGGGCCGTCGCCGCGCTGGCGGTGGCGCTGCTGCTGGCGCTCGCGGTCTCCTTCTTCACGGCGATCTGGGGCGAGACGGCGCGCGACATCCGCTTCGGGCTCGGCCAGCTCCTCTCGGTGTGGTACCTGCTGACCCCCGTTCTCTATCCGCTGTCGCAGGTTCCCGCGGAGCAGCGCGGCTGGATGCTGTTCAACCCGCTCGCGATCATCGTCGAGACATTCAAATGGGGGTTGTTCGGCGTCGGCGACTTCTATCGCGACCAGTTCCTGGCCACGACGGCCACGGTGCTCGCGCTGATCTGCGTTGGATTGACGTACTTCGCGCGCGCGGAGGCCCGTACCATTGCCGAGCGGTAAGCCGCCGCTCCTCTGGCTGCGGTACACGAACGAAGCGCGCGCATGTCCTGCGTGTGAATCGCCGAGGATTACGCTGCTGGACGTGTTCAAGATTCCGCGCGACCGCCGCGGACGCCGTTTGGCGTTTCTGACCGGCTGCCGGGAATGCGGCGTGCTCTTCGTCAACCCGCTTCCGTCGCACGAGGAATTGAGCGAACGGTACGCGCCACAGGGAGCATGGGCCGAGACGCGCAAAGTTCGGGCGGCGACGCCTCCGGGGCAGAAGAGGGCCCGCGATCCTCGCGACGTCGTGCTCGACGCGCTGGAGCCGTACGTCCCGGTACGCAACCCGCCAGCGGGATCGAAAGTCATCGACTTCGGGTGTGGCGAGGGGAAGTTCCTCGACAGGCTGCAGGACGCGGGGTGGGAGACCTACGGTATCGAGCCCTCGACGTCAGTGCCGTTTCAGCGCCACCACCGCCTCGAGCGTCCGCCGCAGGACGGGGATTTTGATTTCGCGATCCTCCATCATGTGCTCGAGCACGTGACCAGTCCCCTGAATATTCTTCGCGGCCTCTCGGGCGCGCTGCGGGAGGGCGGTGTGCTGTTCGTCGGCATTCCCGCGCTCGATACGCTTCCGCTGCACGGTGACTTCAAGTATTGCGTCGACGGGCGCAACCATCTGCTGTCGTACTCGCGGCGCTGCCTGTCGGGCCTGCTGGCGCGCGCCGGATTCGCGACGATCGCCCGGCTCGATGGACCACACCTCGATGCGCTGACGAAGGGCAAGCCGCTGCGGCTTCGCGTGGTCGCCAGACGCACCGCCACGCCGCCACGCCCCGAGGAGGCGCCGCTCGGACCTGCGATCGATGCCTTGAATCGATATGCGCACGGCCGGCGGGACCTCGCGGCGCGGGTGCGTTCAACGCTCCCGGTGCGGGTGCGGGGCGCGATGCTGGACAGGGCGGTTGAGCGGAGGGCGCGGGAGCGCAGGCATGCCGCGTCCTGAGCGCCGCTGGTGGCTTCGGTTCGAGAAGGAAGTCTCGGCATGCCCGGCGTGCCGATCGGCGCGCATCAGGATGCTCGACGTCTTTTCGATCCCGCGAACGCCCGAACGGCGCCGCCTGGCGTTCATCAGTGGATGCGAGGCGTGCGGGGTGCTGTTCGTGAATCCGCTGCCGACCGCGGCCGAATTGCAGCAGTTCTACTCCAAGCACGGTACGTGGGCCGAGCGCCAGTCCGAGCGCGTCAAGGAACCAAAGAACACGGCGCCGGGACCGCGGCGCCTCGATCGCCTTCTCTCTGCCCTGGAACGCTACGTGCCGCGCCTCGCGTCAGGTCCTGGCAGGGTGCTCGACTTCGGATGCGGGGATGGCAAGCTCCTCAACCGGATGCGCGTTCGCGGCTGGGACACGTATGGCATCGAGCCATCTACGGACGCCGCCTTCCGGCGGCATCGGCGGCTGATCGATGCACCGGACGACCGGTCGTTCGATCTGGTCGCGATGAATCACGTGCTCGAGCACCTGATCGATCCGCTGGACACGTTGCATCGCCTCGCCGGGTCATTGCGCGACGGCGGGATTCTTTTCATCAGTACTCCGAGGCTGGATACGCTGCCGCAGCACCGCGATTTGAAGTACTGCCTGAGCGGACACCGGCACGTGGTGAGCTTTTCGGAGACATGCCTGCGTGGACTGCTCGCGAGGGCGGGATTCGACACGATCGGGCGGATCGATGCACAAGAACTCGACGATGTCTTTACGGCAGGGCAGCCGCTGCGGCTCCGCCTCGTCGCCGCCCGTACTACGCATCCGCCGGCGCTGCCCGCGCGGCCGCTCTCAGCGGCCCTGCGCGCGCTGGCGGGTTATGCGGCCGCCGAGCACGGCGTCGCGGGCCGGATGCGCTGGTATCTGCCGGTCAGGTTTCGCGCGGCGCTCATCGAAGCGAAAATGAATGACCAGTTCGCGAATCGCAAGCGCGAGCTCCGTGAATCCGTCACGCGGCGAGTGGGAGGGTGAGATGGCCAAGGTGGGGCAGGACATTGAGGCGCGGAACGCAGGGTGGACCTTCGAGGGCATTGCCGGCCAGTTCGACGAGCACGTTCGCCTGTCCGTCCCGCTGTACGACGAGGGCCATGAGCTCGCCTGCCGGCTTGGCGACTTCTTCCTGCCGCCCGGCGCGACGGTCGTCGAGCTCGGCACGTCGACGGGAGTGTTGGCGAAGAAGTTTCTCGACCATCACAAGGACCGCGCGGACATCCGGTACATCGGCATCGACCGCGTGGAGGGGATGATCGAGTCGGCGCGCCAGCGGTGCGCCGGAGACGTGCGGGCCGAGTTCGTCGCGGACGACATCGCGGCGGCGACGTTTGACGGCGTGTCGCTGGTGCTGTCGTACTGCACCATGCAGTTCGTGCATCCCAGGATCAGGCAGGAGATGTTCGACAAGGTCTATCGATCGCTGCAGTGGGGGGGCGCATTCTTCCTGTTCGAGAAGGTGCGCGCGCCCGACGCGCGCTTCCAGGACCTCACGACGCAGCTGTACCACGAGTTCAAGCTGAGGAACGGCTTCGACGAGAAGGAGGTCCTGAGCAAGCAGCGCAGTCTCAAGGGGGTGCTCGAGCCGTTTTCCACGCAGGGCAACCTCGATCTCCTCGCTCGCGCCGGGTTCCGCGACGTCATGACCCTCATCAAGTACGTCTGCTTCGAAGGGTTTCTCGCGATCAAGTGATGTTGCCGGGGTTCGCCATCAAGTGATGATGTGGCTGCAGTTCCCGGACGAGGCATCGGCCTGCCCCGCGTGCCGCTCGTCCCGGCTGATCATGCTCGACGTGATTCCAGTCACGCGCGGCGCGAAGGGACGCCGGATCGCCTTCCTGGCCGGGTGCGCCGGCTGCGGGCTGGTCTTCACCAACCCGATGCCGACCGAAGAGCAGCAGGCGCAGTACTACGCGGACGAAGGACCGTATCGCGCGCACAAGATCGAGGCCGCGGAGACGAAGCGGCGCGAGCGGAAGGCGGAGCCCCGCAGCGCGACGCGGACCCCGCGCGCCCGCGATCTGCTGCTCGATGCGCTTGTCCCGTACGTGCCCGTGCACGCGCCGCCCCCCGGCGCGAAAGTGCTCGATTTCGGCTGCGGCGACGGCAAGATGCTCAACCGGCTGCAGGACGCCGGGTGGGAGACCTACGGGATCGAGCCCTCCACGGGCGTGGCGTTCACGCGCCATCACCGGCTCACCGAGCCGCCCCAGGACGGCCGGTTCGACTTCGTGATCCTGCACCACGTCCTCGAACACGTCCGCGACCCGCTCGAGATCCTGCGGCAGCTCGGCGGCGCGACGCGCGAAGGCGGCAGAATCTTCATCAGCCTCCCCAGCCTTGACATGCTTCCGCAGCACGGAAACTTCAGGTACTGCCTGGACGGGCGTAAGCACCTGATGTGCTTTTCGGAAGCGTGCCTCACGGCGCTCCTCGCGCGCGCCGGTTTCTCGATGACCGCGACGATAGAATCGCAGGCGCTCGACGCCGCGCTCACCGATGGCCAGCCGCTGCGGCTGCGCCTGATCGCCACGCGGACGGCGCAGCCCGCCGCGCCTTCGCCGGCGCCGCTGGCTCCGGCCATCGAGGCGTTGTCGCAGTACGCCCGGAGCCGCTCACCTGTGGCCGCGCGCGCGAAGGGCCTGCTGCCGGTGCGCCTGCGCGCCGGGTTGATGAACCGGGCGCGCGAGCGGCACACGCCGCGCCGAGGACGCTGACCGCGCGTGCCGTACGGCTTCTGCATTGACGACTATTTCGATCTCGAGGGATGGAAGGTCGTCGACCTGGCCGGCGTGCCGATGGCACAGGTGGCGGCGTGCCCCGCCGACGAGACGCCGCTCACGCCGATCTGCACGTTGACGTCGCCGGAACGCGCGATGCGCGTCCGCGTGGGGTGCTGTCCCGAATGCGGGCACATCAGCTACATGGATCGCCCCACCCGGGAATGGATTTACGGCTACTACCGGGACATATGGGATTCCGCCTCAGAGCGGAGCAGCGGCGAGGGAACGGCCGCCGCCGCTGACAAAGCGGCGCGCGCTGCGGACGCAACCGTCCATGCGACCGTTCGCCTCGCAGAGGGACTCCCGATCGACCGCACGCTTCCGGTCTGCGAGATCGGCTGCGGGTATGGCAGCAGCCTCCGCCAGCTCGCCGCATCGGGCTTTACCAGGCTGGTCGGCATCGAGCCGTCGCGCCACCGCGCCGAGATCACGGCGTCTGCCGGCTTCGACGTGCTGACGACTCCGTTCGAATCGCCTGAGACGCGAGACGCCCTTCGCAGCCGCGGCCCGTTTGGACTGATCTTCACCTTCCACGCGCTGGAGCACACCTGCCACCCGGATCGCGTCTTCGCCGCCGCGTCGGAACTGCAGGAGCCGGGCGCGCACCTCATCGTCTCGGTCCCGAACCAGGAAGGCGAACCCTCGATGGGCGTGCTGATGTTCCTGCCGCATCTGCATTCGTTCACGCCGGTGTCCCTGGCGCGCCTTGCGGCCCGTTTCGGCTACGAGGTGGCGGAGACTTCGGCCAACACGGCGAAGACATTGAACATGGTGTTCACGCGAATGAGACATCCGCCGCGAGTGCCGGCGGACGAGCGCCCGTACGAACGCGCCGTCGAGAAGCTCGTCTCGGGGCTCGATCTGGAGGGGCGGCATGTCGGCCGCCGCCGCCTGTGGTGGTCGCGCCGGAGCGACATTGCCGGCCAGGTCTGGGTGGGTCCGCCGGCGTCGCTCGGAAGGCGGAACTGGAACCGCTTTGTCGAACGCGGCCAGATTCACCACCCGCGGTCTGTGCTCGTCAGCAGCCTGCGGCCCGGGCGATCCGGAACGCCGCTGGAAATCCAGTTTCGCGGTTCGGTTGGCCTGTTCTTCAAGTAGCGCGGCGCTTGAGGGCCGTGAGCAGCGCCCACCGCGCCGGGCGGTGCCACAACGGCGAGTGCTGCGGTCCCTTGGCAAGGGCAGCCACCCGCTCGATTTCCTCGGCCATAATCGGCGCGACCGGCCGATCCAGGCCCCGCGGACGCACGAACGCTTCGATGAAGCGGCGGCTGCGGGCCGCGCCCGCGGCCGGATCCGCGAGCGCCTGCGCCAGCTGGCGGCAGTGCTCTCCGAGATCCTGCGCCACCTCCACGAGACCGCCGTTGGGCGCGAGCAGATAGTGGAAGTGCAGCGTCTGCTCCTGTCCGCCCGCGAACTCCGCAGTCTGAATGGTGTGAACGGCCTTCCCGAGGATGCCCGCTTCGATCATCGCGCTCGTATTCAGACCGGCAACCGCGGCGCAATGGAACAGCGAATCGAACAGCGCGGGGTCGGCCTGAACCTTGGGCGGCTCGTTCCAGACGGCGGCATTCGGAGTCTCCGAGAGGTCGACGCCTTCCCAAGCTTCGGCGTTCGCGGGGTGAGGACGGACGAGGATGCCGCAGTAGCCGATGGAGGCATCCGCGCGCACGGCGCGCGCCCACGTCCGGACGAAGGCCACTTCGTCCGGCGCGACGAAGTGCGACGAGCACAGATACAACAGGAAGGGGCGCGAACCGTCGAGTCCGGCGCGGGCGCAGAACTCCGCCCGGCTGGTCGACGGACGCATCGCGAAGAACTCGTCGAACCGCGGAGCGCCGGTCACCACGATCCGGTCGGCCGGCACATCGTGATACGTAACCGCTTCGCGCTTCTGGTGTTCGTTCCAGACGAGCACGCGATCGGGCGCGATCCGCACGAGGCCCCGATTCGTCAGGTTGTCCCAGCTGAAGGGCAGGAAGGCGATCGGAATGCCGAGGCGATGCGCGCTCTTGACGTAGTCGGTCTGGTAGGAGCCGAAGTCGATGAGCGGCGTGATCAGGATCACGTCGGGCGCGTGCGACCGGATGAAGAGCTCGTAGTACCGTTCGCTGGGGACCAGCGATTCCGCCAGCTCCAGCGTCCGCTTGATCAGCGTGCGGCGGCGGCCCAGCGCGCCGTTGCCCGACAGCCGTTCCGGCCAGCCCGGCGGCGCGTAGGCCCGGGCGCGCTCGGCCAGCTTCTGCGCGTTCCCGTAGCCCGGGTGCAGGTACCGCACGTAGTCGCGCGCCTGCCGCAGGGGCCGGACGAATGGTTCCCAGTCATCCACCCGGCGGACAGGGTTCGCGACGACGTCGATGCGCGGGTTGTCGCGGAAGATTCCAAGCTTCAGCGGCTTGTTCCGCTTGTGAGCGGCGGTGATGACCACGGAATGGCCGCGTGAGGTGAGCGCTGCGAGTACCCCTTCGAAGTGCCGCGTCTTGCCCAGGTTGTGCGCGAGAAACAGGATCCGCACTACCTGCACCCGACCTGGAGTGTCACGAGGCGTCCCGGGCGCCGCTGACGGCTTGCGCCGCCTCACGCTTGCGGCGCCGGTGCTCTTCGATGCGGCGCTGGCGGTGGGCCTCGAGCTGCGGCGCCTTGCGCTGGCGGTGTTCCTCCAGCAGCCGGGCGCTGCGCTGCCGCGATGCTTCCTCCAGGCGGCGCACCCGCTCGGCCGCGGCGTTGGCGAACGGCTGCAGCACGGGACGGATCACATGCGTCCACGCCGGCACGGCGACCGGTTCCGGAGCCGGCCGCGCCGCCAGCGCCTCCAGCTCCTCGACGAACACGTCCGTTGCAGGCTTCTCGAGACCGCGGGGACGGACGAACTCGCGAACGAACCGCGCGCTGCGATCGGGATCCGGGTCGCGGCCGTCCAGCGCCGCCGCCAGCTTCTGTGCATGCTCGTCGAGCGATCGGGCGGCGTGCAGCAGCCCGTTGGGCTCCTCGAGCAGGTAATGAAAGTGGACGGTCCCTTCCTGGCTGTCGTGGAACTCCGGCAGCAGGATCGTATGCACCGGGTGTCCCAGGATTCCCGCCTCGATCATGGCGCTGGTATTCAGTCCAACCGTGACCGCAGCGTGGTACAGCGAATCGAAGTAATCCGTTTTGGAACGCGCGTCGACCGGGAAATCCCCCGCCTTCGGCCAGCACGCGACGTTGTCCATCCCCATGAAGTGCACCTTCCGCCACGCTTCGCCATGCTCGTGGTGGGGCCGCACCAGGATGCCGCAGTCGCGCAGCGCCGGATGGCCGCTCTCGCGCAGGTGCTTCGCCCACCGGACGACGAACGGGGGCTCGGGGGTGCTGCCCTCGAGGAGCGACGAGCAGACGTACAACACGATCGGCCGATCCGGCCGCAGCCCGACGCGCGCACAGAACTCGTCGCGCGACGTCGAGGGCTTCTTCACGAACCAGTCGTCAAAAATCTGGGAACCGGTGATGATGACGCGATCGCTGTCGAGATGCTGGAGCTCGATCGCCTCTCGCTTCTGAACCTCGTTCCAGACGATCACGCGCTGAGGCTGGAACGTCAGGTCTCCCTTGCTCGACAGATGATCCCAGCTCGCCACCGCGAACAGGTTGCGAATCCCGAGCTCCAGCGCGGCGCGGGCCAGATCGAGCTGCGCCGTCTTCAACACGATCATCGGGGTCATCACGACGACGTCCGGCGCATGCTCGCGGAGATACGGGTGGTAAATAGCCGCGCTGCGCGTCGACTGCTCGAGCAGATTGAGCGCGCGCCCGAGCAGGTAGCGGCCGGGCCGTCCGAACCATTCGGCGATGCGGATGGCCGGCACCGGCGCCCGTTTGCGGGCGCGGGCCAGGAGCGCGGGCGCGTTCCGGTACGCGGGCGAGAAAAACCGCAGGTAGAAGAGTCCCCGGCGGAAGCGGGTCGCGAGCTCCCACCAGTGGGTCTTCGCCGCCGACGGCATCGTCTCGAGCCGGATGCCCGGACAGCTTTCGGCCAGCGCCAGCACGAACGGCGGCCAGTCGAACTCGCCGAGCGCCTCCCGCACGAGCATCACGTCGTGCCCGCGCGCCGCCAGGGCGCGCAGCACCGGCTCGAACTGGCGCACGTTCGACGGCTTGCGGACGGAAAAGAGGATGCGCAGGCCCATATTTTACTGGTGCTTCCCAGCTTGTGCTGGGGATCGGGTGACTCGCGATGCGTGCCAGTCGTAGGCACTCGAGCAGACGGAGAAAACGGTTTTACACGGAGCAACGGAGCAACGGAGAACCAACGGAAGGCCACGCCGGTGCGTGCGCTTCGCGCAGCAAGGATCGAGCGAGGCTCGCTCACAAGCCGCCTGGTCGCGCAATGGCTTGTGAGCGCGCCTCACTCGATCCTTGCGGCCGGCCGAATGGCCGGCGCACCGGCGTGGTTGATTCTCACGACATCTGGAAGGGCAGTCCGCTTCGTGCGTCTTCTCCGTTCCTCCGTTGCTCCGTGTGAAGACCGTGGCCTCCGGATCCGCGCTCAGGGCACCTGCTCCGCGCGGGCCACCTCGTCCGATCGCTTGCGCCGGCGGTGTTCGGCCAGGCGCCGCGCCTTGTCCTGGCTGGACGCCGTTTTCATGCGGCGCGCACGCCGTGCCGCGGCCTGCGCCACGGGCCACAGCAGCGGACGAAGGATCGCGGCCCATGCGGGCACCGCGACGGGCGGCGGCGCCGGCTGGGCCGCCACCTGTTCGAGGGCATCGACGAACCGGCCGGCAGCAGGCGTATTCACGCCGCATGGACGAACGAAGGCGCGCACGAATCGCGCGCTGCGGTCCGGGTCCGTATCGCGCCCTTCGAGAACCGCCGCGAGATCGCGCGCATGGTCGTCGAGCGAACGGGACGCGCGAAGCAGGCGATCGGGACCGTCCAGCAGGTAGCGGAAATGGAGTGTGCCCTCCTGGCTGTGCTGAAACGCGGGCACGAGAATCGTGTGTACCGGCCGGCCGAGGATCGCGGCCTCGATCATGGCGCTGGTATTCAACCCGACCGTCGCGGACGCGTGATACAGCGAGTCAAAGTAGTCGTTCTTCGAGCGGGTGTCGTCCGGGACATCGCCAAGCGGCGGCCAGCACGCGACATTGTCGAGCCCCGAGAAATCGACGCCACGCCACTCGCGGCCTCGACGGAAGTGCGGCCGCACGAGAATGCCGCAGTCGCGCAGCGCGGCATGCCCGCTCTCGCGCAGGTGCCGCACCCAGCGCTGCACGAACGGCGGCTCCGGCGGGCTGCCTTCAAGCAGGCCGGAACACACGTACAGGACGAGGGGCCGGTCCGGGCGCAGCCCGGCGCGCGCGCAGAATTCCTCACGCGTGGTCGAGGGGCGCCGGCCGAACCAGTCATCGAAGACCGGCGCGCCGGTCACCACGACGCGATCCGCCGCAACATGGTGAAGGTCGACCGCTTCCTGTTTCTGGATGTCGTTCCACACGAACACCTGCTGCGGCGCGAAATTCAGCTCCCCCTTGCTGGAAAGGTGGTCCCAGCTGGCCACGGCGAAGATGTTGCGCACGCCGAGCTCGGTGGCGGCGCGCGCCAGATCGAGTTGTGCGGTCTTCAGCACCACGAGCGGCGTGGTGATGACGAGGTCCGGGCGCTGCGCGCGCAGGTATTCGCGGAACAACGCGGCGCCGCGCGTCGACTGCTCGAGCACGTCGATGCTGCGGACGAGCGCGCCGCGCGCGCCGGTTCGCCGGCCGACCGATTCGCCCAGTCGCACTGCGGTCCAGGGCGCGCGCGTCCGCGCGCGCGCGAGCAGCTCGGGCGCGTGCGCGTACTCGGGCCTGAGAAAACGAAGGTAGAAGCGCGCCTGGCGCAGGCGGGACGCGAGCTCCCACCATGGATTGAACGCGACGTCCGGCAGGCTCGACAGCCGGATCTGCGGACACGCGTCAGCCAGAGCGACCACCGAGGGGGGCCAGGATCGCCTCCCGGGCTGTGTGACCAGCTCGACCGTGTGACCCCGTGCAGCAAGCGCACGGAGCACCGATTCGTAATAGCGGACGTAGGCCGGATTACGGACGGAGAACAGAATACGCAAGTCGGGTGATTTGGTTGCCGTTTCGGCTCAAATCTCATATTATCTACAACTTAGAACGCGCGCCACCTCCTTCACACGGCACCAAGCCAGGCCAGCCTGCCCGCCGGAGCGCGCCTCCCGGGTTCAGCTCCGTCGTTCGAGGTAGTTGGTCGTGGTGTGCGCGCTGGACACGTACGCGCCTTTCTGTAGGTGAGAGGGCGGGAGCCTGTACCGCCCCGTCGGCGTCTCCAGATCAATGAAGTTCGCGGCTTGTCCCGATCGATGAAGATCCTGTTCTCCGTCTCGAGCTTCGGGTTCCTGCGGAACTTCCAGTCCACGATCCGCCTGCTCGCGGATCGCGGCCACAGGATCCATCTGATCGCCGAGCGCACCGACGCGATCGACGGCCAGAAGATGGTCGACAACCTGCGAGCGGACCATCCATCGATCGAGTACGAGTTCGTGCCGTCGAGCCGCCACCGGCTCTGGTACGCGCTGGGCACGGGCGTGCGCGCGGCGCTGGACTACTGGCGCTACCTCGACGCCCGCTGGGATCAGTCTCCGAAGCTGCGCCGCCGCGCCGCCGATCAGGCGCCCGCGTTTGCCGTCGCGCTGGCGACGCTGCCGATCCCCGGCACTCGCGCCGGTCTCGCGGTCCTCATGCGCCTCTTCCACGCGATCGATCGCGTGATGCCGCCCCCGGGCGAGGTGACGGATCTCTTCCGCCGCATCCAACCCGACCTGATGCTGCTGACCCCGCTCTTGTACTTCCGCTCACACCAGGTCGATCACATCCGGTCCGCGCGCGAGCTCGGCATCAAGTCGATTCTGGGCGTCGGCAGCTGGGACCACCTGACGACGAAGGGGCTGATTCACGAGGTGCCGGACCGCGTGCTCGTCTGGAATGAGGCGCAGAAGCTCGAAGCCGTCGAACTGCACGGCGTCCCGGCGGACCGCGTGCTCGTCACGGGCGCGCAGGCGTACGACCACTGGTTCGCGACCCGGCCATCGGTGGACCGCGACGGGTTCTGCCGGCAGGTGCAGCTGGATCCCGCCCGCCCGTTCCTGCTGTATCTCTGCTCGTCGCCGTTCATCGCGCCGCAGGAGGTGGGGTTCGTGCGCCGGTGGATCACCGCGATTCGACATGGCACGGACGAGCGGCTCCGCACCGCGGGTGTGCTCGTCCGCCCGCACCCGCAGAACTGGCGGCAGTGGCAGGACGTGGATCTGGCCGCCGAGTTCGAGAACGTCGCGTTCTGGCCCAAGACCGGCGTGAATCCGATCGGCGGCACCGCGCGCAGCGACTACTTCGATTCGATCCATCACGCCGAGGCGGTCGTCGGCGTCAACACGAGTGCGATGATCGAGTCGGGCATCATCGGCCGGCCGGTGTACACGGTGGAGGCAGACGAGTTCGCCGCGACGCAGGAAGGGACGCTGCACTTCCAGCATCTCAAGAACATCGAGGGCGGCCTCGTTCAGCAGGCCGCAACGCTCGAGGCGCACCTCGGGCAGCTTTCGCGGCTGTTGGCCGGCGATGGCCCCGAGCGCCATCGCGCGCGCGGGTTCATCCAGGCGTTCATCCGTCCCCATGGCCTCGATGTGGCCGCGACGCCGCGGGTCGTCGACGAGATCGAGCGCTTCGCCGGCGGCCCGCGGCTGGAGCCGGAGTCCGCATCTGCAGCGGTACGCGTGCTGCGGGCCCTGCTCGTCCCGGCCGCGATCGTCGCGACCGTGCTGACGCTGGAGCGGGCCAAGCTGCGGTCGATCGTGCTGCATTGGACGCGCCCGGCGCGCCTGGCGTTTCGCGCACTCGTGTCGCGCCTGATCTATGCCGCGCGCTTCGTCAGGCGGCTGCCGCGCCTCGTGCTGCGCGTCGCGGCCCTCGCGGTGCGGCGGCTCTTCATTCTTCCGTCGCGCTGGCTGATGAATCGCACGAAGATGCGCCTCCATGCGTTTCTCGTGTGGCGCAAGGGCGATCAGGTTCCCTAGGCCAGGTGACAGGGTCGATGCGAATATTCCTTTCGGTGCAGCACCTCGGCTCGTTCCTGGTCTACGAGCCGGTCGTTCGCGAACTGGCGGAGCGCGGCCACACGATTCATCTCGCCGTCAGCCGCGCCGAGTCGCTTGGCTGGGAGAAAGCGCTCGAGGGGGTGCTCGCCGACCACCCGCAGATCACGTGGAGCTGGCTGTCGCCGTCGCCCTCGTCATCCGCCTTCTGGTTCGAGCTCGCGAAGACCATCCGGCTGTGGGCGGATTACCTCCGGTACTTCGACCCGTACTACGCCGCTGCGCCGAAGCTGAAGGCGCGCGCCGAGGAGCGCGTGCCACCAATGCTCGTGCGCGCGAGCCAGCGTCCCGCCATCCGCGACCCGCGGAACCGCGCCCGGCTGCTCGGAGCGCTGCGAACGGTGGAGCGTTCGCTGCCGGCGGTGGCAGACATCCGAAACCAGCTCCGCGAGTTCAAACCGGACGTGGTGCTCATCACGCCGCTCGTCTACCTGGGCTCCTGGCAGTTCGAAGTCCTGCGGGCTGCCCTGGCCGAGGGGCTGCGGACGGCGTTCGCCGTCGGCAGCTGGGACCACCTGTCGAGCAAGGCACTCGTGCGGGATCTGCCGCAGCGCGTGTTCGTCTGGAACGACACGCAGAAGCAGGAAGCGGTGCGGCTCCACGGCGTTCCCTCCGATCGCGTGGTCGTCACCGGCGCGCAGTGCTACGACCAGTGGTTCAGCCGGCAGCCGGTCCGGACGCGCGAGGAGTTCTGCGCGCTCGTCGGGTTGCCCGCGGATCGCCCGATCGTCCTGTATGTGTGCTCGGCGCTCTTCTGGGGCAGCCCCGTGGAGGCCGACTTCGTGTGCCGATGGATCCGCAGCCTTCGCAGCAGCGAGGACCGGGACGTGCGGTCGGCTGCGATCCTCATTCGCCCGCACCCGGCGCGGATGGAGGAATGGAAGGCGATCGATCTCTCGCAGTTCGAGCACGTCGCGCTCTACGGATCGAACCCGATGGACGCCTCGTCCAAGGAGGACTACTTCGAGTCGCTGTTCTACAGCCACGCGGTGGTCGGCTTGAACACGAGCGCGTTTCTCGAGGCGGCCGTCGTGGACCGGCCGGTCCATACCATTCTCACGTCGGAATTCGCCGAGAACCAGACGGGGACGCTGCACTTTCACTATCTCCTGAAGGTCCTGCAGGTGAGCAGGACCTTCGAAGAGCATCATGCGAAGCTGGGCGCGTCGCTGCGTGGTGAATCGACTACTCCGGGGGTGAATTCCCGGTTCGTCAAGGACTTCATTCGCCCGCATGGGCTGCGGAAGCCCGCCACGCTGGTCTTCTGCGATGCGGTCGACAACCTCGCGAAGCTGCCGGCGCCGCGGCCCGAACGGACGCCACGGCATCTCCTGCTCGTTCGCTGGGCGGCGTATCCGGTCTTCCTGATCCTTCGGCGTCTGTACGGAACAGAGCTGTTCCGGGACGACTGGCGCCGCACCGATCCCGAGCACCAGCGCGTCCTCCAGGCCCGCGAGCAGGCGCGCCAGGCGCGCCACAAGGCCGCCGACGCGACGAAGCGCGAACGCGAGGCGCGGCGGGCAGCCAAGACGGCGGCGCGTGAGGCCGCGTTGCGCAAGAAGGCGGACCGGCGTTCGGGGCGCGAGAGGAAGCCCGCGTGAGCGAGCAGACCAGGGCTGACGCGTTGCACGCGCTGGAACGCCGCGTCGAAGGCCTGCAGAAGCTCCTCGAGGATCAGGATCGCAGCGTCGCCGAAGCGCTCGAACGCATGGGTGTCCTCGACGAGCTGGGCATCGCCGATCGCCGCTTCACGCGCCGGATGGAAGCGCTGCTGTGCCACAAGCGGCCGGTGATCGTCGGCCCGTGGACCGGCGAAGTGGGGTTCGAGCTGATCTACTGGATTCCCTTCGTTCGATGGGTCCTGGGCCGGTATCACATCCCGGCCGACCGCCTGTGGGTGGTCTCACGAGGCGGCACGCAGTCGTGGTACGGCGGGCTGGCGGCGCGCTATGTCGACGCCTTCGAGTTCTTCTCGCCCGACGAGTTCCGCACGGCAACGGCGCGTTCGGACAAGAAGCAGCGTCGGGTCGGCGCGTTCGATGTGGAACTGGTCGAACGGGTCACATCGGCACACACGCTTGGGCGGCCGGAGCTGCTCCATCCGGGGCTGATGTACCGCCTGTTCATGCCGTTCTGGAAGGACCTCGCGACGATCGCGCGCGTGGAGAAGTACGCCGCGTACGACCGCCTCGCCGCGCCTGACGATCCGGTGTTGCAGGAGCTCCCCAAGGACTACGTGGCGGCGCGGTTCTATTTCAGCGAGTGTTTCCCCGACACGCCAGCCAACCGTGCGTTCGTGTCGTCGACGATCGACGCCATCAGCCGGCAGACGCCTGTGGTGCTGCTCAACACGCCGTTTGCGGTGGACGACCATCGCGACGCGGAATCGCCGGGTGGACGCGTCTACAGCGCCGGCTCGCACATGGCGCCCGTGAGAAACCTCGCGGTGCAGACGGCGGTGATTGCCCGGGCTCGCGCGTTCGTGGGCACCTACGGCGGCTACTCGTATCTGGCGCCGTTCTGCGGCGTGCCTTCGCTGGCGTTCTATTCCGAACCGTCGTTCAAGGTGCATCACCTGCAGGTGGCGCAGCATGTCTTCGCGCGTCTCGGCGGAGCGACCGTGGTTCCGCTGAACGTGTCGGCGGTGCCGGTGCTGCGGTTGGCGCTGTCTGGCGGCCTGGTGACGGCGTCATGAAAATTCTGTTCGTGTGGGACTCGCCGGAATACCTCCGCTTCTACGACTCGGTGATCGAGGAAGCCGCCTCGCGCGGCCACGACGTGTCGATCGCGGTGATCAACACGAACCTCAAGAAGCCGGTCGGCCTCGAGGGTCTGCAGGCGTACGCCGACCGCGTGCGGGTGCTGGGACTCGTGCCGCAGCACGAGGGCACCTGGGGCGCCGTCGCGCACGGGCTGCGCGGCGTCATGGATTTCGTGCGCTACCTGCACCCGCGCTTCGCCGGCGCCGCCACGCTGCGCGCGCGCATCAAGCGCAAGGTGCTGCCCGCCGCCTACCACTGGATCGACGCGATCCCGAAACTGGCCCCGTCCCGCGTGGAGTCGATCGAGCGCGCGTTGATGGCCGCCGAGCGCGCTATCCCGGTGTGCCGTCCGATCGCTGACTTCCTGCGGGAGCAGGCGCCCGACGTGATGCTCGTGTCGCCGCTGATCGACGCGGCATCCGAACAGGTCGACTGGATCAAGGCGGCGCGCGCCTGCGGCATCCGCTCGGCCGCCTGCATCGCGAGCTGGGACAATCTGACGAACAAGGGTCTGATGCGCATCGAGCCGGACCTCGTCGTCGTCTGGAACGAGGCGCAGAAGCGCGAAGCGCACGAGTATCACTACATCCCGTCCGGCCGGATCGTGGCGACCGGGGCGCAGTTGTTCGACAAGTGGTTCCTGACGCGCGCCAGGCGGGACCGTGAGGCTTTCTGCGCGCGGGTCGGCCTGTCCGATACGAAGCCGTTCCTCCTGTTCACCGGGTCATCCAGTTTCATTTCCGAATCGCGGGCGGAAGTGGCGTTCGTGCGCCGGTGGATCGCCGCGCTGCGGGCAAGCGGGGATCCGACGCTGCGCGACATCAACATCCTCGTGCGGCCGCATCCCTACAATTGCCACGCCTGGGACCCGGATCCCCTGCAGGATCTGCCGGGCGCGGTGTTCTTCCCTCGCCGCGGCTACAACCCGATCGATCCCGACAACCGCGCTGACTTCTTCGATTCGATCTATCACTCGGCGGCGGTGGTCGGGATCAATACGAGCGCGATGATCGAGGCGGCGATCATCGGACGGCCGGTGTTCTCGATGCTGGCCGAGGAGTTCGCCGGCACGCAGGAGGGGACGATCCACTTCCATCACCTGCTGCCTGAGAACGGCGGATGCGTCCGCATCGCGTCCACGATCGATGAGCATGTGCGCCAGTTGAGCGATCGGCTGCGCGATCCGGAGGCCGCCCACGCCGAGACCCAGCGGTTCATTGGCAGTTTCATTCGCCCGCATGGGATCGACCGCCCGGCGACGCCCGTGTTCGTGGATGCGATCGAGCGCCTGGCCGCCGCGCCGGCGCCGCAGCCCGAGGCCGCGCCCGCCTGGGGGTATGCGGTCCGCCCGGTCCTCCTCGCCGCCGCGGTGCCCGGCGGCATCGGCGCATGGGTCACGCGCCCGGATCCGCTGAAGGCGATCCGCAAACGTCTTCAGAAATTCACCTATCGCACCCGCAAGACCGCCTCCAAGCGGTGGCAGAAGTCGGTGGTGAAGCCGCTTCGCGCACGCCGGTGGACACCGTGACGGTCCGGAACTGATGGCCCTGTTCGACCGCATCATCTCTGCGATCACGGGACGCCCGACGCGGGAACGGCTCGCCGAGGTCGAGCGCGCCGTCCGGAAGCTCGCCGACGCCGAACGCGATCGATCGACGACGACCGACGCGAGGCTGGAGGAGCTCAGTCGCGCTGTTGGCGACCGGCGCATCGCCAAGGAGCTCCGCGAGCTGCGGCAGGCGCTGCGAGGGGTCGCCGCTCCGCAGCCTGCCCAGTCGCTCTTCGAGACCATCGATCGGATCGCCGCCAGCGGACGGCCGGTGCTGATCGGTCCGTGGACCGGCGAGGTGGGGTTCGAGCTGCTGTACTGGATTCCCTTCATCGAGTGGCTGCGCGCGCGATGGCAGCTCTCACCTGACCGCGAAGTCATCGTCTCGCGCGGCGGAGTGGCGTCGTGGTACGGCCGGAGCGCCGACCGCTACGTGGACATCCTCTCCTTGTTCAGTGCGGATGAGTTTCTCGCGGCAGTGGCCGAGGAGAAGCGCAAGCATCGCCGGCCGGGCGCGTTCGACGAGCGCGTGACGGAGGCAGTGGTCCGGCACCGTGGTCTTGGGGACATCGATGTGCTGCATCCCGGGCTGATGTTCCGTGCCTTTGCGCCGTACTGGAGCGACGAGGCGGGATACGCGCTGATCGACCAGTTCACGCGGCCGCGGCTGCTGGAACGTCCCGCCGAGACCGTGCGCACCCCGCTCCCCGCCGACTACGTGGCCGTGCGCTTCTACTTCAGTGAGTGTTTTCCCGCGACGCCGGAGAACCGGCTCTTCGCGCGCAACGTCGTGTCGTCGCTCGCCGAGCGGACGACGGTTGTCGTGCTGAACCCGGGGTTTGCGGTCGACGAGCACATGGATTGGATCCCCGACTCGCGCGACCCTGGGCGCCGAAGCCTTGGCGAAGGTGGCCGGATCATCTCGATTGCCGACGGCCTCACGCCGGAGCGCAATCTCGCCGTCCAGAGCGCCGCGATCGCGGGCGCCCGCGCATTCGTCGGCACCTACGGCGGCTACTCGTACCTGGCGCCGCTCTACAAGGTGCCCGCCGTCGCGTTCTACTCGCGCCAGTTGTTCAAGCTGCACCATCTGCACGCCGCGCAGCGCGCGTTCTCGCAGATTGGCGCCGCGGCGCTGATGCCGATCGACGTGGCGCAGACGAGCCTGGTCCAGATGGCGCTCGGAGCGCTGGTCGCCGCATGAGAGCGATCCTGCTGACCAGCACGTTCCGCCGGCATGTCTACGTGGCGAATACGGTGGCCGCCGCCTGCGACCTCGCCGGCGTGTGGCAGGAAGAAAAGACGTTTCGCCCGGAACGCTATGCGCAGGATGCGGCCGATGAGGCGGTGATCCAGCGCCACTTCGCCGCGCGCGACGACTCCGAGGCGCGCTACTTCGCGGCGGACTCGACGGTGCGCCTCGAGCCGGGTGCCGCACATCGCACGGTCGCCGCGGGCGCCTGCAGCGATCCGGCTGAAGTTGCGCTGATGACGGCGGCCCGGCCAGACGTGGTGCTGGTGTTCGGCACGGGCATTCTTCGCGAGCCGCTGCTGTCGGCATTCGACGGCCGCATCATCAACATTCACCTCGGCCTGTCGCCGTATTACCGCGGCGCGGGCACCAACTTCTGGCCGCTCGTCAATCGCGAGCCCGAGTACGTGGGCGCGACGATTCACTATCTCGACGCGGGCATCGACACGGGCCCGATCATCTCGCACGCCAGGCCGTCGATCGAGCGCGGTGACGGCCCTCACGACCTGGGGAACAAGACGATCGTCGCCGCCGCGCAGGCGCTGCTGCGCGCGGCGGCGGCACACGTGGCTGGCGTCGCGCGCGCCGTTCCGCAATCAGGCGGCGGGCGCCTCTATCAGCGGAAGGACTTCAGCGCCGGCGCGGTGCGGACGCTGGACCGCAACTTCGAGACCGGGATGATTGACGAGTACCTCGCGGCCCGTCCAGCGCGCGATGCGGCGCTGCGGTTGATCGAACCAACCAGCCACGGGCTCCGCCCTTGATATCCCGCGGAGCTCGTGGCTGGTTGCCAGTGTCTCTTGGCGCGCTCCGCGCGCCTAGGACCGCTATGCGGCCCAGACTCACCCCGGGCAACGGGTACAAAATCCTCGTTATGGGCCGCATAGCGGTCCAAGGGCTCTGCTCTTGACATCCCATCCGAGCCCTTGGTTGGTTAGCCAGTATCTCTTTGGCGCGCTTCGCGCGCCGGTGCGCGTGGCATGACGCCCGGCTGCACGTCGGTCTTCTACCACTACGTCCGGGACGTCGAGCGCACGCCGTTTCCAGACATCAGGGCGCTGTCAGTGGCAGGGTTCATCGCGCAGCTCGATTGGCTGCAGGCGCGGTTCGACATCATCGACGTGCCGGCCTTCGAGCGTGCCGTGCTCTCCGGAACCGGCTTCGATCGGCCGACGGCGCTGCTCACGTTTGACGACGGCTTTGTCGATCATTACGAGCGCGTGTTTCCAATCCTGCGGGATCGCGGGCTCGGAGGCATGTTTTTCGTCGCGGGAACGACGCTCGGCGACGATCCCGTCCTCTTGAATGTTCACAAGACGCATTTCCTGCTGAGTCATCTGGGCGCCAATCGCTTCACGGAAGAGGTGGCGGCCGCCCTGGAGGCCGAGGGTGTCGATGCCGGAGGTTCGACGCATCGCGAAGGAATCTATCGGTATGACGAAGCGCCGGATGTCCGCATCAAGCGCATCCTGAACTACGAAGCGCCGTATCCGATCGCCGATCGCGTGTTGTCGGCGATGTTCACCCGCCACATTGGCGACAGCGGCGCGTTCGCGCGCCAGCTGTACCTGTCGGCCGACCAGATCCGCGAGATGGCGAAGGGCGGCATGACGTTCGGCTTTCACACCGAGAGCCACCCGGTGCTCTCGCGGCTCGACGCCGGCGCGCAGCGTGTCGAGCTGCGCAACGGGCCGCGCCTCGTCTCCGAGCTCACCGGCCAGCGCACGGTGTCGTTCTGTTACCCCTACGGCTTCTCCCACACGTACAACGCGGACACGCTGAACGTGCTCGCGGAATGCGGCTATTCGATGGCGTTCAACACGGTCCGCCGCGAGATTGTCTTCGGCCAGGACCAGCGCTACGAGCTGCCGCGCTTCGACACGCGGGATGTGGCGCGTGCCTATGAGGTTCCTGCCGGTGCGTAGATCTGCGAGATGTCTGCCAGTGCGTAAAATCCGCGAAAGTGCTGCCAGTGCGTAAAATCTGCGTCGTCGTCGGCTCCCGCGCCAATTACGGCAGCATCAAGTCGGTGATGCGGGCCGTGCAGGCGCACCCGGAGCTGCAGCTGCAAATCATCGTCGGCGCCTCCGCCCTCCTCGATCGGTTCGGATCCGTCGTCGACATCATCGAGCGCGACGGCTTCAAGCCCGACGCGCGCGTGAACATGATCGTCGAGGGCGAGACGCCGGTGACGATGGCGAAGTCCACCGGGCTCGGGCTGCTGGAACTGCCCACGCTGTTCGAGCTGCTCAAGCCGGACGTGGTCGTCACCGTCGGCGATCGCTTCGAGACGATGGCCACGGCGGTGGCGGGCGCCTACATGAACATCCCGCTGGCGCACACCATGGGCGGGGAAGTGACCGGCACCATCGACGAGAGCATCCGCCACGCCATCACGAAGCTCGCACACCTGCATTTCCCGGCCAACCAGGACGCCGCCGATCGGATCATTCGCCTCGGCGAAGATCCTGAGAGCGTCCACGTCGTCGGCTGCCCGCGGATCGACCTCGTGTCGGAAGTGATCGGCAACGGCGGCGCGGGACTCGACGCCGACTGGCTCGATCGCGAGGGGGTGGGTGGCCATATCTCGACCGACGAACCGTTCCTGCTGGTGAGCCAGCATCCCGTGACCACGGAATACGGACACGCCGAGCACCAGATCAACGAGACCCTGATGGCGCTCGACGAGCTGAAGATGCCGACCGTCATGCTGTGGCCGAACGTCGATGCCGGGTCGGAGGACGTCTCGCGGGGCATGCGGAAGTTCCGCGAAAGCCACAAGCCGGAGTACATCCGGTTCTACAAGAACTTCCCGGTGGAAACCTACCTGCGGCTGATGCGGAGCGCGGCGTGCCTCGTCGGCAACTCGAGCGCGTCCATCCGGGAGGGCGCATTCATCGGGACGCCCGCCGTCAACATCGGCAGCCGCCAGGACGGGCGCGAGCGCGGCCCGAACGTCGTCGACGTCGGCCCCGATCGCACCGCCATCGCCGCTGCGATCCGGAAACAGATCAAGCACGGTCCCTATCAGCCGGCGCATCTGTACGGCGACGGGAAAGCCGGCGCGCGCATTGCGGACCTGCTGTCGCGGGCGCCGCTGCACGTCCAGAAGCGGATCCAGTACTGAACGTCCTCGGTGTCATCCCGGCGCGCGGCGGATCGAAGGGGATTCCGCGAAAGAACCTCGCCACCCTCGCGGGGCGGCCGCTGCTGGCGTATACGGCCGACGCTGCGAGGGCCAGTGGACGGCTGACGCGAGTCGTGATCAGCACGGAGGACGAGGAAATCGCCGGTGTCGCGCGGCAACTGGGCGTCGAAGTGCCGTTTCTCCGGCCGGCGCACCTGGCGGCCGACGAGACGCCCATGCTCGACGTGCTGACCGACCTCGTCGCGTCGCTCGAACGGCGCGAGCAGTACCGGCCGGACGTTCTCGTTCTTCTTCAGCCCACCTCGCCCTTCCGCCGCGCCGGCCACATCGACGCGGCTGTCGATCTTCTGACCTCCTCGGGCGCCGATTCAGTTGTCACGGTTGTGCCTGTTCCCCATCAATTCACGCCGTCATCGCTGATGCAGTTGCAGGGCGATCGGCTCGTGCCCTGGACCGACGGTCCGCCTGAAGGCGGACACTACGAAAGCGGGGACGTAGTGTCCGGCGGGGAGAACGTAGTGTCCGGCTTTAGCCGGACTCCGGCGCGCCGGCAGGACAAGCCGCTGCTCTTTGCGCGGAACGGCCCGGCGGTCGTGGCGGTTCGCACGCCTGTCGTGATCGACGCGCACACGCTCTACGGGCCCGACACGCGCGGCCTCGTCATGCCGCGCGAAGAGTCCTTCGACATTGACGATGCGTTCGACCTGGAAGTAGCCGAGCGGCTGATGGCATCGCGACCCCTCGACTTCGCTCGGGGCAGGCCGTGAAGATCCTGTTTCTCGCCGCGCATCACGCGTATTACCGCAATTTCGAGTCGGCGATCGTGGCGCTGGCCGGGCGCGGGCATTCCGTGCACCTGGCGGCGGACGAGCCGGAATCGATGGGTGGCCAGGCACTCGTCGAGCGCCTCGCCTCGAAGTATCCGGGGGTGACCCATGGGTTTGCCCCTTCGCTCGACGCCGAGCCGTGGTTCAGGCTGGCGCGCAAGCTGCGCAGCGCGTCCGATTACGTCCGTTTTCACGACGCCGCGTTCTCGACCTTCCGCAAGACGCGCCTGACGCTGCGCGAGCGCATCCCGCGCGGAATCCTGCGGCTGATGGACGCCGGCGCGGAGAAGAGCCGTGCGGCCCGAGCGGCGATTGGCGCGATCCTGCGCGGCAGCGAAGCGCTGGCGCCGATCAGCGAGGCAAGCCGCACGTTCATCGAGTCGCACGACCCGGATGTCGTGCTGCTGGCCTCCGTCACGGCATGGCGTCTCCCGCAGATTGACCACCTGCGCGCCGCGCGCGCGCTCGGCCGCCGCACCGGCGTCTGCGTGTTCAGCTGGGACCACCTCTCGAGCAAGGCGCTGCTGCGAAGCGTGCCCGACCGGGTCCTGCTCTGGAACGACACGCAGAAGCAGGAAGCCATCACGTGGCACGACATGCCGGCGAACCGCATCGTCGTCACCGGCGCCCAGTGCTACGACCAGTGGTTCGACCGGGCGCCGTCGCGGGACCGCGCGTCATTCTGCCGCGCGGTGGGCTTGTCGCCGGACCAACCCTTCCTGTTGTACGTGTGTTCGGTGATGACGCCGAACCCGTACGAATCGAAGTTCGTGCTGCGGTGGATCGAGGAGATTCGCCGCAGCAGCGATCCGCTCCTGCGCAACGCCGGGATTCTTGTCCGGCCGCATCCGGAGCGGCTCGAGGAGTGGGAGGGCGTGTCGCTCGAGCGGTTCGGGAACGCGGTGCTATACGGCCGAAACCCGGTCAGTCCCGACGCGCAGGCCGACTATTTCGACTCGCTGTATCACAGCCATGCCGTCATCGGACTGGTGACGAGCGCGTTTCTTGAAGCCGCCATCGTTGGCCGCCCGGTGTACACGCCGCTTCTTCCCGAGTTCGAGATGTACCAGGAAGGCGTCCAGCATTTCCGGTACCTCGTCGACGTGGAGGGCGGGTTGTTGAAGGTGAGCCGATCGCTGCCACAGCATCTCGACGAGCTGGCAGCCGCGCTTGCGAAGCCGGTGGCGCGCGACGAACAGAACGCCAGGTTCATTCGCGCGTTCGTGCGCCCCCAGGGGCTGGACGTGCCGGCGACGCCCGCATTTGTCGCGGCGGTCGAGGAGCTGGCCGCCGCGGCGCCGCTGCCTCGCGCCGAAGCGACAGCGTGGCATCGCGCGCTGCAGCCGCTCGTGCGCGCCGTGGCCCGGTCCTCCGAGGAAGGCTGGCTGCGCGCTCCATTGCGTGATACGCCGGAGATGATCAACGACCGCGCGAAGGCGAGGAAGGCGGCGCACAAGCAGGCGGCCGCGCTCGATCGCGAGCAGCGCGTGGCGGACAAGCGGGAGTTCCTGGCGTCGCGGCGCCGCGAGCGGCAGCGCGAGCACTGGGCCGGCGCGCGGCGCAAGCAGCTGGCCCGGATCAAGGGGCGCCTGAAGGCGCTGATGGGATCCCCCTCGTCTACGACGTGACGTGACTGTCCTCTACAAATGACCTCCGACCCCATTTCTCCGTCGGATCAAGCGGCGTACGCCGCGTACCGCCGCGTGCGCGAAGAAGTCCTCCGGATGAAGGGGGCGCGTGACGTCGAGGGACGAGAGGCCGCACCGAGCCGGTACTGGGCCGACGAGCTCGAGCACATTGATTACCTGATTGATGCGTCGCCGCTCGTCATCAGAAAGCTGCGTCATCACGCGTGTCACGTCACGGGTGTCCGCCCCTACGACTATCGCGGCGCCGGGGAACAGCGCACGTACTTTGAACGGCGGCTCCGTGCCCTCGCGGCGCTCGCTGGAGGGACCGGGCTGCTCCTCGGCGATCACGACGCACTCGGCGGCTTCGGCTTCGAGATCGACGGACGGCGGCACAACGTCGACACGCTCAAGTTCTTCGAGGTCCTCACGGGGATGCACCGAGCGGGGCTCCTCGAGCCGTTCCGGACCGCCGATCGCCGCCGCATGGTCGTGGAGATCGGCGCAGGGTGGGGCGGGTTCGCGTACCAGTTCAAGACGCTCTTCCCGCGCACGACGTACGTGATCGTCGATTTTCCCGAGCTGTTCCTGTTTTCGGCGACCTACCTGATGTCGGTCTTTCCGGGCGCGGACGTGCGATTCTGGCGCGAAGGCGGAAGGGCGTTCGATCGGTGGCAGGATGCGGATGTCATCTTCGTCCCGAGCCAGCACGCCGAAGGCTTGCGCGAGGCGCAACCCGATCTTCTCGTCAATCTCGTCTCGTTTCAGGAGATGACGGCGACGCAGGTGGAGACGTATGCGGAACTGGCCGCGGCGGCCGGCTGTCCCGCGCTTTACAGCCTGAACCGCGATCGATCGCCGCACAACGACGAGATCGACAGCGTCAGCGCGATCGTGTCGCGTCATTACGATCTGCGAGAGATTCCACTGCTCGGTTCCGGGTACCTGAAAGCGACGAAGAAGGACAGCGCGGTCGGCGTGGACGAAGCCAGGCGCGCCGGCCGGCGTGACGAGGCGGGGTATCGCCATCTCGCGGGCACGCTCAAGCATGGCACTCAGCACCAATCCGCGCTGCGATCGACCGACGTCGCCCCGCTCGTCGGCATCGGCATGACGCTGCGCAATCGTGCAGAGTACCTGACCGAGGCGATCGACTCGCTGCTCGCGCAGTCGTACCGGCAGTTCGAGCTCGTGATGATTGACGACGGGTCGACGGATGGTACCGAGGCGATCGCGCGCGCCTATGAGCAGCGGGACCCGCGCGTGCGCTACGTCCGGTTCCCGGATCGCCGCGGCATGGTTGCCGCGTGGCGCAGCGCCTTCGAACAGGCGACGGCCCACGGCGCGCGCTATTTTGCCTGGGCCAGCGACCACGATCGATGGCATCCGCGGTGGCTCGAGACGCTTGTCGGCACGCTCCAGCAGTATCCCGATGTGGTCCTCGCGTACCCGCTGACGCAGCGCATCGATCCTGGCGGCGCGCCGCTGGCCAAGCCGGCGCGGCAGTTCGAAACGTTCGGTATCAGCGACCGCGATGCCCGCTGGCGGCTCTTCAACCGCAGCGATGCGGTGGCGGCGGGCGACATGGTGTACGGACTGATGCAGGTCCCGGCGATGCGCGAGGCGGGCGTCTTCCGCGAGGTGCTGTGCCCCGACCGCCTGCTGCTCGCCGAACTGACGCTGCGCGGGCAGATCAGGCAGGTTCCCGAGGTGCGGTGGTACCGGCGGCAGTTCACCGAAGGAAGCGTGGAGCGCCAGCGCTCGACGCTCTTCGCGCCGGGCACGCAGCCGCCGTCGCGCCTGACGCCGCCGTGGTACATGCATGCGCGGTCGCTCTGGGCGACGTATGGCCGCCAGCCGAATCCGGCGCTGCCGATGTCGCCGGGCACCGCGCGGCGACTGATTGCGACGTATGCCGCCGCGTACGCCTGGCGTCACTACGCGAAGTCGAGCGTCCAGCGGGGCGTCCTGTCGGCGCTCGGCTGGCCGCGGTGGATCTACAAGCGCGCGAAGCACGGCGCGCTGCTCGGGGTCTACGGAGTGCTGGTCGCGGCCCGCCACGTTGGCATCACGCCGCTGGTGGAGAAGATCTGCGAGCGCTTTACGGGACGGCCACGCCCCTGGCGCGGCCATGCAGGCTTGCCGTCGTCAGGCCGCCGGCCGTGAAGATTCTCTTCATCGCGCGGCATTTCACCTACTTCCGCAACTACGAGACCGTCATCGCCGAGCTCGCCCGGCGGGGCCACCAGCTGCACCTCGCCGCCGAGCGCGAAGAGGATCTTGGAGGCCGCGAGATGGTGGAGCGGCTCGCGCGCGAGCACAGCGGCGTGTCGTTCGGCTGGGTGCCAGGCCGCGAGGACCGATGGACGGCATTCGCCACCAAGCTCCGGATGACGATCGATTACCTGCGGTATTTCGACCCCGCGTATGCCGGCGCGCCGAAGCTGCGCGCACGCGCCAGGGAGCGCGTACCGCGGATCGGCCTGTGGCTCGTGGCCGCGGCGGGTGCCCGAACCGAATCCGGGCGGGCCATCATCCGCGCGGTGCTCCAGGCGTACGAGCGCGCGATTCCACGCAGCCAGGCCATCGACGCCTTTCTGCGGGACCAGCAGCCCGGGGTCGTGTTGTTCACGCCGCTCATCGGGGTCGTGGCCTCACCGCAGCTCGATATCCTTCAATCCGCCCGGGCGCTCGGCTATCCCACCGCGCTGTGCGTGTGGAGCTGGGATCACCTTTCGAGCAAGGCGATCCTGCGCACCGTTCCCGACCGAGTGTTCGTCTGGAACGACACGCAGCGCGAAGAAGCGATCGCGCTCCACGGCGTGCCGGCCGATCGGGTGGTCGTCACGGGCGCCCAGTGCTTCGACCAGTGGTTCGACCGCCGGCCGTCGATGGACCACGACGCCTTCTGCCGCAAGGTCGGACTGCCGCCGGTTCGGCCATTCCTCCTGTACGTGTGCTCGGCGCTCTTCCAGGGCAGCGCCAGCGAAGCGCTGTTCGTCCAGCGCTGGATCCGTGCGCTGCGAGAGAGTGGCCTGGAGCCGCTGGCGTCCACGCCGATCCTCGTGCGCCCGCATCCGTCGCGCATGAAGGAATGGACGGATGTCGACATCGCGGCCGAGGGCGATGCCGTGCTGTGGGGGCGCAACCCGGTCGACGCCGATGCGCGCACCGACTATTTTGATTCGCTGTACCACAGCGAGGCCGTGGTCGGCCTCAACACGAGCGCGTTTCTCGAAGGGGCGATTGCCGGGCGGCCGATATTCGCCACGCTGCTGCCGGAACACCACGAGAACCAGGAAGGCACGATCCACTTCCACTACCTGCTCCACGTGAACGGCGGCCTGCTGCACACGGCGCGCACGCTGGGCGATCATGTGAAGCAACTGAATGCGGCCCTCCAGGCGTCCGGCGGTGAATCAGTGCGGAGCCGCCGCTTCGTTGAGGCGTTCATCCGGCCTCGCGGTGTGGATGTCGCGGCATCGCCCGTGTTTGCTGGCGAAGTGGAAAAGCTCGCGACGGCCCGGCCCGCGCGCGCGGCTGACACGCTCGGAGAAAACCTCGGAGAAAACCTCGGAGGAAACCTCGGAGGAAACCTCGGAGGAAACCTCGGAGGAAACCTCGGAGGAAACATAGCCAGGTGGCTGTTGCGCGCTGCCCTGGCGCCCGCCGCCGCGCTGGCGGCGCTGGACGCGGCCGCACCGCTGATGCTCAGCGAGCATGAGCGGGAGATCGCGGCCCGGCACCGCGCGCACCGTGACCTGGTGGCGGAGGCGTGGCGCGTGAAGGACGCACACAACGCCGAAGAGCAGCACCACAAGCATGCCCGTGCCGCCGAGCGTCAGCGGTACAAGGCAGAGCGCGCCGCGGAGTGGCGCCGCACGAAAAAGATGAAGAGCCTGAAGCAGCGATTGAAGAAGCGGATTGGCATGCCCTCATGAAGATCCTGTTCCTGGCCCGCCACTTCTCCTACCTGCGGCTGTTCGAGTCGGCGATCGCCGAGCTCGCCGAGCGCGGCCACGCCCTGCACCTGTCAGCCGACCGCGAAGAATCGCTCGGGGGCGCCGCAATGGTCGAACGGCTCGCCGCGCGGTACCCGAAAGTGACGGTCGGGTGGACGCCGGCTCGGCAAACTGGTGCGTGGGCGGACCTGGGTAAGAAGCTTCGACTGGGCATCGACTCCCTGCGCTTCCTCGATCCCCGCTACGACCACGCGCCCCGCCTCCGCGGACGGTCGGAGGAGCGGACCCCGAAGGTCGTTCGCTGGCTCGCGACGCTGCCGGTGCTGCGCACGCCCGGCGGCCGCCGCGCGCTCTCGTGGGTGCTGCGGCAGTTCGAACAGGCGATACCGCGCAGCCGCGAGCTCGAGGCGTTCTACCGGGAGCAGGCGCCCGACGTGGTGCTGATCACGCCGCTCGTCGATCTCGGCTCGCCGCAGCTCGATCACTACCTGAGCGCGCGCGCCCTCGGCCTTCGCACCGTGCTGTGCGTCGGCAGCTGGGACCACCTGTCGAGCAAGTCGCTGCTGCGCGCGGTACCGGATCTCGTCACCGTCTGGAACGACACGCAGAAGCAGGAAGCCATCGAGCTGCACCAGGTGCCGCCCGACCGGATCGTCGTCACGGGCGCGCAGTGTTACGACCAGTGGTTCGGGCGGCAGCCGTCGCGTCCGCGCGAGCAGTTCTGCGAGCAGATCGGACTCGACGGGTCGCGGCCGTTCATCCTGTACGTGTGTTCGTCGCTGTTCAAGAACACCGCGAACGAAGCGCGCTTTGTCGAGCGCTGGATCCAGCAGGTGCGCGGCAGCGCGGATCCTGTGCTGCGTGAAGCCGGCCTGCTCATCCGGCCGCATCCCCGGCGTCTCGACGAGTGGGCGCAGGTCGACCTGACGGAGTTCAAGAACGTCACGCTCTTCGGCAGCCACCCGGTCGACCCGGCCGCCAAGGACGACTACTTCGACTCGTTCTACTACGCCTCCGCCGTCGTCGGGCTCAACACCAGCGCGTTCCTCGAAGCGGGGGTCGTCGGCAAGCCGGTGCTGTCGGTGCTGCTCCCGGAGATTTCCGCGGACAACCAGGAAGGGACGATCCATTTCCACTACCTGCTCAACGTGGGCGGCGGGCTGCTGGAAGTGGCGCGCAGCCTCGAGGAGCACGTCGTGCAGCTCGCGGCGACGCTGGCCGATCCGCGTCCGGGCATCGAACGCGCACGCAGGTTCACCGAGGGGTTCATCCGGCCGCAGGGTCTGTCAGAGCCGTCAACGCCCCGCTTCGCAGCCGCGATCGAAGCGGTGGCGCAACAGCCGGCGCCGCGTGCGGTCGGCGCGCCGCCCGCGGCGTGGGTCGCGCGCGTTCTGCTGCTGCCCTGGCTGGCCTTCGCGAAGGCCGTTACCGCCACGCAGCCGATGCGCAAGGAGACGCGATACAAGTACCGCCGTTTCCGCCGCCACGCGAGAAAGCAATTCTTCCTGAAGATCCGGCACTTCGCGGTGACGCGCCTCAAGCAGATCGTGGGGGAGGAGCCGCCGCAGCTGCGCCAGGAGTCCGGGGCGATCCTGACGCCGAAGCTCAACAAGCATCGCGACCCCGCCAAGAGCCTCCTCTTCCCGGGCGTGCCGGAAGTCGAGGAGACGAAGGAAATGATCACGATGCTCGGCCGGCAGGACCGTCCGATCATCGTGGGTCCCTGGCTGACCGAAGCCGGCTTCGAGCTGCTCTACTGGATACCGTTCCTCGCGTGGGCCAAGGCGTATGCCAGTCTGCGCGACGATCAGCTGATCATCGTCTCGCGCGGTGGCGCGGCGCCGTGGTACCGGCATATCTCGCCGAACTACCACGACATCCTGTCGCTCTTCACCGCCGAGCAGTTCAGGCTGCGTAACGACGCGCGCGTCCACGAGCAGAAGGGGCGGCTCAAGCACATCGATCTCGGCGACTTCGACCGCGAGATCATCGACCGTGTGAAGCGGGCGCGCGGGCTCGACAAGGTCAAGGTGCTCCATCCCTCGCTCATGTACAACCTCTTCAACGTGTTCTGGCGGCAGCAGGCGCCAATCACGCTGGTCGAGGCCTTCAGCGTGTTCCGTCCGCTGCCGAAGCTTCCGCTCGGAGACCTGGCCTCGCACCTGCCGCGGGATTACGTCGCCGTGAAGTTCTACGCGAACTCGGCGCTGCCCGACACGGCGGCGAACCGCGCACTGACGGCGCAGGTGCTCGAAGACCTGACGGCGACCTCGGATGTGGTGATGCTCAACACCGGGCATCGGTACGACGATCACACCGACTTTGCGCCGGTCCGGCGCGACCGCCTGCACACGGTGGAGCACCTGATGCCGCCCGAGACGAACCTCGAGGCGCAGACGCGCATCATCAGCAACGCCCGGGCATTCATCGGTACGTATGGCGGCTTCTCGTACCTGGCGCCCTTCTGCGGCACGAGCACGGTGGCGTTCTACTCGAACCCGGCGGCCTTCCGGTTCGACCACCTCGAGGTGTCGAAGCGCGTGTTCTCCAGCCTGAAGAGCGGGTCGTTCGTGCCGCTCGACGTCAGGGATCTCGACGTCGTGCGCCTTGCGCTCGGGCGCGTCGATCAGCTCGTCCAGGCAGGCGCCAGAGTGTCGTAGTGGACGGCGATCAGATCGCGGAAATCCAGAAGCAGCTGGACCGGCTCACCAAGCTGGTCGAGCGCATCGGATCCACGCAGAAGCAGGAAGCCAAGTGGCGGATGGTGTTCCGCCGCCAGCTCAACGCGCTCGTCCGCCGCGCGGCGCTGGCGGATTCGGGACTTCCGCATCCGATGGCGATCGGCGCGCTGCGGTTCCGGCTCAGGTCACAGCACGAGGAAGACGGCATCACGTTGGCTCTCCTGGGCGCCGCCGGCGTCAAGCACCGGACATTCGTTGAAATCGGATCCGGCAGTACCGGTGGCAACTCGGCCATCCTCGCGTACGAGCTGGGGTGGAGCGGCCTGATGGTGGACGCCAACCGGAAATCGGTCGAGGGCGCACGGCAGACCTTCCAGTTCAACCCGGGCGTGTGCGTCGTCAAGTCGCGGCTGGAGACGGGCACGATCAACGAGTTCCTGACCAGGCATGGCGTCGGCGCCGAAGTGGACTTCATGTCGATCGACATCGACAGTTTCGACTACTGGCTGTGGAAGGCGATCACGGTGGTGAGTCCGCGCGTGCTGGTCATGGAATACAACGGCCTGTTCGGGCGCGATCGCGCGGTGACCGTGCCCGACGCGCCGCGTCCGCCCGTCGCGCCCAAGGGGTACGGCGGCGCATCGCTGGCGGCGCTCGAGAAGCTCAATCGCGCCAAGGGCTACGGCCTCGTATTGTGCGAGGACGCCGGCGTCAACGCGTTCTTCCTTCGCAACGACGTGGCGCCCGACGTGCCGCGGCTGGACGCGGCGCAGGCGTTCCGGGCCCAACTGGCCAGTTACGACGCGGCCGGCGACAGCGAGAAAGAAGGCGATCTCTACGCGGCCGTCGCCCAGGCGGGGCTGCCGCTCGTCGACGTATGACCGCCACACCTGCACTGCAGAAAGATCGCTGCCTGATCATCGGCGAGGTCGGCCTCTCGCACGACGGGAGCCTCGGCCTCGCGCACGCGTTCATCGACGAGATCGCGCGGGGCGGCGCCGACGCCGTCAAGTTCCAGACCCACATTGCGACGGCCGAGAGCACGCCTGCGGAGCCGTTCCGTGTGAAGTTCAGCAAGCAGGACGCGACGCGCTACGAGTACTGGAAGCGGATCGAGTTCTCGGAGGCGCAGTGGAAAGGGCTTGCGGAGCACGCGGGCGAGAAGGGGTTGATTTTTCTGAGTTCTCCGTTCTCCCGCGAAGCTGTCGACCTCCTGGTTCGTGTGGGCATGGCGATGTGGAAGGTCGGGTCGGGCGAAGTGAGCACGGTGCCGCTGCTCGACGCGATGATTGCGACCGGGAAGCCGATCATCCTGTCGAGCGGGATGAGCGATCTCGCCGAGCTCGACAAGGCCGTGGATCGCGTGCGCCGCGCCAGCGTGCCGCTGGCGGTGCTGCAGTGCACGACCGCGTACCCCTGTCCTCCGGAACGCATCGGCCTGAACATGATCCCGTTCTTCCGCGAGCGCTATGGATGCTTCGTCGGGCTGTCCGATCACTCCGGCACGATCTACCCGGGAATTGCGGCCGCGACGCTCGGCGCGGAGGTCGTGGAAGCACACGTCACGATGAGCCGGGGCATGTTTGGTCCCGACGTGCCCGCGTCCGTCACGATCGAAGAGCTGCGGCAGCTGGTGGACGGGATCCGCTTCGTCGAGCGCATGCGCGCCAATCCCGTCGACAAGGACGTCATCGCGCGCGACATGGCACCGCTGCGCGCCATCTTCAACAAAAGCCTCGTTGCACGCGAACGCCTCGCCGCGGGCACGGTGCTGACCGAGGCGCATCTCGCCATGAAGAAGCCGGGCACCGGCCTCCCGGCCGAGCGGCTGCCCGAGATCGTCGGCCGCGTCCTTCGCCGCAACCTCGAGGTGGATGAGCAGCTTCGCGCTGACGACGTCGAGCGGTAGCGGGAACGAGGGTAGCCGGAGGCCTTCAGCCCTCCGGTGGGTCGCGCTCGCCGCCGCCGTGGTGCTGGCGCTGGGCGTCGGCCACGACCTGCTGCACATGCCGCTGCAGATTGGCGACTCGCTGGCGCCGCTGCTCGACGCCGCGCGGGCGTCCTCTCCATGGTCGGAGTTCCAGGCGCACCTCAGGGAGGACGGTTACTTCAGGCCGATGCGGTTCGCGATCATCACGCTGGTATCGGATCTTGCGAATGGCCATTACTTTCTCGCGTACCGGCTGTTCCACGCGCTGCTGGTGCTCGCGTTCCTGGTCCTCTTTGTGCGCGCCCTGGAGGTGCGGGATCGCCTGACGCTTGCCGTTGCACCGCTCGCCCTCACGGTCTTCGTGGGCATCCACACCTTCCTCGGCACCGTGAAGGAGATCTATCCCACCAATCACTTCCTGCAGATCGCCGTGCTGGCGCTGCTGGCGTTGAACCTGGCGCAGTCGAAAGGCGGCCTGCTCGTCGACGTCACGCTGCTCGTTGCCTTCACCATCGCGGCGCTGACGCTCGAATCGGGCCTGCTCGTCTGGGTCGTCATCGTTTCCGCGTGGATATCCGGGATGCCCGGTGTGTCTCGCCGCGCCGTCATCGGCGTGACCGCGCTCGTCGGCGGGTACGCGCTGCTGCGGTTCGGGATTTTCGGCACTGGCCTGCCGACGGTCCAGGAACGAAGCACGGGCTTCCTGCTGGAAGCGCTCGACCCGCCGCAGATTCGCGAACGGTTCGGCGACAACCTGCTGCCGCTCTACATCTACAACGTCGCCTCGTCCATCTCTTCGGTGCTGTTCTCGGAGCCGCGCTCGGGCGTCTGGGTCTTCGTGCGCGCCATTCGGGGCGGGGAGCTCGCGCCGCGGCACTTCATCCAGATCGGCGCATCGCTCTTCGCGACAGGCCTCCTGCTCACTTATGTAGTCGCGCGGATCCGATCGGGCATCAGGCGGCCCGTGACGTTGGCGGACCGGCACATGGTGATCTTTGCCGTGGTGCTCGCGGCGAGCGCCGCGATGTCCTACGTCTACACGAAGGACGAGATCATGAGCACTGCCGGCGCCTTCTACGCGCTGGCGGTGGCCGGCGCCGCGGTGTATTTCCTTCGGACGTGGCCGCCACACGCGCGAGGCTGGCAGGCGACGGCTGTCGTCTGCGTGGTGTGCTTTGCCGGATCGGCGGCGTGGGCGACCCGGGCCGCCGGTGTCCATCACGTGCTGCGGTCGCAGGCGTTCGTGCAGCGCAACGACTGGACGCGGCTCGATCGTGAATGGAACCGCGACGGTACCTGGGAGCGCTACCGCGCCCAGGAAGCGCTGGTTCGCGAGCTTCGGCGCGAGGCGATCTCGACGCGAGTGGTGAATCCGCGCTTCGAGCCGCGCTGGATGGAACGTGTCTTTGACATCAATTACTAAGTCGGGCCGAGCAAGCTCGGCCCCTACTAATTCGGGCCGAGCAAGCTCGGCCCCTACGATCGTCCTTGGCTGAAAGATTCCCGATGGCCGCGCTCGCGCTGCCGGGCGCGCTGCTGATCCTGGCGACGGCCGTGATGCTGGCCGGACTGCCGTTCGGAATCGATCCCTTGTGGCGCGTGGAGCCGCTGACGTTGGCAGAAGCCGCCGCGCTGCGCGACAACGGGGAGGTCGTGCGGTTGATCGATGCCGGGGAAGACCCGAACAAGGCCGGCGCCGTGCGCGCGGAGCTGCTCCGCAACGACGCGCAGATCGTGACGCCGCTCGAAGCAGCGGTCGGCATCGATCGCCCGGATATGATCGAAACCCTGCTCGAGAACGGGGCCGTGCTGGACGCCATGACCTGGACGCACTTGATGTGCTTTGCAACCGCCATCGAGGCGGACGAAGCCATCGATTTTCTCGAACAGCGGCGGCCCGCCGATGCCTCCACCGCCTGCGAACACGTTCGAACGCCGTGGTGACACCTCTCCGATATGCCTAAGCGCCGCATTTGCGTGCTCGTGACCGCGAGGCCGAGCTATTCCCGGATCCGCTCGGCGCTCCGCGCCATCCAGAACCATCCCGACCTCGAGCTGCTGCTCATCGTGGGCGCGTCGGCGCTGCTCGAACGCTACGGCAACGCCATCCAGGCGATCGAACACGACGGTTTCACGCCGGCGGCGCGGGTCTTCATGGTGCTCGAGGGGGAGAACCTGGTGACCTCGGCGAAGTCCACCGGCATTGGGCTCTCCGAGCTCGCCACGGTGTTCGACAACCTGAAGCCCGACGCGGTGGTGACGGTGGCGGATCGGTACGAGACGCTCGCCACGGCCGTTGCGGCGGCCTACATGAACATCCCGCTGGTCCACGTGCAGGGCGGGGAGGTGACCGGCTCGATCGACGAGAAGGTGCGCCACGCGGTGACGAAGCTGGCGAACCTGCACCTCGTGTCGACGAAGCTCGCGCGCGAGCGCGTGATCAAGCTGGGCGAAGCGCCCGATTCGGTGGTGCTGACCGGCTGTCCGTCGATTGATATCGCGGCGGAAGTGGCGGCGCGGCCGGCGCTCGACTTCGATCCGTTCGAGCGGTACGGCGGCGTCGGCCCGCGGGAGGATCTATCGAAGGGCTACCTGGTGGTCATGCAGCATCCCGTGACGACGGAGTACGACGAGGCGCGGCAGCAGGTGGACGAGACGCTGTATGCGATGAAGGACAGCAGCCTGCCCGTCCTCTGGTTCTGGCCCAACGTCGACGCCGGCTCCGACGGCACCTCGAAGGGGATCCGCGTCTTCCGCGAAAAGGAGAAGCCGGCCAATTTCCACTTCTTCCGCAACATGCTGCCCGAGGACTTCCTGCGCCTGTTGTGCGGTTCCACCGCGATCGTGGGCAATTCCAGCGTGGCGATCAGGGAATGCTCGTTCCTCGGTGTGCCCGCCGTGAACGTCGGCAGCCGCCAGACGGGCCGCGAGCGCGGCGGCAACGTGATCGATGTCGATCACGAGCGCGGCGCGATTGCCGGCGCGATACGCGAGCACATCACGCGCGGCCGGCCGGAGCCCGATCGCCTGTACGGCGACGGCAAGGCGGGCACGCGCATCGCCGATACGCTCGCGCGCGCCGAACTCAGCATCGAGAAACGGCTGGCGTACTGATGGCAGCCGTCAGCTCGGGCACGCGCGCCGAACGGATTGCGGCGCTCGACTTCGATTACCTCGCGCAGCCGAAAGCGGGCATCGAACGCTGCAACCTCTGCGGCGGATCCGTCTTCATCGGCCTCACCCATCGCGACCGCTACGGCTATCCCGCGACCGCATCCGGGTGCGCGCGTTGCGGCGTGGTGTTTCTCGATCCCGTCATGACCGCTGCGGCGTACGGCGGCTTTTATACGCGCACCTACCGTCCGCTGGTCAGCGCGTTCCACGGCCGCCTGATCGACGCGCGCACCATTCAGCAGGAACAGCGCGAGTACGCCCTGGAGCGCGGGGACCTGCTGGCCGCGTACATACAGGGTCGTGGCTACACGACGCTGCTCGACATCGGCGGTTCGACGGGTGTCGTCGCCGACGCGCTCGCCCGGCGGTTCGGCCTGCGGGCGACGGTGGTCGATCCGGCGCCGCTCGAGACGGCGCAGGCACAGGCGCTGGGCATCGAGACGATTGAGGGGCTGGTTGAGCATGTCGACCTCGGCGCCCGGCAGTTCGACGTGGTCGTGCTGTGCCAGACCGTGGACCACCTGCTCGACGTCACCGGGACGCTTCGCCGCCTGCGGGATCTCATCGTGCCTGGCGGCCTCTTCTTCGTCGACATCGTCGACTTCCGGGCCGCGTATCTCCGCAATGCGTCGGTCGAAGACGCCATCAAGATCGATCATCCCTATTACCTGACTGAAGCCACGATGTCTGCGTATCTCCAGCGCGCGGGGTTCGAGATCGCGCGATCGGATTACGCGGCTGACCACCTGCACGTCAGCTACATCGCGCATGCGGCGACGCCGCGGCCCGATGCCCTGCCGTCGGCAGAATCCGTGGCGGCGCTGTGGCGGGAAGTCAGGTCCGTCCAGAACCGTCCAGGCTAGAGGACCCGAAGGTTGCGGAGAACACGGCTTAACACGGAGCAACGGAGCAACGGAGGACGCACGAAGGGCGACTGCACGCAAGTGCCGGGAAGCGCAGTCATCACGCCGGCGATGCCCGCCTACGGCGGGCTCATGGGTAGAGCAACGCCGTACCCACAAGCCACATCGGACTGCGCGTGGTGGCTTGTGGGTGCGGCGTTGCTCCATCCATGCCGCGCGAAGCGCGGTCGCCGGCGCTCCGTGCGTCTCCGCGCCTCCGTGGCTCCGTGTGAACCCGTTGCCTCCGCAACCTCCGACGCCTCGACCGCTAGAGCCTCACGCAGCTGACTGTTCGAATGGGTCATGTTCTCGCACTCGTTCCCGCGCGCGGCGGGTCCAAGGGGATTCCCGACAAGAACGTTCGTCCGCTCGCCGGGCAGACGCTGCTGCACTACGCCGCGCAGGCGGCGGCGGCGTCCGGCGTCGTCGATCGCAGTGTGCTGTCCACCGACTCCGAGCGGGTGGCCGCCGAAGGCCGGCGCGCCGGGCTCGAGGTGCCGTTCATGAGGCCGGCGGCGCTGGCGCAGGATGACACGCCGATGCTGCCCGTCATCGAGCACGCGGTGAGCGCGCTAAGGGAGACCGGATGGGAACCGGAGATTGTCGTCCTGCTCCAGCCGACCTCGCCGCTCCGGACCCCCACGCACATCCGCGCGGCCGTTCAGGCGCTCCGCGACACCGGGGCCGATTCGGTCGTGACGGTGGTTGAGCTGCCGCGGCACCTGTCGCCTGACTACGTGATGCGGATAGACGAGGGCCGGCTCGTCCCGTTCCTGCCGGAGGGCACACGGATCACGCGGCGGCAGGACACGCGGCCGGCCTTCGTGCGCGACGGCACGGCGTACGTCTTCTGGACGAAAACGCTTCGCGAGACGCGCAGCATCTACGGCGAACACTGCCATCCGCTTGTCGTTGCCGCGCACGAGTCAATCACGATCGACACGCCGGACGACTGGGAAGCGGCGGAGCGCCGGCTGGCCGCGGCCGCCCCTCGAAAGGCATGACGAGCGGAACGAGCGATCCCCTCGCAGCCGCTGGAAACCTGGCGGCCAGGGTGTGGCGGCGCGCCATGGCCGCTCCAAAGCGCGGCATCCGGCTGATGCGGCGGGCCCAACGCCTGCGCGAACAGGCCGCGGCGTTCGGCGACGAGTGGCAGGTTGAACGGGAGATCGCCGCGGTGGCCCGCGGCCGCGGACCGATCATCGTGGGGCCCTGGTTGTCCGAAGTCGGTTTCGAGGTCCTCTACTGGGTGCCATTCCTGCGCTGGTTCGAGGACCGGTACCGTGTCGACCCCGCGCGCGTCATAGCCATCTCACGTGGAGGGGTCGCCGGCTGGTACGGCGACCTTGCAGCCCGATACGTCGAAATCTTCGACCACCTGTCTCCGGAGGAATTCGGCCGGCGCAATCGCGAACGGCACGCACGCGAGGAGTCAGGCGGGCAGAAGCAGACCAGCATCGGTCCGCTCGATGACGAGCTCATCTCGGCGGCGCGCTCGGCAACCGGAGCAAAGGACGCCGCGATCGGCCATCCGTCGCTGATGTACCGGTTGTTCAGCCGGTTCTGGTATGGCAACCGCGCGCTTGATCTCGTCACCGCGCATACCCGCTACATGCCGGCGGTGCCCAATCGCACCATCGCACCGTCGCACCATCGCACTCTCGCACCGTCAGATCTCGCCCTTCCCGAACGGTACATTGCCGCGAAGTTCTATACGGGGGTTGCGCTCCCGGGCACCCCGGAGGCGCGCGGCGCACTGCGTGAACTGGTCCGGACCGCCGCCTCACAGATGCCCGTGGTCATGCTCGACACCGGCATGGCGACCGACGAGCACCAGGACTATCTCTTCCGCGATATCCCGAACGTGACGAGCCTGCGCGATCGCCTCGTGCCGAAGACCAATCTGGGCGTCCAGACCGCCGCCGTCGCGGGGGCCCAGGGCTTCATCGGCACCTGCGGCGGCCTCGCCTGGCTGGCGCCGCTGCTGGGCGTGGACACGCTGGCCGTGTACAGCGAGGAACGCTTCCTCGTCTCGCACATCTTTCTTGCCACGCAGGCGTTCCGCCTGGCCGGCGCGGCCCGGTTCGACACGCTGGACCTTCGCGCAGTCACCGAGCTGGATTTGCTGGCGTCCGCCGCGGCGGTGGCGCAGGGACGCTCATGACGGATCGCTGGCGCCTCCTCGCCGCGTCCTGTGCCGCCGGCCTGGTCTTTGCCGCCGCATTTGTCTTCCGGTTCAATGCGCTCGGCGGCTCGCTGGGCGGCTTCGACAACGATCACTTCATCTACCTGATTCGCACCGATACGCTGCTCGCCGGCGAGCAGCCGCTGCGCGATTTCGCCGATGCCGAGCTGCGCGGGGCCTGGCCCGCGCTGACCTATGCCGTATCCGCCTGGGCGCAGCAGCTTGGCGGCCGGACGCTCCTGCCCGAGGCGTTCCTGACCGCCGGCGCGCTCGCCCTGGCGAGCGCGATTGTTTTTCTGCTCGCTCTGCGTCTCTCCGGGCGATGGTCCATCGCGCTGCTCGCCGCCGTGGTCACCATCGTGATGACTCCAAAGCTCTACAACTATCCGAAGGTCCTGATGCTGGCGCTCGGCGTGTGGGCGCTGCTCGCAGCCATCAGGACTCCCTCGGTGCGTCGTCTTGGAGCGCTCGCGGTCGTGACGGTCGCCGCCGGGCTCTTCCGGCACGACCTGGCCCTCTACGTCGGGGCTGCCACCGTTGCGGCGCTCGTCACGCGAGACGCCGGCCAGTGGAAGGCTGCCGCGCGCACGGTGAGCCTCTACGGCGCGCTGACACTGGCGTGTGCGCTGCCGTCCGTGGTGTGGGTGCAGGTGTACGAAGGGGTTCCGTCGTACGTGAGCGGTTCGCTTGCGAGCGTCGCCGTGGAACGCGCGCGCACGGAGCTCTTCCTGCCGGGCCTCGATCTCACGGCGCCGTTCTCCGGCGAGAGCCTGCTGCTGGTCACCTACTACGTGTTCTGGGCCGTGCCCGCGGCCGCGGCCGCCGCGTGGCTCGCCCGGGTCGCACTGCCGTCGGCCCCGCGCCTCGGTACCTCCGACCGTGCCGCCGGCGCCGCGCTTCTCGCGATGGCGATCCTCGCAAACCTGTCGTTCCTTCGCGCCAATCTGGCGGAGCGCTTCGGTGACGCGGCCGCGCCGGTCGCGCTGCTGGCGGCCTGGACCGTCGGCACGGCGGCGGCGTGGACCTCGCCCGCCGCGCGCGCAGCGATGGCGCTGATCCCGGCGGTCCTGCTCGTGCAGATGTGCGCGGCGGCGTACGCCTTTTCCGACGTGCGGCGCGAGCTCGACACCAGCGGGTTGTCTGATTCCTGGGAAAAGGTCACGCGCCGCTATGAAGCGGTTCGCGACGAATTGAGCGGCCTGCCACCGGCGGCGTGGCAGGGGCATGCCGATCGGTCCGGCGTCCTCAGCGCTGCCCGCTATGTCGCCGAGTGCACCGCGTCCGACGATCGCATCCTCGTCACCGGCGCGACGCATGAAGTCCCCGTGCTGGCGCGGCGGCGGTTTGCGGCGGGACAGGCAATGTTCAAGCTCTCGCTGTATACGTCCGAGCGGGATCAGCAGCGAGCGCTCGCGCGCCTCGAGCAGCAGTCGGTGCCGATCGTCCTCGCCGATGCGCGCGACTTCGACGCGGGCTTCCTCTCTGACTATCCGCTGGTCGCCAGCCGCGTCGCGGAGCGCTACAAGGAAGCCGGGACCATTGACGTGGACGAGGAGCCGCGCCTGCGCGTGTTCGTCGACGGCCGTCGCCAGCCGGCCCGCCTGGATGCCCGTCTCGGACTGCCGTGCTTCCGGTGACAGAGACGCAGCCGGCATGGTGGACGAGGCGCCGCATCGTGGCGGCGGCGCTCTGCGCGGCGGCGCTCGCAATACTGGCCTTCATCTACCGGTTCAACGCGCTCGACGGCTCGCTCGGCGGCTTCACCAACGACCAGTTTGCCGACCTGATGCGAGCCGAGATGCTGTTGCGCGGCGAACAGCCGCTGCGGGACTTCGCCGACGCCGAGCTGCGCGGCGCGTGGCCGGCGCTCAGTTACGAGGTGCCCGCCTGGGCGCAGCGGCTCGGCGGCCGAACGCTGCTGACCGAAGCCTACCTGACGGTGGGCGCGACGGCCGTCGGCCATGCGCTCGTATTCCTGCTCGCCCTCGAGCTGTCGAAACGATGGTCCGTCGCGGTCCTGGCGGCCGTCCTTGCGGTCGCGATGGAACCGCGCCTCTACAGCTACCAGAAAGTGCTGATGCTCTCGTCCGGCGCGGTGGCACTCAGGTGGGCGATGCTGAATCCATCGACGACGCGGCTCGCGGCGGCGGCGGCGACGACCGCGGCCGCGACGCTCTTCCGGCACGACGGCGGTGTGTACGTCGGGGCGGCCATGATCGCGGCTCTGGTCGCGCGGGATGCGGGGGCGTGGTCCGTTGTCAGACGCCACGTGGGTCGCTACGTCGGCTTGACCGCGCTCTGCCTGCTGCCATCGGCGATCTGGGTTCAGATGTACGAAGGCATTCCAGGCTACGTGCGGAACAACCTCGACACGGTGGGGCACGAGTCGGCGCGGACCGAGCTGCAGGTCCCGCCGCTTTCGTCGGCGCTTACCGCCGACAACCTCGTCATCCTGACGTACTACATGTTCTGGGCGGTCGTGCTCGTCAGCGCCGCCCTCGTCGTGTCCCGCGCGTTCGGCGCCAGCCCCGCGTCGCGGCTCACGCCTGCCGAACGCGGTTCCGCCCTGGGCCTGCTGGCGATGGCGCTCCTCGGCAACCAGTTTCTGCTGCGCGACAGCCTCCTCGCGCGGTTCGGCGACGCGGTCATTCCGATCGCGGTGCTGGCCGCCTGGACCGTGGGCGCGGCGACCGGGCTTGGCCGTCCGGCGCTGCGCGCCCTCGCGACGACGGTTCCGGTCACGCTGCTCCTGATCATGCTGAGCGCGACGTGGGTCTTTGCCGACGTGGGGGATGCGCTCGGCGACACCGGGCTGAGCCGCTCGTGGAGCGATGTGAGGGGGCAGTTCGAGAGCGTCCGCGACAACCTTCGCCGCCAGCCGCCAGGCGACTGGTCGACGTTTACGGCCAGGGACACGCTGATCGCCGCGCGCTACCTCGCGCAATGCACCGGGCCGGACGATTACGTTCTCGTCGCTGCCGAGGCGCCAGAAATTCCCGTCTACGCCCGGCGCCGATTCGCGGCCGGACAGGGCACCGTCAGCTTGTCGCTCTATACGTCGGAGGCGAGCCAGCGCCGTGCCGTCGCGCGCCTGGCGTCGCAGTCGGTTCCGATCATTCTCGTGAACGCGAATCGCATGGAGGTGGACTTCGTCCAGGCGTATCCGCTGCTCGCGCGGTACGTGGCGGATCACTACCGGGAAGCGGGGACGATCGACGCCGGCATGCAGTTCCGGGTATATGTCGAGGCGGATCGGGAGCCGCGCCGAATGGATTCGCATCTCGGCCTGCCGTGCTTTCAGTAACGGCGCGGCGCCTGTTGCCGCCGGCGGTCCGGCGCGCGGCCGCGCGCGTGGTCGCGGCGCGCCGCGCGTCGACGATCGAGCGGCAGCTCGCGGCGCTGGCGGCACAGGACCGGCCGATCGTCGCCGGCCCCTGGCTCGGTGAAGTCGGATTCGAGCTGCTGTACTGGATCCCGTTCCTGCGCTGGTTCGCGGAGCGATACGGCGTGTCCCGGGACCGGCTGATTGCCGTCTCGCGAGGCGGGAGCGCGGCGGCCTGGTATGGATCGGTGGCCAGCCGGTCGCACGACGCCCTGTCGTTCATGCCGCTCGACGAGTTCAAGCGCAAGAATGACGATCGCAGCGGCCAGCTCGGAGAACAGAAGCAGATCGCCGAGACCGCGCTCGACGAGGAGATCATCTCCTTCGTCCGCCAGTCGGAGGGACGCCAGGTGTCGGTGCTGCACCCGTCGATCATGTATCGGCTGTTTGCGCCGTACTGGTGGGGGCATCAGCCGCTCGAATGGGTGCGGCAGTACGCGCGCTTCAGTCTGCTCGCGCCCCCCGCGCTGCCCGTCGCGCTTCCGGCGAATTACACGGCCGTCAAGTTCTACTTCAACGACTGCTTCCGTGATTCGCCGGACAACCGCGCGTTCGTCGACCAGGTCGTTCACCAGCTCAGCGAACAGGGACCGGTCATCTCGCTCTCGACGGGCGTGCCGGTGGATGATCACGACCCCTGCGAGCCCGACATCGCGGCCATGCAGGGCATCCGTCATCTCCTGTCGCCGCAGAGCAACCTGCTCGTCCAGTCGGCCATCGTGGCGGGCGCGCAGCGTTTCGTCGGGACCTATGGCGGATTCGCGTACCTGGCGCCGCTCTGCGGCGTGCCCGCGGTGAGCTACTACACCGAGCCCGGAACCTTTTCCATGCGCCACCTGGATCTCATCCGCGACGTGCTGACGTCGGGTGGGCGGCCCGATCTGCTGGAAGTCGTCGAGGTTCCGCGGCGCGAGGGTGTCCTCGAAAAATGACCTCCGACCCCATTTTCCGGGTCCTTCCACGGTGGCGCGCGCGCGTTCACGACATTGGTGAGCAGTGGCGAACGTGGCGGCAGCAATGGGCCGTCGAGCGTGAGGTCGAGCGTGCGGTCCACGGCTCCGGGCCGATCCTCGCCGGTCCGTGGCTCTCGGAAGTCGGCTACGAGGTGCTTTACTGGGTCCCGTTCCTTCGATGGGTGAAAGCCGCCTATCGCATTCCGGATGAGCGGATGATCGTCATGTCGCGCGGCGGGACAGCCGGCTGGTACCGCGATATCTCGTCCCGCTACGTGGAGGCGCTGGATCACGCGACGCCGCAGGAACTGGCGGCGCGAGCCGCGGCCGGGGCGCTGAAGCAGCGGGACATTTCCGACCTCGATCGACGTCTCATCGAGCGCGCGGCAGCGGCGGCCGGATCCGGCGGCACGATGAACGTGCTTCACCCATCGCTGATGTTCCGGTGGTTCGCTCCGTTCTGGTCCGGGCACGAAACGCTCGGCTTCGTGGAGCGCCACACGCGCCACGCGCGGATCCAGCCGCCGGATGTCGGCGTCCCGGTCGCCCTGCCGTCCGACTATGTCGCGGTGAAGTTCTACAGCGCGCGGTCGCTGCCCGACGATCCCGCGGTGCGTACTCAGCTTCGATCGATGGTCGACGCGTTGAGCGACCGGTTTCCGATCGTCCAGCTTGATACCGGTCTCGGGCTCGACGATCACGCCGACGTTCGCCTCGACGCGGGCGACCGGGTGACCAGCATCAGCGGCCGCCTCGAGGCGCGCACCAATCTTGCCGTGCAGACGCGCATTATTGCGGGCGCGCGGATGTTCGTCGGCACCTGCGGCAGCCTGGCGTGGCTGGCGCCGCTCCTTGGCGTACCCACCGTCCCGGTGTTTACCGACGCCTCGTTTCTGCACGCGCACCTGCACCTGGCGAGGCGCGTCTACGGCCGTGTCGGCGGCGGCGCGTTTTCGCCCGTGGACCTGTCCGGCCTGGTCGAAGCCGGCCTCGCGATCGGACGCACCGACCGCGTCGCGGCCGGCCGCAGCTGAAAAGACAACCACGATGGTCACGAAGATCTTGAAGAACACGAAGTTCTTTATTTCTATTCGTGTCCTTCGAGACCATCGTGTGCTTCGTGGTTGTATTTGTGATGCGAATCCCTAACGTCGCCCGCGCGGCGATCAACCTGGCCGGCGTCCGTCTGCGGCGCGCTGAGCGTCACTGGCGGACGGCCGCGCAGGCGCTGGGACGCCTGGGACGCCAGGCCTCCCGCCAGCAGGAGCGCCTCGCGCGCGCGCCCGAGCTCGCCCGCATTCGCGTCGCGCAGAGCCGGGCCGCGATCGAGCGGTCGCGGAAGCGGGTCGTGCGGTTCGACGACCACGTGCTCGAACCCTACCGGACCGAGCGCCGAATCAAGCACACGCTGGCGCGGGAGGCCGCCGCGTCAGGGCCGCTCATCGTCGGCCCCTGGACCTCCGAGGTGGGATACGAGGCGCTGTACTGGCTGCCCTTCGTCGCGTGGGCGGCTGATCACTACGGCGTCCGTCCAGAGCGCATCATCGCGCTGTCCCGGGGCGGCACCGACCTCTGGTACAGGAACGTCGCCGGCACGTACGTCGAGATCTTCGATCTGGTTGATCCGGCCGAGTTCGCGAAGCAGGCAGCGGCCCGCCGCGAGCGCGGCGACCAGAAGCAGATGGCGCTGTCCGAGTTCGATCGCGAGCTGATCCGCCTGGCCAGCCGGCGTCTCGGCGTCCGCGACGCGGCGGTCTGGCACCCGGGCCTCATGTACCGCCTGTTCCGGCCCTTCTGGTACGGCGACCGTTCGCTCGATTTCCTGCTGCGCCACACGGATTTCCGGTCGATTCCCGCGGTCGACGCCGCGACGGCGCCGGCGCTGCCCGGCGAATACGTGGCCGTCAAGTTCTACACGGGCCCCGCGCTGCCGGACACCGATGCCAATCGCTCGGCGCTGTTCGAGCTGGTCCAGCGCCTGGCGGCGCGGATGCCTGTTGTCATGCTCGACACCGGGTGGAGCGTGGATGAACACCACGACTACGCGTTCGAAGGCTTCCGCAACGTCACGACGCTGCGGCCGTCGCTCGACCCGAAGACGAACCTCGGCCTGCAGACGCGCGTGATTGCGGGCGCGCGTCAGTTCGTGGGGACGTGCGGCGGACTCGCCTGGCTTGCGCCGCTGCTGGGGGTCGACACGCTGGCGGTGTACGAGGACGATCGGTACCTCACCGCGCACCTGTACGCGGCCAAGTACGCGTACCGGCGCACCGGCGCCGCGCGATTCTCAACCCTCAACCTCAAGGCGCTGCGCGCCGTGGAGCGCTTCCACTGATGAACATTCAATCGGTTCTCGTCACTGGCGGCGCGGGGTACATCGGGTCGCATCTCGTCGATCGTCTTATCCTGCAGGGCTACACCGTGACCGTGCTCGACAGCCTCGAGCCGCAGGTGCACCGCAGCGGCACGTGGCCCTCATACGCCAACGCACAGGCGCGCTACGTGCGGGGAGACGTCCGCGATCGCAGCGCGTTCGAGCCGCTCGTCCTCGCGTCGGATGCCGTCGTGCACTTCGGCGCGGCCGTCAGCGTGGGCCAGAGCATGTACCAGGTGGACCGCTACGTGGACGTGAACACGCGCGGGACGGCGCTGCTCCTCGACATCCTGGTCAACGCGAAGCACAAGGTCCAGAAGGTGCTCGTCGCCTCGTCGATCGGCGTGTACGGCGAAGGCGCCTACAGCTGCGCCGCATGCGGCCCGGTGGCGCCCGGCATCCGCTCCGCCGGGCAGCTGGCCGCGCGCGACTGGGAGCAGCACTGCCCGCGATGCGGACGGCACGTGGCCTCGATCCCGACGCCTGAAGACAAGGCGCTTTACCGCGACAACATCTACTCGATGACCAAGTACCACCAGGAAGAGATGGTGCTGCTCATCGGCAAGACGTACGGCATCCCGGCGGTCGCGCCGCGCTTCTTCAACGTCTACGGGCCGAGGCAGAGCCTCAGCAACCCGTACGCGGGCGTCGCCGCGATCTGGTTGAGCCGGCTGTTGAACGGCAAGCAACCCGTCGTCTTCGAGGACGGAGGTCAGCTGCGCGATTTCGTCTCGATTCACGACGTCGTCGACTGCCTCGTGCTGATGCTCGAACAGCCCGGCGCCGACTATCTGCCCGTCAACGTCGGTTCGGGCCAGACGATCACGATCCTGGAGATCGCCAGGCTGTTGGCGCGCCTCCTTGGTGCATCGATCGAGCCGCAGATCACACAGACCGGACGCACGTTCGACATCCGCCACAACACCGCGGACATCACGCGCGCGCGCACGACGCTCGGGTTTGAGCCCAGGGTGTCGCTCGAGCAGGGGTTCGGCGAGTTGATCGAGTGGGCGAAGACGTCACCGGACCGCGCGGAAGATTTCTTCGATCGCGCTCTTCAGGAGCTGCAGGACAAGGGGCTCCTCGTGCAGGGGACCTCGACGCCGTGATCGCCCGGTCCCGGCAGACCCTCGTCAACGGATTGCTGGTCGCGTCTGTGTTCGCAACGACATTCTTCTACCGGTTCAATACGCTCGGCGGCGCGCTCGGCGGGTTCACCAACGACGAATTCGGCTACCTGGCCCGCGGCCGGCAGATTCAGAGCGGCGAGCTGCCGTTTCGCGACTTCAACGATCCGGGCTGGATTCTCACCGATACGCTGTCGGGGGCGGCGCAGTGGCTCGGCGGATACAACCTCCGCTCCGAGGCGCTGCTGACGATCGGGATGTTGTCGCTCGGCGCCGCGATCACGTTTGTGCTCGCGCGGCGGGCGGCAGGATCCACGCTTGCGGCGCTCCTGGCACTCGTGGTCCATATTGCCCTTGATGCGCGGCACTACAACTATCCGAAGATCGTGCTGTATGCCGCCGGCCTGGCGCTCGCATGGGCCTACGTGGACTGGCCGCGCCGCGGCCGGCTGGCCGCGCTCGGCGCGCTCCTCGGCATCGCGTTCCTGTTCCGCCACGACAACATCGTCTACCTGGGCGCGTTCATCCTCCTGACCATCGGCCTCGTGCATCGGAAGTCGATGCGCGACGCTCTGGTGGCCGTTGCCGGCGCGGGCGCCGTGGCGGCGGCGTTCATCGTGCCGTTTCTGCTGTTCCTCGCGCTCAATGGCGGCGTGACCGAATACTTCCGGGCGGCGCTCGTGTACGTGGTGCGCGACGCCGAACGCACCAGCTTCTCTCTGCCGCGGTTGTCGCTGGATCTGTCGAGACCGCTGGTCTCCTGGTCGGGCGAGGCGCCGCCGGCCCCTGCCCGCGTCAACGTGCGCTGGTCGTCGATCTCAGAGGCCGATCGGCGCGCGCGCGAAGCGCGTTACGGGCTCGAGGCAGGGGAGCGGGTCGACGGCAGTACCTGGAGCTACGTCCTGGCCGACGCGTCACGCCGCAATATTCAGGCGCTCGTCGCCGATCCGCGGGCGGAAGACACGCACGGTCTCGACCGGATCGCCTACACGATCGCCAGGACCCCCGCGTCCGTCCGGCTCGAAACGCAGCTCGACACTGTGCCGAACGCGACAGCGTTCCTCTATTACAGCTTCCTCTCGTTGCCGCTGCTGTCGGCGGTGGTGCTGTGGAGGCTTCGCCGCGTCACGGGCTCGACGCGCGTCCTCCGCGATCCTGAATACATCGTGCCGCTGCTCGTCCTGGCCGCGCTCCTCAACATCGGCTTCATGAGCCGGGGCAGCACCAATATCCGGATTCCCGATGTCGGCGTCACCGCGGCGATTCTGCTCGCGTGGATCAGCACGGCGCTCATGAGCCGCGACGGGCGCGTCGTGCTTCCCACGCGCGCCGGGATCGTCCTCGCGCGAGCGGCGGTGATCGTGGCGCTGTGCCTGACCGTGCTCAGCGCAAACGGCCTCGCGCAGGGGGCGCGCACGGCGCGCGACGCAGGTTTCGCGGCCGGCCCGCGAGAACTCGTGTCCCGCGCCCGTCTCTCGTGGGAGCGGCTGGGTGCAGATCCGGCGGCGCTGACCGGTGATGGCGAGCAACCCGCCATCCTTCGGATCGCCGCCTACGTCCGCGCCTGCACGCGGCCTGACGATCGCCTGTTCGTCCTTGGCGAATACCCGTTGCTCTATTACTTCTCGAACCGCCTGTTTGCCGGCGGCCACGCGTGGCTGCTTCCGCTGTATTACACCGGCGAGGCCGACGAGGCGCGCATCGTCTCGCGGCTACGGTCGGCGCGCGTACCCATAGTCGTCACTGAAGATCGTTCTGTGTACGAAGAAGATTACCGGCCGGTATTCGAGCAGGTTCACGCGCATCTCCAGCGCGAGTATCGCGAGGCGGGCGAGATCGAGGTCGACGGTCGCCGTCTGCGCGTGCTGGTGGCGGCTGATATCCAGCCGGTTCGCCGTTATGCGGCTCTTGCTTTGCCGTGCTTCCGGTGAAGGCGGGCCTGGTCGCGGCGGCGACCGTGGCCATCGCGTTGCTGGCGTTCGTGTACCGCTTCAATACCCCGGAAGGCTCGCTGGGCGGCTTCACGAACGACCAGTTCGCCCATCTGATGCGGACCGAGATGCTGCTTCGCGGCCAGCAGCCGCTTCGGGACTTCGCCGACGCCGAGTTGCGCGGCGCCTGGCCGGCGCTGAGCTACGCGGTCCCGACCTGGGCGCAGCAGATCGGAGGCCGGACTCTGCTGCCGGAAGCGTATGTGACGCTCGGCGCGCTGGCGATTGCCCACGCCCTCGTGTTTCTCCTCACCCTCGGCTTGTCGAAACGATGGTGGGTCGCCCTGCTGGCGACGGCCGTCGCGATCGCGACGGCCCCGAGAGCGTACAGCTATCCGAAGGTGCTGATGCTCGCGCTGGGGGTCATGGTGCTGCGATATGCCATGTCGAACCCGTCGGCGCTTCGCCTCGGCCTGGCCGCGGTCGTGACCGCGTCCGCGACATTGTTCCGTCACGATTGCGGTGTGTACGTCGCGGCCGGTGTCCTCGTGGGCATCATTGGTCTGGACACGGCACCGCGGGTCGTCGCGCGGCGCGCCGGGTTGTATGCGGGGTTGACGGCATTGTGTCTGCTGCCATCGGCGATCTGGGTGCAGGTGTACGCGGGGATTCCTTCGTACATCCGCGCCGCACTGGTCACGGCCGTGCACGAGGCGGATCGAACGAAGGTGGAGCTGCCGGCCTTAGGGGCGTTGTCGCCCATGAACAGCGACGGGCTCGTCGGTCTTTCGTACTATGCGTTCTGGATCGTGCTGGGGGCGGCGGCCGTCCTTCTGGCGATGCGGGCCTCTGACTCGTTGCCGGCGAGCGCCGCCGGCCGTGCGACCGGCCTTGGCCTGCTGGCCATGGCGGCGCTCGCGAACTACTTCCTGATGAGAGGCAGCCTGAGTCAACGCCTTGGCGACGCCGTCATTCCAGTCGTGGCGCTCGCGGCATGGACCATCGGGAGCGCGGCGACGCTGTCTTCGCCGGTCTGGCGGCGGCTTGCGACCGTGGTCCCCGTCGCACTGCTGGCATTCATGTTCGGCGCCGCCTGCTCGTACGCCGGCGTTGTGCGGCGGCTCGACGAGAGTGGATTGGCCGTATCGTGGCAGCAGACGGCCGAGCGATTCGCGGTGGTGAGCGAGAACCTGCGGCAATTACCGCCGCGGGATTGGTCGGCGTTCGAGAACGACACCTCGCTTCCACAGGCCGCGCGATACGTCGCCGAGTGCACGAGCCCGGATGACTACCTGCTCGTGGCCGCTGAAGCTCCGGAGATTCATGTCTTCGCCCGGCGGCGCTTCGCAGCAGGACAGGCGGCGCTGGCGATGGGGCTGTACACCTCGCAGGACGATCAGCGCCGTGCGCTTGCGCGCCTCCGCAGCCAGTCCGTGCCGATCATGCTCGCGGAAGCCTCCCGGTTCCAATCGGAGTTCGTCTTTACCTATCCGCTGATCGCGGCCTACATCAGGGACCACTACCGCCAGGCGGGCACGATCGACGATCGGTTCCTGGTGTTCGTAGAGGCCGATCGCGCGCCGCGCCGCGTCGATCCGCACTCGGGCCTGCCGTGCTTCGCGGGGACGCCATGATCCTGAGCTTCGAGCAGCTCGCCGGCTACAGGCAGAAAGTGGCGATGGTCGATGGCGCCTTCGATCCGCTCCACCGCGGGCACATCGAGTACTTCAGGGCCGCGGCCGAACGCCTCGACGTCCCCCTGTTGTGCAACGTCGCCTCCGACGCCTACGTCCGCACCAAGCACCCCCCGCTCCTGCCCGAAGATCAGCGCGCGGCGATCGTCGACGCGATCAGGTACATCTCGTATACGCATATCAACCAGTTCGACACGGAGACCATCCTGCGGGAGCTGCGCCCGAAGTACTACGTCAAGGGGAAGGACTGGGAAGGCCGCCTGCCGTCCGAGCAGGTGCGCATCTGCGCCGAGCACGGCATCGGCGTCGTCTATCTTGATACCGTGCTCGACTCGTCGAGCCGGATCCTCGAGCAATTCTTAGCCGGGAAGCAACCGACACGATGAACATCACCGAATTCGAGCAGCGCGTCCTCGACCAGCGGCCCGTCGGCTCCGGTCATTACGATGCGGAATACTTCACCGGCGACTGGCGCGACGCAGGCAACAACTACAGCCTGGAGACACGGCGGCAGGTCGAGGCGAAGAACCCGTCCCTGATCAAAGAGGTCTTCCAGCCGACGAAGGTCCTCGACCTCGGATGCGGGCCCGGCGCGCTGATGCACCTGCTGTGGGAGCTTGGCGTCGACGTCGACGGGATCGACTTCGCCGAAAGCAGCAGGCGACTGGCCACGCCGCAGGTGCGCGACCGGATCACGGTCGGATACGTCGGCGATCCCGCGCTGAAACCCGACGCGTCGTACGATCTCGTCGTCTGCCGGGAGGTCCTCGAGCACCTCACCGTGCTCCAGGTCAAGCAGACGGTGGCGAACATGGTGCGGCTGACGTCGAAGTTCATCTACGTCACCACGCGCTTTCATCCCAGCCCCGCCAGCCTCCTTGATTTCACGACCCAGTTCGATGTCGATCCCTCGCACATCACGCTGCTCAACAAGGACATGCTGCGCCTGATGTTCGTGCTCGAAGGCTGCCGGTCGCGTCCGGACCT
>Ga0209640_10000077_pt1 | contig 58361 bp, 53 predicted proteins | sample RifCSP10_1_FD_184018 | JGI IMG/M metagenome (GOLD analysis project Ga0209640, IMG submission 184018) | Soil microbial communities from Rifle, Colorado - Rifle CSP2_sed 10_1 (SPAdes) (version 2) | ecosystem: Environmental > Terrestrial > Deep subsurface > Rock core/Sediment | place: Rifle...
CCCGCTCCTGCCTTATGCCCACAGCAAGCTGAACCTGCTCGATTTTGGGCTGGCAGTGGTCGGGGCAGCCTGGATGGCCGCCAGCCTGATCAACCGTGAGCGAGTCGATCGGGTAGCCAGCGTCGCAGTTGCGTACGAGGTTTGCCTTCCGCTCGGGGCTGCAGCGGCAGGACTTGTGCAGGCGGTACCCGAGTTGACTCGGGGCGGCCTGCTGTCGTTGGGGTTGCACCTCACCTGGGCGATGGCCTCCGGCCTGCTCACCATGCTCTTCCTTGGCCTGCGGCCTCTCACCGGAGGAGGTCGGTCGCTTGGGGCGGCGGTCGCCCTGATCGGACTGCTGGGGCTGGTGAGCGCGGCCGGGCTCGGGACCTCGGTGCTCGCTGCGCTGCCGACTCCCACGCCGACCCCGACCCCCACCCCGACCGCAACTGCGACCCCGACTCCAACCGGTACCGCCACTGCGACCCCGACCAACACTTCGACCGCTACCCCGACCTCCACCCCGACCATCACTCCGACCGCCACTCCCACCCCACCCTCGGCCATCGTGCTGGGCACCGGTGGGCAAGGAGCGATCTTGAGGGATGCGCCGGAAGGCGCGCCGATTGGCTTTGTAGCGGAAGGTGAGCTGCTGCTGGTGATTGCCGGTCCGGACTTGCGCGCCACCGGCTTCTGGTGGCTGGTCTTAAAGGAAGACGGATCGCAGGGCTGGCTGGTGGGAGAATTTCTGGCGACGCTGACCCCGACACCCTGATGGCCCAGCGCCCTCCCGGCCTCGGCTCAACCGAAGGGCGACCCGCGGAGCGAACTTTGTTTCGGGAATCAGCCCGGTTCTAGCTGAACGACGATCCCCTCGTGTGCCCGCAAGCTGCAATGGCTGAGCATGACCTGCTCTTCCCGGTCCAACCCAGTGGAGAGCAAGATCCGGCCTGGCCTCGGACCGTCCAACGCCAGCACCCGATCTTCTCCGGCGAAGTTCAGTGCTACCAGCACAGTCTGATCGCCATGCGTACGGTAGTAGACATAGCTGTCCTCCGGCGCCTCGGCTACCGGGCGGTAAGATCCTGACTGAAGCGCGGAGGAGGTTCGGCGCAGCCGTAGCAGCCTCCGGTAGAGATTGAGCATCGCGTGCGGTTCCTGCAGCTGGACCTTAACGTTCCGCTCCCGGTAGTCCGGATGAATGGGCAGCCAGGTTTCGAGCTCGCCGGCTTTCGACCCGGGCGGGCTGAAGCCGGCTCCGGGAGTCGGGTCCCACTGCATTGGGGTGCGGGCTGGGTCGCGCGAATGCTTTGACAGGCCGGAGACTTCTGGCCAGGGATCGCGGCGCAGGTGGGCTGGGACCGGTGCATCTTGCATCCCTATCTCGTCGCCATAGTAGAGGACGGGGGCACCGCGCTGGGTCAGCAGCAGCATCGCTGCCACCCTGGCCTGCGATTCTCCCAGCCGGGTGGCCAGGCGCGGCTCGTCGTGGCTTCCGAGCAGTACTGTCGCATGTGCCCCTGTCGGAAGCGCCGCCTCAAAAGACTCCACGTAACTGCGTATCAGTCGGGCGTCCCAGGGCAAGTTGAGCAGGCTGAAGTTGAGTACCAGATGCAGTTCGTCATTCTGGCCGTAGTACTCGGCGGCAAGGGCGGAGTCCATCGTGTACACCTCCCCCGCCATCATTCGATCACCGGGGTAACTATCGAGCAGCTGGCGCCACTCGCGCAGCAGCGCATGCACTTCAGGCTGGTTGGCGCTGTGACGGCGGTCTTGCCAACCGGCGGGGCCCATATCCTTGCCCAAAGGCGGCTCCAGCAGCGTGGGGTTGTCCCGGAAAAGGGCGTCTTTGATGATCGGCAGCACCGCGTCCACCCGGAAGCCGTCCACGCCCCGATCCAGCCAAAACTTGAGAACCGCCTGCATCGCCTTGCGAACTTCCGAATTGCGCCAATTCAGATCAGGTTGTTGTTTGAGAAAGCTGTGCAGGTAGTACTGCCGGGTCGCCTCGTCCCACTCCCAGGCCGGCCCGGAAAAGTAGGTGAGCCAGTTGTTGGGCAACTCGCCACCAGGGCCCGCGTCCCGCCAGATGTACCAATTGCGCTTCGGATTTTCCCGGTCCTTGCGGGACTGTTGAAACCACGGATGCTGATCGGAGGTGTGGTTGGGAACAAAATCCAGCAACACCCGCAGGCCCCGCTGGTGGGCGGATTGCAGCAGCCGGTCCAGCGTATCCAGGGTGCCCAGCTCCGGATGGATGTCGGTGTAATCCCTGACGTCGTAGCCCCAGTCGGCCCAGGGGGAGGGGAAACACGGGCTGATCCACAGGGCATCTACCCCCAGCTCTTGTAAGTAGTTGAGCCGGTGGATGATCCCTTGCAGGTCCCCTTTGCCGTTACCGGTAGTGTCCTGAAAGCTGAGCGGGTAGATCTGGTAGAAGACGGCCCGCTTCCACCAGGGGGCCGTCGGATCGGAGGTCATGCGGGAGGAGTGGGTTAGCCCTTGACCGAGCCGGCGGTCAGGCCACGCACGAAGTAGCGTTGCAGCAGGAAGAAGACCAGCAACGGAACGGCCATGCTGACGAATGCGCCGGCGGTGAGAACATGCCACTGTTCCCCGCGCCGGCCGACCAGTGCCGCCAACCGAGCGGTGATCACCGCGACCTCTTCTTTGGTCCCGAGGAAAATGAGGGCGACCAGGAGATCGTTCCAGACCCACAGAAACTGGAAGATGGCAAACGAGGCAACCACCGGCACCGAAAGCGGAAGCACGAGCCGGGTGAAGGTAGTGAGGGGAGAGGCCCCGTCTACCCGCGCCGATTCGATGATCTCGCCGGGCAGGGTCGAGATGTAGCCGAACAAAAGGAATACCGCCAGCGGCAGGCCGAACCCGGTGTGAGCCAACCACACGCCGAGGAAGGTTCCGTTGAGGTCCAGCTGGGTGTACAGCCGGAGCAACGGGATCAAGGACATTTGCAGCGGCACTACCATGAGCCCGACCACTACGATGAAGAGCAACTTGCGGCCCGGGAATTCCAACCAGGCGAAGGCATAGGCCGCGAAGGCCGCGATGGTGATAGGTATGACCACCGAGGGGACGGTGACCAGCACGCTGTTCAAGAAGGCGTTTCCCAAACCGTGGGTGGTCAGCACTTGCTCGTAATTCTCAACGGTCCATACCGAGGCTTCAAAGGGATGGGCGAACACCGTCCACCATCCCGAACTGGTGATGTCGATGGGGGGCCGCAGAGAGCTGACCAATAGCCCGGCAGAGGGCAGGGTCCAGACCAGCGCGATCAGCAAGACGAGAAACCGAACCGGCAGGCCGGAGGCGAACTTGCGCAGACGATCGCTGGACATGCTCCGGGGGGTTTGATAGCCGAGACTCATGGCCTATCTCCTCGATTGCTCGAGACTGCGGACGTTATAGATCATGATGGGGATGACCGCGACCAGCAAGATTACGGCCAGGGCGCTGGAGCGTCCAAAGTTGCCGAAGGTAAACATCTCCCGGTACATGCGGTTGGCGATCACTTCGGTGTCGAATTGGCCGCCGGTCATCACGAACACGATATCAAACACTTTGAGCACCATGATCAGGACCGTGGTGGTGATCGTGATCAGCGTTCCCCGAATATAGGGAACGATCACTCCGAAGAAGATCCGGATCTCGCTGGCCCCATCCATGCGGGCAGCCTCCAGCAGCTCCCCCGGGACCCCTTTGATGGCGGCCGAGAGCACCACCATGGCGAATCCAGTCAGGATCCAGATCATGATGACGATCAAGAAGAAATTGTTCCAGGGTTTGAGAATCAACCATCCTTGTGGGTCTCCGCCCAGGGCGGTGAAGACGGCATTAAGCAAGCCGATCTGAGGTCGTTGGATAGGCTGGAAGCTATACACAAATTTCCAGATGATGCTGGCACCCACCGCCGAGATGGCCATCGGCAAGAAGACAAAAGACTTGGCGATCGGTTCCCACCGCCCGATCCGGTCAGACAGCACCGCGATAATGAGCCCGAGCGACACCACGAAGCTGGTTACGAAAATCAGCCACAGCACATTGTTGCGGAGAGCCAGCAGCATGTCGTCGCTGGTCAGGGCGAAGGCATAATTCTGCAAGCCGACGAATTCCTCGGACCGGGGGCCAAAGAAGCTGAGGGAGACGGTGCGCACGGCCGGGTATACCAGGTACACCGCGATAATCACCAGCGCCGGTCCGACGAAGACGAACGGGCGAACGGTCTCCCGGATCCCCTCCGGAAGGATCGAGACCAGGTTGTCGGTGACCAGGTATAGCGCCCAGACACCACCGACACCGATGATCAGGGCTACGATGGCGATCGAAATCCGGTCGGCCTCGGTGTCGCGCATGAAGATGAAGGCCCAGCGCAGCACCAAGAAGGTGATCGCCGGCACGATCAGGGAGACCAGTACGCGCAGCGGCCCAGCCGTCAGCCGAGTCAGCGCCGGCGAGCGGGGGGTCTCAGCAGAAGCGCTGGTTGCCATAGGCAAAGGCCTCCTTTAAAGAAAGGAAGGAGAAGAAAGCAGGGCGACCGTACGCCGGCCGCCCTGCTTTTGGTCAGGCTATTGGGGCGAGATTCGAGTGTTCAACCCCAGAGTGAGCACTTACTGCGGCCAGCTGGCATCGATACTTGCCAGCACCTCATCCAGACTTGCGCCACCGACCCAGTCGGTAACTCCGGTCCAGAAGCTGCCGGCGCCGACCGCGCCCGGCATGAGGTCAGAGCCGTCAAAGCGGAAGGTGTCCGCGTTCATCAAGATCTCCGCGAAACCCCGCTGCGTGTCGGTGGGGTACCAATCGAGCGAGACGCCGTTCATCGGCCCGATTGCGTTGCCGTTCCGGACTTCGGCCTCGACCGACTCGGCGCTCATCATGAACTCGATGACCGCCCGCCCGGCCGGCGTGTCCTTCGCCAGGCTGACCAGGTTGCCGGACACTAGCACCGGCTTGCCCATAGCGGGGTCGATCGGCGGCAAGTAGAAGTAGTCAACGCCCTCTCCCACAACCGTCCCCTCGGGGAAGAAGGAGGGGATGAAGCTGGCCTGCCGGTGGAAATAGCAGGTGCGTGGCTCGAACAGGCCGAGCGGCGAATCGCCGAAGAAGGTGGTCTGGATACCGGTCGTTCCACCCACCACATAGGCCGGGTTGAACCAGATCTCCTCCATCACCGCAAAAGCGTTTCGGACCTCCGGCGAATCGAACTTCAACTCACCGGCCACCCACTGGTCGTACTTCTCCGCTCCCGCGGTGCGCAGCATGATGTCCTCGATCCAGTCGGTGGCGGGCCAACCGGTCGCGCCGCCGCTCTCGATGCCGATACACCAGGGGGTGACGCCCATCCCGGAGATCTGCTCGGTCAGGGCGAGCAGCTCCTCCCAGGTCTCAGGCACGGTGAAGCCCTGGGCCTCGAACTCGGCCTTGGGATACCAAACCAGGCTCTTGACGTCAACCCCGTGCCAGACGCCGTAGACACCGCCATCGACCGTCAACATGTCGATCCACGATTGGGCATACTGCGCCTGCATCGCGCTTGGATCGATGAAGCTGGTCAGGTCTACCAGGAAGCCATCCCGGGCGAAGTCAGCCATCAGACCCGGCTGCGGGAAGTTTAGGATGTCGTAGGGGTCGCCCGCTTCCGATCGGACCCGGGCAATCGACTCAAAGTCCGGGGTGATCTCAACGACCACGTCGATGCCGGTCTCCGCCTCGAAGTTCACAAAGTTCTGCTCGAAGACCCGGGCCTGCTCCTCGCCGGCGGGAGTGAAGACGGTGACCACCGATCCCGCGAGGGGCATCTCCTCTTCAACTGGCTCTTCAACTGCAGGTTCCTCGACGGCCGGTTCTTCGACGGCTGGCTCTTCCACCGCTGGCTCAGGTGTCGCTTGGGCACAGGCGCCAAGTGCGAACGACAGGACCAGCAGCAGGGCAAGCAGTGCAGTTAACTTTTTCATCTCTCCTCTATCCTCCATGTGGTTATCTCGCAGTTATCTCTTTCGGGACCGAGTGGAATTGATCGGCTTGGGGCGCCTCCTTTCTTGTTCGTGCGGTTCTTCGACCAGCCAGGTAAATAGTGGCTGAGCGACTCTCCGGTGTGAGATAGACGGGACCCGGCCGGATGAACCTGCCCTCCGGCCGGCGTCAGGGGAAGGGCAGAACTCAAACATGGTAACGGAACGCATTGTCCATTGTCAAGGCGGTTGGAATCAACGGGTTGTGCGGCCCAAGCGTGCGCCGTCTTCCATATCCTCGATCTCCAGTAGAATCGCCCCGCATGCTCGCTCTTGACCGGCTCGCACTGGTCATCCGGCTGGTTTGGACGGCCGGGGTCGCGGCCTCGGCCGTCCTGGCGGGTCAAATGACCCCTCAACTGGCCGGGTTGCTGATCGCCTGGGTGCTGCTGACCGGGCTCGGGCAGGCTTTGGTCGGAGTGCGGCCGGGTCGGACCTGGCCGGCGAGACTCAGCACCCTCGCTGACTTTGGGTTTGCATTCTTGGCCATCTGGTTCACCGGTCCGGCCTCCAGTCCGCTCTGGTGGACTCTGCTGCCGGGTGGCTTGCTGCTCGGGATGAGCTCAGGGGTGCTGGCCGGACTGGCCTTCCCGAGCCTGGGGTCGTTGCTGATCATGGGCATCGGCTTTGTGAGCGGGGAGATCCAATCGGCGGGCTTGGCCAGCCTGGGGCGGGCGGTGCTGACCGTCCTGTTGCTCACCCCGGCCGGGGCGGCTTTGGGGAACTGGCTCCGCCGGCGAACCCTCCAAACCCGGCCAAATCCCGATCCGGATGGTGCAGAGCGCAACAGCCCGACACCGGCGATGTTGGGTTTAGCGACTGAGCTGAACTCTGAGCTGCGGCGTGATCGGATCCCGCAGTTGGTGGTCGACCTTGCGCTGGGCGGGTTCGACCAGGGCATTCGGATGGCAGTCCTGCTGCGCAGCGAGGACGGCTACGGATTCGCGGCCGGGCACCCCCCAGTGGGGGATCGCTCGATTGTGCTGCCTGGCAGGGATGGGTTGCTAGCCGAGGCGCTGGCGACCGGCCGCCCCATGATTTCTCAGCAAGCCACCCACGATCCAGCCTTCGAGGAGTTGGGTCTGGCGACGGGCGCAAGCGAGTGGGTGTGCCTGCCGCTGATCAACCATGGCCAACCCGAGGGCGCGCTCTTGCTAGCTCACCCGATGGCAGGATACTTCCATCCCGGGCGGCTGGAGCTCTTGAAAGCCATTGGGGCTCAGGCCAGCAGCGCGCTGAACAACGCCCGCCTGGTCCGGGAACTCGAGCTAGAACGGGATCGAATCACCGAGACCGAGGAAGAAGCCCGCCGCAAGCTGGCCCGCAACCTCCACGATGGACCGACTCAGACCATTGCTGCGATCGCAATGCGACTGAACTTCGCCCGGCGGCTGATCCGCCGGGATGCGGTGGCAGCCGAGTCCGAGATGCAGACCCTCGAGGAGATCGCCCGCCAGACGACCAAAGAAATCCGGCACATGCTGTTCACCCTGCGGCCGCTGATCCTCGAGACGAGGGGCCTGGTGGCAGCCCTCCATCAGCTGGCCAGCAAGCTGGAGGAAACTCACGGTCAGCGGGTTGCGGTTGAGGCTCAACCCGGGGTGGCGGATGGGCTGGACCTCTCCAAGCAAGCGGTCATCTTCTTCATCGCGGAAGAGGCTGTCAACAACGCCCACAAACACGGCGAGGCCGCCAACATCCGGGTTGGCTTGCGCAAAGTCGGCGGGGACCGGATCGCGCTGGAGGTCTGGGACGACGGAGTGGGGTTCAATGTCGGCGCCGTGGATGCCAATTACGAACAGCGCGGCAGTCTGGGCATGGTCAACATGCGCGAGCGCTCCGACCTCATTGACGGAGTGCTGCGAATTGAGTCCGCCGAGGGCAAAGGGACCCACATCACCCTGGAGGTCCCGTTAGCCGGCAACAACCGATAACGGGCACCGGCGGCTGCCGGGCCGACTCATGACCGGCCGCGGCGCAGTTCAATCTGACCCCGAGACAAACACTTGAACCTCGGCTGGGAGACCGTCGTGTGGGTGGGCCTGGCAGTAGCCTCGCCCGCGCTGGCGACGAGGCTCTGGCCGCGGTTTAGAGAGCGTTTGGGGGATTGGGCGGAGCTGGTGGAACGCTTTGCTCCTTGGGCCCATGGATTCGGCCCCGCCTACCTGGCATTGTTCACCGGGGCAATTCGGGCCAGGGAGGCCGGGCTGCTCGGCCACCAGCCCTTGGTTTGGGTCGGTAGCACGCTGGCCTGCGCGATCTGGCTCGCGCTCGCTACTGCCTGGAGGCCGCTGGCCGGTCACTGGCCGGACCCGGCTCGGGGAGTATTGGATGAACCGCGCTGGACGCTGTATCGGGCAGCCGGCAGCCAGTGGCTGGGGCAACCTCAGATCGGAGGACTGGTCGGTTTGGCACTGGCACTTTCAGAATGGGGACTGGGTGGTTGGGTGCAGGGCCGGTTCGAATGGCAGACTCTGGCCCGGCTCGCCAGCTCCTCGGTCGTGTTTGCCCTTACCCGCAATTTCTGGTTGACCGCCCTGGCCCAGGCCGGGCTGCTGATCCTGCTGCGGCGCGGCCGTAGCACTTGAGCGTTGTGGCCTGTCAGCCGGTCGCGTACAATGGTCAGACGATGAATGGAAACGCCGCCCTGCTCCACGTGTGCACGCGATGTCTGACCCCGTCGGCCGAGGCGGACCCGTGCCGCTATTGCGGAGGCCAGAAAGTGGCCTGTCGCACCGGTGGAGAAGGCGATCCGCGGCGCAGGCCCCTTATCGACCGGGGCGGAAGGCTACTCACCCGGGCTCCCATCTGGTGGCTGCACTACACCGTGCCGGAGTTGATCGAAAAGATGAATTGAACCTTGGGGTAAGAACCTCCGACTAGATTGCGTCCCATTAGGGGAGATTTTCGGCGGTGCATGAGGGAAGTGCATGAAGCAAGAACAAATCGTAATCATTGGATCGGGTCCGGCCGGCTTAACCGCGGCCCTGTACACGGCGCGGGCTCAGCTCGAACCGCTGGTCATCTCCGGAAGCCAATTGGGGGGCCAGATCTCGATCACCAGTGAAGTTGAGAACTATCCCGGCTTCCCGACAGGGACGACCGGGCCGGAGCTGGTGGAATTGATGCGCGCCCAGGCGGAGCACTTTGGAGCCAGGCTCCTGATCGATGAGGTGACCGAAGTCGATTTCAGGGGTGGGCCGCCGTTCATGGTGAAGAGCCACAGCGAGACCTATCAGGCCAACGCGGTGATTGTGACCATGGGGGCCTCCCCCATCCGGCTCGGCATTCCGGGGGAAGAGGAATTCATCGGCCGGGGGGTGTCATTCTGTGCGACCTGTGATGGGTTCTTCTTTCGGGACAAGGAAGTGGTCGTGGTGGGTGGGGGCGACAGTGCCATAGAGGAAGGGATCTTTCTCACCCGCTTCGCCAATCAAGTTCAGGTGATCCATCGACGCGATCAGCTACGGGCGGGCGAGGCGCTGAAGCGGCGGGCCATGGACAATGAGAAGATTGACTTTGTCTGGGACTCCGTGGTGGAGGAGATCGTTGGCAACGGAAAAGTGGAGGCGATCCGACTCCGTAATCTGAAAACTGGAGACCAGCAGCAGATGCTCACCGACGGGGTGTTCATCTTCATCGGCCACTATCCCAACTCCAGTCTCTTTGAGGGTCAGTTGAAGATGGATAAGAAGGGTTATCTGATCGTCGACGAGCGTACCATGACCAGTGTGCCCGGGGTGTTCGCGGCCGGGGAGATCATGGACCCGGTCTATCGTCAGATCGCCACCTCGGTCGGCCAGGGCTGCTCGGCGGCGATGATGGCCGAACGCTGGCTGCGCGAGCACTCGTAAGCGCGGTGGTCAGCTGAAGCGGCGCCAGCTCAGTGGGCGCCGCTTTTTGATTTAAGGCCGAAGAGGCCGAGCCAGGCGGCAGCGACCCGGCCGGCGCTTCAACCCGGGCCGAAGCTTTGAATGAAGGATTGGAGGCTTGGCAGCAGGGCCTGGACTGCCCGGGCCCGGTGGCTGATTCGGTTCTTCTCGCTCGGTCGGAGCTCGGCCATAGTCTGGCCGGTGCCCTCAACCAGGAACAATGGGTCGTATCCGAACCCACCGCGGCCGCGCTCCTCGAGAAGGATCTCCCCGGGGCAGATTCCCTCGCCAAGCTCCACCCGGCCGTCCGGGCTGGCCAGCGCGACGACCGCTCGAAATCGCCCAATCCACGGCCGCGGGTGGGCTCGGAGCAGCTCGAGCAAGATTCGACGTCGGTCGGCGTCGGAGAGCCCCTTGCCACCCAGCCGGGCAGAGCCGAGGCCGGGTGCACCGCCAAGCGCGTCAACTTCGAGCCCGCTATCGTCGGACACCGCCCAGAGGTTAGCAGCCCGGGCGAAGGCCAGCGCCTTTTCCCGGGCGTGGGTGGCGTAATCCGGACCGGGCTCGGGGACCTCGAGTTCAATCCCGAGATCCTGCAGAGTCAGCAGTTCCAGCTCCGGCCGGTCCAACAGGGCCCGTAGCTCCGCTTGCTTGCCCAGGTTGTGAGTGCCAATCAGCAGCTTTGGCATTGTGTGCGAGCGTCGACGGATGAAATGCCCGTGCGCATAGCCTGGAGCCCTGGTGGCCGAATCAGCGCCTGTCGTTGGCGGCGGACGGAGGTGATTTGACTATTCGAACAGTACCAGATAGCCACCTATGGGGGCTAGCAACCAATCTATGCCACATATATGCCATATTATGTTTGAATGCCGCCATTATGTTTGGTACTAAGGTCCTAGATTGACCGAGGTTTCAATGTATGTTATCATGTGGCCGCTTTTTTGGAAGCCGGATTGCGAAAGATCGAGGCCCGATCCAAGCAGCATCCACTGCGGCTCAACGTTGGGTTCCTACTCCACCAGGGTGTCGGTACCAGCCGCGATTTTGATTTTGACCTGCCGGCGGTCGAGGTCTCGGATGACGTGGATTTGGCGTTCTTGCGAGGCGTGCTGAATCTGACCCGGATCAGCCAGGGATTGTACCTCCAGGGACGGCTCGAGACGCAGATCTCGATGGAGTGTGACCGCTGCCTGACCGCTCTCGACCACCCGCTCCAGGTCGAACCCAAGGAGCTGCTCTACTTCCCCCCGCAGCCCGCCGGCGACCCCGTGCTCAGCGTGCCCGAAACGGGCATCCTGGATCTGAAGCCGCTACTGCGGGAATACTTTTTGGTGGGATTGCCGATGCATCCGCTCTGCCGTCCGGACTGCAAAGGCTTGTGCCCCGAGTGTGGGGGCAATCGAAACGAGACTGTCTGTGAGCATCCGGCCGCCGCGGTCGATTCGCGGCTGGCCGTGTTGAAGTCGTTGCTACCGGATTCTTAACCTTTCAGGGAGGGGAGAGATGGCCGTAGCGAAGGAAAGGTGGCACAAGCGCGACGCGTTCGCCGCTCTGATGGAAAAGGGGGACTATCAGGGCTTCATCACGACTGAAGACATTGTGGCAGTTTTCCCCGAAGTGGAGGAATCCGAAGACCGGCTGGAGCGACTCGAGACCTTCTTTCGAGGCTCCGGGGTAGAAGTCTTCGAAGACCTCTCGCAGGTGCCGCTCCACTTGCGACCGGAGGTCACTTATGACCAGCCGGAGGAATTCGACCTCAGCGCGATCTCCAGCGATGATACGGTCGGGCTCTACCTCAAGGAAATGGCCCGGGTGCCGTTGCTGAGCACCGAAGAGGAAGTCGATCTAGCCAAGCGAATTGAGCGTGGGAACCATGCCGGGGCGGAGCTCCGGCGGCGCAATGGAAACACCGCGGCCAAGCGGAAAACCGAGCTCAGGGCCCGGGTCGCGGATGCCAAGGCCGCCCGCGACCATCTGATCAAAGCCAATACTCGGCTGGTTGTCAGCATCGCCAAGAAATACATGGCTCGCGGAGTCCCGTTCCTGGACCTGATCCAGGAGGGCAACCTGGGGCTCATGAAGGCGGTGGAGAAATTCGACTACCAGCGCGGCTTTCGCTTCAGCACCTATGCGACCTGGTGGATCCGCCAGACCATCACCCGCTCGATCGCCGACCAGGGCCGGACCATCCGAGTGCCGGTCCATATGTCGGATCGGATTCGGCGCCTGTACAAGGTGGCCCGCACGCTGGAACAGACCCTGGGCCGAAAACCCACCCCCGAGGAAATTGCCGAGGATTTGGATATGGATCCCCGCAAGGTGCAGTGGATGATGCGGGTCTCCTGGCGGCCGCTCTCCTTGGAGACGCCGGTGGGCGAAGACGAGGACTCCGAATTGGGATCCTTCGTTGAGGACGAGACCACCCCGACCCCGACCCAGAGCGCCTATGCGAATCTGCTGCGGGATAAAATCGAAGAGGTGCTCACCACCCTCAGCCCGCGGGAAGCCCGCATCCTGCGGCTGCGCTTTGGGTTGCACAACGGGCGCTCGTATACCCTCGAAGAGGTCGGCCAGAAATTCGGGCTGACCCGCGAGCGGATTCGACAGATCGAGGGAAAGGCACTTCGCCGGCTGCGGCACCCACGCCGGAGTCGGCAGTTGCGGGATTACCTGAGCTAACCGGAGTAGGTTGAGAACAACAACACCGGGCGGGAACTCCCCGCCCGGTTTCATTTCCGATCTTCGACGAGGCCGCCGCACTTCCGGGCGACGGATCCGCCGACTCAGGGTTGCTTGCTGAGGGCGCGCAACAGCAGCTGAAGGGCCGCCTCGGCGGAAGCTTGCTTGTTGGCTTGTCGATCACCATTCCACACGTGACGTTCGATCCAGTCCCCGGCCGGAGTGCTGACTGCCAGCACGGTCAACCCTACCGGCTTCTCGGGTGTTCCACCGCCGGGGCCCGCGATTCCGGTCACCGACAATCCAACGTCGGAGGCCATGACCGCCCGCGCCCCCCGGGCCATCTGGAGGGCCGTCTCTTCGCTGACCGCACCGTAACTTTCCAGGGTCTGCTCAGGCACCTGGAGCAGGCGGTGTTTCACTGGATTGGAGTAGGCCACCACTCCCCCCAGGAAGTACTCCGACGACCCGGCGACTTCGGTAATCCGGTGAGCCACCAGGCCGCCGGTGCAGGACTCGCCCAATGCCAGGGTCCAACCCTTCTGCCGGAGGGCGCTCCCGACCTGAAGCTCAAGCGATTCACTCATGGGTCCACCGCGGCCAAGCCCGGGCATTATAACGTTCACAGCCTCTGCGGCTGGAGGGTTCAATTGACACTCCCTGCGGCGGAGGGTATCCTTCGCGCGGTGAGTGTGCTCTCACTCTTTGGGCTGCAATCCGGGGTCTGGTCGCCCAGCCAACTCAATCGCCACGTTCGGCAAGTCATCGAGAGCGACTACCGCTTGGGCGACCTGTGGCTGGCAGGCGAGGTCGCAAATCTCTCGCATCCCGCCTCAGGCCATCTTTACTTTAGCGTGCGTGATCCGGAAGCCGCCGTGCGGTGTGTCATGTGGCGGCCGGACGTCGGGCGGCTTGCTCGCTTGCCGCGGGACGGCGAGGCGGTCGAGGCCCACGGCCACCTGAGTGTGTACGAAGCGGGTGGGCAGTATCAGCTCTATGCCGATCAGATCCGTTACGCCGGTGAGGGAGATCTCTATCAGGAATATCTGCGGTTGAAGGGCGCCCTGGAGGCCGACGGCCTCTTTGACCCAGTGCGCAAGCGCGCCCTTCCAAAATGGCCCAGGCGGATCGGGGTGGTGAGCTCCCCGACCGGAGCCGCGCTGCGAGATGTGGTCAACGTGCTCGGCCGCCGCTATCCGCTGGCGGAGCTGATCCTCTCGCCTGCCCAGGTGCAAGGCGAAGCCGCACCGGCTGCGATCGTGGAGGCGCTGCGGGCGATCAACCAATACGGCAGGCCGGATGTGATCCTGCTCGTCCGGGGGGGCGGCTCGATGGAAGACTTATGGGCGTTCAATACCGAAGCGGTGGTTCGGGCGGTCGTCGCTTCAGCCGCCCCAGTTGTCACCGGGATCGGACACGAGACCGATGTGAATCTGGCCGATTTCGCGGCCGATCGCCAGGCCCCCACTCCTTCGGCGGCTGCCGAAGTCGCCACCCCCGAGCGGGCCGACTTGGCCGGCGAGCTCATCCAATCTCGACAGCGTCTGGCAAGGGCCTGGATGCAGCGCCGCGCGACTCTGCTCTCTGAAGTTGCCGAACAGCGGGCAGCCCTGGAACTCGTGTCTCCCCAAGCCCGGATTGCCAATGCTCGGCAGCGCAGCGACGAGCTCGCCCGCCGGGTGGTAGCTGCGATCCACCACGGGTTGGCCTTGCGCCAGGCTGCGCTGCGGGGGGTGATCCAGACCTTAGGCGCAGTCGGGCCAGAGACGGTGCTGGCGCGGGGCTACGCAGTAGTGCGGCGGCTAGCCGATGGGGAGGTAGTCCGCTCGATCGGTCAGCTGACCGCCGGAGACTCCCTAGGCGTGCGGGTAAGCGACGGCAGTTTCGGGGCCCGAGTGGAGGGCAACTGACCGGCATGCCAAAGCCGAAACATGTCGATCAATTGCGCTTCGAGGAGGCTTTCGAACAACTAGCGACGCTGGTTGCCCAGCTCGAGAGCGGGGAGCAGCCATTGGAAGAAAGCCTGGCGCTCTTCGAACGCGGTCAGGCGCTGGCGGCCCACTGCAGCCGGCTGCTGGAACAAGCGGAGTTGAAACTGCGCCAGCTGGTGCCCGACGAAAGCGGAGACTACGCCGAGTCAGACCTCGAGCTGGAAGCCGATTAGCTCGATCGGATCCGAACCCGGCGGATCCAGGTTCGCGGGCTAGGAGCGCCTGGAGAGAATCATGCGGGGAAGTTGGCGAGCTTCAGGCGATCTTAATCCCAGCGATGCCAACCAGTAGACCGCCGCTCCCAATCCCACCCCACCCATAGCAACCAACCAGGCCGGTCTTCCCTCAGTCACAACCAACCAGATCACGAGCCCAAGGCCCATAGCGGCGGTAGCGAGCAGGCTGGCGACGAGGCCCGGGCGAATCCGGGGAATCTCGATCCCCGCGAGCCGTCGGCTGATCAGCCAGACCAGCGCGATGGCTTCCAGACCGGTCGCGATCGAGTTGGCGAATGCCAAGCCTCCATGGGGAGGCCAACCGAGCCGGAGGAAGAGCCGCGACAGGCCAATGCTGAGGACAACGTTTAACCCCATTGCCGCCGCGCCGACAGTGACTGGAGTGCGGGTGTCCTTCAGTGCGTAGAACGCCCGCGAGATGATCTCAACCAAGGCATGACCCACCAGGCCGGTCGAATACCAGAGCAGCGCCCAGGCCACCAACTCTGTCGAATTGGCGTCGAATTCTCCGCGTTGGAAGAGCACGGCCACGAGTGGAACCCGAAGTAGGATCAGGCCGAGGCTGGCCGGTAAAGAGAGGAAGATCACCCCTCGCAGCGTACTGGCGAGCGAGCGGCGCATTTCCGCCCAGTCTCCCCTCGCAGCCTGGCCGGAAAAGGTCGGCAGGGCCGCAATCGCAACGGCCTGGGCGATCACGATCTGGGGCATCAGCATGATGGCAAAGCCAAGCGTGATTCCGGTGAGGCTGCCCTCCGGCATACCGGAAGCCAGAATCAGATTGACCAGAAAATTGAGCTGGACGATCGCCACGCCGAAGAGGCGGGGCGCCATCAAGCGGCCCACCTGGCGGACGGAAGGATCCTTCAATCCAAGGGTTGCCGCGTATCGCGGGCGCACCTGCCGCAGCCCAGGCAGCTGAACCGAGAGGTGAAGCGCCGCGCCCAGCAGCACTCCCCAAGCCAACCCGCTAATCCCGAGCCGCGGGACCAGGAACAAGGTGCCCAGGATCCATCCGAGCCAGTGAAATGTGGGAGCCAGGGCGGGAAGCAGGAAGTGCTGTTGGGCGTTGAGGATGGCCATCAGCAGTCCACTGATTCCAAAGATGAGCGGCGCGACCAGTTGCACCCGAAGCAGGCTTACCGTGAGCTCGATTTGTTGAGGGTCGTGGAAACCTGGCGCCAGGATGTTCGCCACGACCCAGGGCGCAGCCAGTCCCAGCAGCCCGGCTGCCAGAGCCAGGGCCAGGACCAGCAGATTGCCGACGCCCGAGGCCAGCTGCCAGGCGCGGGTTCGATCGCCTTGGGCGAGCAGCGCCGCGAAGGTCGGCAGGAAGGCGGAGGCCAGCGCACCGCCCGCCATCAGGTTGAAGAGAATATCCGGCAGCCGGTTAGCGGCGAAGAAGGCGTCCAGCTCTTGGCCGCTGCCAAAGGCACGGGTGTAGAGCATCCGGTTTGCCAGGCCAAAAATGCTGGACAGCACAAACCCCGCCATCACCGTGCTGGCGCTTCGGGCGATCTGCCTGTCGGCGGGGGCCGCCATGGCGTCGGATTATACAGGGAGGGTCGCTGACACTTTTGCCTGGAAACGGGGTTGTAAAGGGCGGCGAAAGCCAAACTACCTAAACTGAGGAGGAGGTCTATATGGAGGGGATTTCAGAGTTCTTTCAGGACACGTTGGCCACGTTGGGAGACGCGCTTCCCAACATCTTGATCGCGCTAGGGGTTTTGATTGGGGGCTGGTTGCTGGCCCTGCTGGGCCGTGCCCTGACCCGGGCAGCGCTGACCCGGACCGGGGTCGATCGAAGGATTGCAAGCCTGTTCGGCGCCACCGAGAAGACCTCCGCTATCCGGCTTACGTCCTGGATCTCGCGGATTGTCTATTACTTGATCTTGCTATTCGTGCTGGTGGCCATCCTCGATCGGCTCAACCTCGGCGCGGCTGCCGAACCGATCAGCTCAGTACTGGATGAAATCCTGGGATTCTTGCCTCTAATCCTGTCCGCGGCTGCCCTCCTGTTGGTCGCCTGGATCGTGGCGACCGTTGTGCGGTTCGTCATCACGCGGGGGCTGCGGGCGGTCAGATTGGACGACTGGCTGACTCGGCAGGCCGAGGTTGACACGTCCGGGCAGGCCTCGGTAAGTGGCATGCTGGGGAACGTGGCCTACTGGCTGGTATTCCTGCTCTTCTTGCCGGCGATCCTCGGAGCGCTGCAAGTAGAGGGGCTGACCGAGCCGGTCGAAGGGGTGGTCAATGAGATCCTTGGTGTCCTGCCAAGCATCTTAGGTGCGGCGGTAATCCTGGTCCTGGGCTGGATTGCAGCCCGGGTGGTTCGCCAGATCGCCACCAATCTGCTCTCTGGGGCAGGCCTCGATCGGTTAGGAGAGCGGACCGGGATAAGTCAGGCGCTGGGCGACCAGAAACTCTCTTCGGTCGTCGGGCTCATCGTATATGTGTTGATCCTGATCCCGGTGGTGATCGCCGCGCTGGATGCGCTGCAGATCGAGGCGATCTCCGGACCGGCCTCCGAAATCCTGACCACCATACTGACCGCCATCCCGGCGATCTTTGCCGCGATGCTGCTCATTGGGGTAGCGTACTTCGTGGCGAAGTGGGCTGGCGGGTTCGTCACCAGCGTGCTCGCCGGGGTGGGTTTTGACAACGTGCTGGGTTGGATTGGGCTGGGAGGGGAAATGGATCGAGATGGGCAGACCCCCTCCCAGGTTGTTGGATACCTGGCGACCCTGGCGATTATGTTGTTCGCGGTGATCGAGGCAGCCAATCTGCTGGGCTTCACGTTCGTCGCCGACCTGATCACCCAGTTCCTGACTGCGGCCGGTGGGCTGGTGGCCGGGGTGGTGATCTTTGGACTTGGACTTTACTTCGCCCGGATCGCCGAGCGGGTGATTCGTGGCGCGGGCGGTTCACAGGCCCATCTGCTGGCGCCAGTCGCCCGAGTGGCGATTATCGTGTTCACCGGTGCCTTGGCGCTGCGCCAGACCGGGATCGCGGAGGACATCGTCAATCTAGCCTTTGCCATCGTACTGGGCACCGTGGCCGTAGCGGCTGCCCTGGCCTTCGGGTTGGGCGCCCGGGACATCGCCGCTAGGGAAGTGGACAAATGGCTGAACTCAATTCGAAGTTCTGGGCCGCCTGAGCCCGAAGAGGAGGGTCCGGAGCGGAGATCCAGGCCGCTTAAGCCCGAAGCCAAGAAAACGACGCGTGTGATCTCGCCTCCGAGGAAGGCGAGAGCTCGCTAAGTTCGAAAGGCGGAACTAGGCACCAAAACTCTAGGCTTACGATCTAAGAGCGGCCTGCCCGTATTCGGGCAGGCCGCTCTTCGTTTGGCCTAGCGGAAGTTACTTATGCCAGAATCGAGAGAGCCGAGGACGCCGACCCCGGCTCTCTTGTAAGGAGGAGAAGAAGAGATTCAACCCTTCCGTGCACCAGAATACGCCACGCCGGAAGGTCCTGCTGGTCGGTGAATCCACGCTGGGCAGACGGAATCCCTACGCTAGTTCAGAAATTCACAAACAGATGGAGCTGACTTGGATGCGGACTAGCCCCCGCCCTCGATATAGCAGCCATTCGTGAACCAGATCTGCATCCAGTAGCCGGAGAACTCGGCAAACAACTCGAATTCGAATTCCAAGTATCCGTTGCTGAAGGCCTGGATGCCAGTGGTGGTGACGCCCGAAATCCAGGCGTCGGGCGGACCGTCAACAGCATCCCAGATGGTGTCACCGTTCAATCGGACCTTCTTCAGATTCCCATTGGGTGGGTCTGGCCAGTACACGTGAATCGTCTCGATCCAAATATCGTCCGGGTTGCCATTCCAGATCCCGGTCCACATGACCTTGCCGTCACCAGTAGCCCCACGGCCGTTGAACCAGATGCTAATGCAGGGGTTGGGGGTCGGGAGCTCGTCGGTAGGGAATGCGCTTCCGGGGGTCATGGTGGGCGACGGTGTCATGGATGGGGACGGGCTGGGGCTCGTCGTGCGAGTCGGAGTCTTAGTTGGCGTCGGCGTTGGGGTCTTGGTCGGGGTCTTGGTGGGCGTCTTGGTGGCCGTGGCTGAGATGCTTGTATTGGGCGTGTGGCTAGCCGTAGGCGTCTTGGTCGGTGTCGGTGACGCAGTCGGAACGGCTGTGTTAGTAGGTGTCGGCGTGTCGCTTGGGGTTGGCGACGGCCCCGGGCTGGGGGTGTAGGTGATCGTCGGTGTATTGCTGGCGGTCGCCGACGGTCCGGGGGTTGGGGTCTTGCTCGCGGTTGGCGATGGACCAGGCGTTGAGGTCTTGGTCGGTGTTGGAGACGGGCCAGGAGTCGAAGTCCCCAGGATCATGATCGGGGTCCCGCTCGGGTCAAGCAGCAGCCCGTCGTCGCCAGCATCGGCGATCAGGGTCCCCATCACAGCAGTTTGAATCTGCTCGGGGGATTGGGTGCCGTCACCCGAATTGGCCAGCTGGGTCGAGAGCGATTCAATAGTGCCGGCCAGGGCAGTCAGCTGCGGCCCGCTCAGGTCCTCGGCGGAGAGGATGCTGGCGTCCGCGGCTCCGGAAGAGCCCTGCAGCAATGTACTCAGCGGTGACCCGCTCAACGGACAGGCCAGGAAAAGCAACAGCAGCAGCGCAGCCACGGCAGCCAGCCGGGTGAGCCGATTGCGTTTCCTTGGAGGGACATTGACCGTCAGCGGATCCATGAGCCCGGCCGGCGGAATCGGGGTAGCGATCGAGGAGGGAGGCACCTCAATAGTCGGCGCTGGGTTGGCGAACGGATTCTGAGCGTGGGCCAGGGCGGCCTGGAAGGCCGTGTTCAGTTCGGTTACCGACTCAAAGCGCTCTTCAGGTCTCTTGGCAGTCGCCTTCTGGATTACCCGCTCGATGACTTCCGGAACGTTGGGGCTCTTCAGCCGGACGGGAGGGACGGGCTCGTTGATGTGCTTGAGCATCACGGCCATCGGGGTCTCGGCCTCGAACGGCAGGTGGCCGGTGCACAATTGATACAGGATGACCCCCAACGAGTACTGGTCCGAGGCCGGCCCGACCTTTTCCCCCTTGGCCTGCTCGGGAGACATGTAGGCGGGGGTTCCCAGCAAAGCCGAGCCGGTCAGGCTGACCGAGGCGTCGTGGATCCGGGCCAGACCGAAGTCCGACAATAAGGCATTGCCTTGGTCATCGATCAACACGTTGGAGGGCTTGACGTCGCGATGGACTACGCCCTGGCCATGGGCAAGTGCAAGGGCGCCTGAGAGCTGCGTGATCACGCGGCCGCCCTCCAGCGGAGTCAGCGGCCCCTCTTTCAAGCGGTCGGCCAGGCTGCCGACCTTGAGCAGCGGCATCACCAGATAGGCGTAGCCCTTGTCCACGCCGTAATCCAGGGTCGGCACGATGTTGGGATGCTTCAAACGCATCACCACTTCGGCTTCCCGCTCGAAGCGTTTGCCGAACTGGGGATCTTGGGCCATGACCGGATTGAGGACTTTGATCGCTAAGGCGGAGTTCGTACCGGGGTCGATCGCCTTAAATACCGTAGCCATCCCGCCCTGCCCGATCTGCTCGAGCAGTTGGTATTTACCTAGGACTTGTACCGCCATGCTCAGTGCTATCGACTTACCCTTGGGTTGGCTACTCGCCTAATAGGGCCGCCGTTTGCGGCATGTCTGGCACCAGCCAGTCTCCAGCAGCTCGCCATCACATTCGTTACACCAGCGATAGGGCAGAGGTCTGTCCATTCGGAACAGGCTGGCCAGGCCGCCGACCAGTGCCAACGCGATCAGAAAAACTACGGTTTCCATCATTCCATTCTCCGACCAGCCGACTGGGCTGCAGCCGACCGACCGCTCCAAAGCGTTTCCATCGCTGCGATCCGGTTAACGAGAGACCGCGCGACCGAAACCGATTCGCCGTGGACGAACTGCGCCTAGCGACTCAGCAGAATGCTGGCGATGACCAGTCCGTTATAGACGGTCACCGAATGCGAGTTGATGGACCATCCGCCGCCATCCAGAGCGGCCATGCTGGCCCCGAGGTCTTCCTCGACTTTTCCCATGACCCGGCGCACTTCTGGGGCCTGATCGGTCATGGTTTCGAGTAGACCTGGGACCTTTAAGCGCTGGGTCAGCACGATCATCTTGTACTCGTGCTGGCCGTTGGTCACAGCAATTCTCGTCGGCGCAGTTAAGGTTGCTTCTTGCTGCATTGGTCCCATCGGGTTCAGTCTAGCGTCCTTTGGAGAGGCCCGACCTTACGCTCTGCTTACACCATGCCAATCGAGCTCGTCCCCATCAGTCGGGAGACCGAGGATTGACCACCTCCCATGGATGGGATAGCATGACGGCCGGGCAGGCGGACATGGAATCGCAAGCGATTAGCACTGAAGAACTGGGCCGGGTCTACAAGATCCGTGAGCACAAGAAGGGCGAGCCCAAGGAACGGGTGGCGCTGAAGGACGTCAACCTCCAGGTTGGCCGGGGGGAGCTGTTCGGCTTGCTTGGGCCGAACGGGGCCGGCAAGACCACCTTGATCAAGATCCTCACGACCCTACTGGCTCCTAGCAGCGGGCGAGCATTGGTGGCCGGGCACGACGTGATTGGCGAGCCAGAGCGGATCCGCCCTTTGATCAACATGGTCTCCGGAGGCGAGTCCTCCGGGTACGGTTTGCTTACGGTCCGCGAGAACCTGTGGATGTTTTCTCAGTTCTATGGCATGCCCTCCCGCCAGGCCAACGAGCGCATCCGCCAACTGTTGGAAGTCGTCGGGCTGGCCGACCGGCTGAATACCAAGACCGCCGACCTCTCGACCGGTATGCGCCAGAAGGTGAATGTGGTGCGCGGTTTCTTGACCGATCCGACCGTCATCTTCCTGGACGAACCCACCCTGGGACTGGATGTCGGAGCCGCCCGGGACGTGCGAAGTTTCATCCGCAGCTGGATGCAGGAGCGCCCGGACCGCACGGTGATGCTCACGACCCACTACATGGTGGAGGCGGATGACCTGTGCGACCGGGTGGCAATCATCAACCTGGGGAAGGTATTGGCCTGCGATACACCGGCCAGCCTCAAGCGGCAGCTGCAAAAGGAAGCCATCTTCAAGCTTGAGGTCAGTCCGCTCGACGGCAACCAACCCGAGGTGTTCCGCCAGATCCAAGGGGTGAAGCATTTCCAGCATCGGGCGGTCGATGGCGGCGCCAGCCTAGAGTTCATCCTGGAAAACGAAGACGTCCTGCCCGCGGTGGTCGGCCAGCTCACCAAGAACGATATCCACCTGCGGAACCTCGAGAAGCGGGAGCCGACCCTGGAGGACGTCTTTGTCAAGCTGGTGGGGAGAAGCATGGAGGAGGTTGAAGGTGGAGCGAGCAGCTAACTTGGCTCAGCCCCGCTTGTTCATAAAGACAGTCATCGCCCGGGCCTACCCCAGGGTCGTCGCCCAGCACCGGCGCGAGCGTTCGTGGCTCTTATTCGAGGTCATCCTGCCGATGTTGGCAGTCTCAGCCTACGTCTTTATCTATCGGGCCATCGGTGCGCCGGAGGCCTTTGTCGGCTTCGTGGTCATGGGGGGAGCCATGACGGCCTTCTGGATGAACGTGCTGTGGGGAATGTCGAGCCAGTTCTTCTGGGAAAAGGAGACCGGCAACCTGGCGTTGTACACGATCGCGCCCACTTCGATCATGGCGATCTTGCTGGGGATGGCGCTCGGCGGGATGACGGCCACCCTGCTGAGAGCGCTGGCGATCGTGTTGCTTGGGATCCTGATCTTCAACGTGCAGTTCAGCGTGGCTTCGTTTGGGCTGCTGTTCCTGACCTTTACCCTGACGATGGTGGCCCTTTATGGAATGGGGATGATGACCGCCTCGTTGTTCCTGCTCTTGAACCGGGAGGCCTGGCATCTGGCGAACCTGGCCCAGGAACCGGTGTACCTGCTCTCGGGGTTTTACTTCCCGCTCCGCAGTTTCAATTTCTGGGTTGCGCTGGGAGCCTCGATCATCCCGATGTCGCTGGGATTGGACGCGATGCGCCAGCTGGTTTTCCCGGTGGGAGCCAGCTTGGGTTTCCTCTCGGTGCCGGTGGAATTGGCCGTGCTGGCCGGGCTGAGCGCCGGGTTCGTGATCGGCGCCCATTACCTCTTGGCCTACATGGAACGGATGTCGATCCGCGAAGGGCGGCTCACCGACCGGACCCGCTGAGTTCGGGTCCGGAGACACGAATCGGGCGATCGCAGCATGGAGCCACAAGCCACATCGGCAGGGCAGCTAGTCGCTCCCAGAGCGGGGGCTGCTGCCGCGCTGGAGGCCCTTCGGTCTTTTCGGATGGCTGCCTGGCTGGGCTGGCAAATTGAGTCCAACTGGACAGATCCCTTCCTCTTCGCGGTCTACTCGGTTATCAAGCCGGTCGCCGGCGCGGCCATCCTGGTGGTCATGTACGCGGTCATCACCCGGGGCAACTTCGACTCCCCGCTCTTCTCCTACATCCTGCTCGGCAATGCCTTCTACATTTATGTAGGCCAGATCATGAGCGGAATCTCCTGGGCCGTGATCGAGGACCGCGAACACTATCGCACGATGAAGTACCTGTACATCGCGCCGATCCGGATCTCTTACTACTTGATCGGGCGCGGAGCGGCCCGCTTCGTGACCGGCTCGGTCTCAGTGGCCATCACCCTTCTGGCTGGGGTCTTGTTCCTCCACTTGCGGATCGTGCCGAGCGAAATCAACTTGCCGCTGTTCCTGGGGGCCTGGCTGCTGGGGGTCGTGATGCTCGCCATGCTGGGGCTGCTGCTGGCCGGAGTGACCATGATCACCGCCAATAACGTGTACGTGATCGGGGAGACCGTGGCCGGGGCCCTGTATCTCTTCAGCGGAGCCATCTTCCCCTTGGAAGTGCTGCCGATCTGGCTCCGCCCGATCGGGTTCGTGATCCCGCTTTCCTACTGGTTGGAGCTGCTTCGGCGCTCGCTCCTGGGGACTGTGGCGGAGACGTTTCCGACCTTTGCCCAGCTGAGCGACGGGCAGCTCTTCGCCATCCTGGGGAGCCTGACCATCGTGTTTGGGCTGGCTTCTGTCCTGACCTTCCGATATTGCGACTTCCTGGCCCGGGAACGCGGGATGATCGACCGGATCAGCAACTGGTGACCCGCGGCTCCGGGCTGCAGCATTTCCCTCGAACTCTCCATCCGATCCTGGCCTTAACCCTGCTCCTGGCGCTGGCCGCATGCCGCGGCTCGGAGACGCCTTCGCCGGAACCGAGCGGTGCAGAATGGCAGCTGGGGAGCCCGATGCCGCGTCCGCGCTCCGAGATGCCGGCGGTGGAGATCGAGGGGCTCATCTATGTGCCGGGCGGTTTCTCCGGCCCGCTCGGGACGGATGAGCTGGAGACTTACGACATCGTCCTCGACAATTGGACCCGCCTGGCCCCTATGCCGGAAGGGCGTCATCATCTGATGGCGGCGGCCCATCAAGGCCAGCTCTATGTATTTGGCGGATCGGTCGCGGTCGGGTGGAGCGCTTCCGCCTCCGCCTGGCGCTACGATCCGGCGACCGATGCATGGGATGAGCTGACCGATATGCCGGAGCCGCGGATGGCCGGGGCGGCGGTGACCATTGCTGAGCTTATCTACATTGTCGGCGGAGTTGGCGGCAGCGACCAACTCCTGGCATTCGATCCGGCTAATGAAATCTGGCAGGCGTATCCTGGACCGCGGCAGCCGCGCGAGCACACTGCCGCGGTGGCCTATCAGGGGGAACTGTGGGTGATCGGCGGACGCTGGAGCGGGGAGGGCGAACTGAAGAGCGTGGAGATCTTTGACCCAGCAGAACAGGCCTGGCGGGATGGCCCAACATTGCAGACTGCCCGCGGCGGATTCGCGGCCGAGACTGTCGGTGACCGAATTCTGGTGGCCGGGGGAGAGGTCATCGTGACCGGACGCGAGGCGCTGGCCTCGGTGGAGATCTATGATCCGGAGCTCGAGGCATGGATTGCAGGCCCTGACCTTCCATTCGCAGTCCATGGTGTCGATGCGGCCACCTACCAGGGGCAGTTCTACTTGCTCGGCGGGTCCGACCGTCCGGCCGGAATTCGCAACCTGGGCCGCGTCCAAATCTATGCTCCTTGATTGGTTGCTTGCGGCGCTCCCGGTGGCCCTGCTCCTGGTGCTGATGGTGGGGTTTCGCTGGGGAGCGGCCAAAGCCGGGCCGGCAGGATGGTTGGTCGCAATTATCCTGGCGGCCCTTCGTTTTGGAGCGGGCGTCCAGCTGATGGCCGTCGCCCATGTCAAGGCGCTGCTGCTGGCCTTGGATGTGCTCTTCATCATATGGGGAGCCTTCCTCCTGTATCGTGTGGCCGATGAAGCCGGAGCGGTCGAGGTGATCAGTCGATTCCTGCCCCAGCTGTTCAAAGATCGGGCGATGCAAGCCTTGCTCATCGGATGGCCCTTTGCATCTTTCCTTCAAGGGGTAGGCGGCTTCGGTGTTCCGGTTGCGGTCACCGCGCCGCTGCTGATCGGTCTCGGCTTCGGGCCGATCCCGGCTATGGTGATTCCCTCGCTGGGGCATGCCTGGTCGGTCACCTTCGGCTCGCTCGGTTCGTCGTTCCAGGCCCTGATCGGGTCAACCGGGGTAGCGGGTGAACAGCTGGCTCCGGCCGCGGCTGCGTTGCTGGGCGTCGCCGCATTTGGCTGCGGGATCCTGGCCGCGCATGCCGCCGGCAGCCGGGCCGCGATTCTGCGGCTGGCGGGTCCGCTGCTGTTGATCGGGGCGGTGATGGCCGGCGTGCAGTACTGGCTCGCCACCCATCGGCTGTGGCATCTGGCCGGGTTCGGGGGCAGCCTGGCGGGCTTGCTGGTCGGGCTGGCTTTTGCTCGTCGGCTGTCCGGCAGTGAATCGCTACGCCCGCTTGGATTGGGATTGGCGGCCTATCTGGCGCTGATCCTGATCACGCTGGCAGTGCAGTTGATTCCAGCGTTGGAGCATGGTCTGGGCCGGGTTCAGATCCGCTTCGACTTACCGGAAGTCCAGACAGAATCGGGGTTTGTCACTGCGGCCGGGCCCGGGCGAATCATCCCGATCTTCCGGCATGCCGGCGCGCTGCTGGCTTACGCATCGTTGGTCGGTTACCTCATCTATCGGCGGACCGGGCGATATCAGGCTGGAGCCCTCAGGCGGATTGTCGGTGGCACCGTCGCTCGGGTCGCCCCGGCCAGCCTGGCAGTGCTGGCCTTGGTGTCGATGGCGGTGGTGATGACCCATGCCGGCATGACCGAGCGGCTGGCCGGAGGACTGGCGCAGGCCGCCGGCCGGGCCTACCCGGCCCTCGCAGCCTGGATCGGCGGGCTGGGGGCCTTCATCACCGGCTCGAATACCAACTCGAACGTGATCTTTGGCCAGCTTCAGCTGCGCACCGCGCAGCTGCTGGGGTATCGGGTGCCGGTGCTGCTGGCAGCCCAGACCGCCGGAGGGGCGATCGGGTCGGTGCTGGCGCCCTCCAAGCTCGTCGTAGGCGCGAGTACCGCCGGGATGGTGGGTCGAGAAGGAGAAGTGCTGAGACCGCTGCTGGTTTACTGCGCGAGCTTGATGGTGGTGCTCAGCCTGATCGTGATGCTGGCGGCCTAGCGAGCTGCAAAGATGTGAGTGATCACTGTCGTCCCGGCGCCGCCCACGCTCTGCATCATGCCGACCGCGGCATTCCGCAGCTGGTTTTTCCCGGCTCTGCCCGTCAACTGCAGGACCATCTCGCAGGCCTGATACAACGCGGTGGCTCCGATCGGATGGCCGCGGGCCTTCAGTCCGCCCATGGTCGTGATCGGGATATCGCCCCGCAGATCGATCCGTTTCTCGGCCGCCAGGCGCCAGCCCTGCCCCAGCTTGGCAAATCCGACCGCCTCCAACTGCATGCAGGCCATGATGCTGAAGGCGTCGTGCACTTCGAAGAAGTCGAGGTCCTCTCGGTTGAGATTGGCCTGGCGGTAGGCCTTGGCGGCGCTGTCGTGGGCCGCCTCCAACCACAAGGGGTTGGCCCGATCGCCGACCCGGAATCGGTCGGTGGCCACGCTGGAGGCCAGGATCCGGACCGGGTGAGGGCTGTGGGCCCGGGCCTGCTCGGTTGGGGACAATACGACGGCCGCCGCCCCATCGCAGATCGGGGAACAGTCCAGCAACCTCAGCGGCTCGTGTACGATCCGGGAGCGCAAGACCGTCTGGGCCCGGACCGTCATGTCCCGGAACACGGCGTTGGGGTTGTGACGCGCATTGGCATGCGCCACGACTGGAAAGTTGACCAAACCATCCTCGGGAACCTTGTAGCGTTTGCGATAGAGCCGCAGGATGTCGGCATTCTTGCTGATCAGGGTGGCTCCGTCCTTAACCTCTTTGGCGTCCAGGGCCTTGGACATCGCCGCCGAGGCCTGACCTTCGCTCATTTTCTCGACTCCCACGACCACTGCCAGATCCAGCTCGCCGCTTCCCACTGCCAGGTAGGCCATCCGCAGTGCAGCCGCGCCGCTGGCCATCGCGGCCTGAGCTTCCAGAGCCTCGATTCCCGCCAGGCCAGCCTCATCGGCGATCAGCGCCGCGATGTGCTTCTGACCTTGTAGCTCGTCCGCCAACATATTGCCGGCGAAGAGCGCATCGACCCGCTCGACGCCCGCGTCTTCCATCGCGCGGCGTACGACCGCCGCACCCAACGTTCGCAGCTTGTCGGCGGTCGCGCTGACCACCGGCACCTGGCCGATGCCGACGATGCTCACGCCGCGCATTTCAAACCACCCCCGACTCGCGCAGGGCCGCGATGGCGGCCCGGTCGTAGCCGAGCAGCTCGCCCAAGATGTCTTCAGTGTGCTGACCCAACGTGGGGGGCGCCAGCCGCATCTCGGCCGGCGCGGTCGGAATGGCTAGCGGGGAGCCGAGGATGGGCAAGTTCCCTTCGCTGGCGTGGTCCACCTCCAGCCGCATGCCGCGGGCCAGGATCTGCGGATCGGCGAGCACCCGATCGATCGAATTGATGGGCCCGGCCGGCAAGCCGATCTCCTCACACAGCGCGAGCCAGGCGGAGACCGGACGACCCACGAAAAGCTCATTCAACAGCCCGACAAGGACGGCCCGATTCTCGAGCCGGGCCGGATTGTCGGCAAAGCGCGGGTTCGCGGCCCAGTCGGGGCGTCCGACCTCGTGGCAAAACTTGGCCCACTGTGCATCGTTGCCGGCCGCGAAGGCAAAGTACCCGTCGCTGGCTCGGAACACCTCGTAGGGAACGATGTTGGGGTGAGCGTTGCCGTAGCGTTTCGGAGGCTCGCCCGAGACCAGATAGTTGCTGGCAACGTAGGACATCAGCGCCAGCTGGCAGTCGAGCAGCGAAATGTCAATCCGTTGGCCGCGCCCGCTGCGCTCGCGCGCGAAGAGCGAGGCCAGCACCGCGTTGCAAGCGAAGATCCCGCTGGCCAGGTCGGCGATCGCCACCCCGGCCCGGTAGGGTTCTCCCTCTACTGGGCCAGTCACGCTCATGAAGCCGCTCATGGCTTGCACGATGAAATCGTACCCGGGGCGGTGCCGATACGGCCCGCTGTAGCCGTAGCCGGTGATGGTGCAGTAGACGAGCCCCGGCCGCAGCTGCTGCAGCGTGTCGTAATCCAGCCCCCAACCCTCCAGCGTGCCGGCCCGGAAATTCTCGATCAGCACGTCGGCGCCGGCGATCAGCTCGCGCAGAATCTCTAGGCCTCGTTTGGCCTTGAGATTCAGGGTCAGGCTGCGCTTGTTGCGGTTGGCGGAGAGGAAATAGGCCGATTCACCCTGGGGGGTGAAGGGAGGACCCCACTGGCGGGTGTCGTCGCCGCGGCCGGGGACCTCGACCTTGATGACGTCTGCTCCGAGGTCACCGAGCAGCATGGTGCAGAACGGCCCAGCCAACACCCGGGTGAGGTCGATCACTCGGATCCCTGCGAGAAGCGGATGGGGTTTGTCAGTTGGACTGGGGGGGCGGAGCATGCTGGGGCGCGGGAATTATACCCACGGCCAAAACCAGGGTCGGCGGAACGGTGTTGTACAATTCAGCCCCCGAGCGAGAGACCATGAAACCGCCGCCCTTCAAGTATCTGGCGCCTGACTCGTTGGAGCAGGCGCTGGAGCTTATGGCCCAATACGGGGAAGAGGCGAAGCTGCTGGCCGGTGGGCAGAGCCTCATCCCCGCCATGAACTTCCGCGTGGCACAGCCGGCCGTGCTGGTGGACCTCAATCGGATCACGTCCCTGGGCTACATTAAGACGAATGGAGATGGTTCGCTGGCAGTGGGTGCGATGACCCGCCAGCGGGAGCTTGAGTTCGACCCGCAAGTGGCGGAGCGGGTCCCCCTGCTGCACGAGGCCATGCCGCACGTCGCCCATCCGCAAATCCGAAACCGTGGCACTCTGGGGGGCAGCCTGGCCCACGCCGATCCGGCGGCGGAATTGCCAGTGGTGGCGGTGGCCGCTTCCGTCCGGATCCGGGCCGAGAGTTCCCAGGGTGAGCGCTGGATCGAGGCGGATCAGTTCTTTCATGGAATGTTTACCACCGCCCTGCAGCCCGGGGAGGTCCTAGTGGAGGTCGTCTTTCCACCCGCCGAGCCCGGGACCGGCTGGAGCTTTCTGGAAGCCTCCCGGCGGCGAGGGGATTACGCCATGATGGGGGTTGCGGCCGGCCTCAACTTGAATGCCGAGGGAGTCTGCCGCGCGGCCCGGCTTGTGTATATGAACGCGGGGGATGGGCCGATCGAGGCTCGTCAGGCCGCGGCGGGGCTCGGTGGACAGCGGCCCGGGCCGGAGGCCTATGAGCAGGCGGCGGCCGCCGCGCAGCAGGAGATCGACCCGCTGGGGAATGTGCACGCCAGTGTCGATTACCAACGCCACCTGGCCACGGTATTGACCCGCAGGGCGCTGGCCATAGCGGCCGAACGCGCCCGGGGCAATGGGAGCTCTCCGATGGCGGACGCTACTTGAGCGATCCTCCGGGGCCCACTGAGCGCAGGATGGACAACCTCCAACTCAACCTCATGGTCAACGGCCAGCCGACGATCCGTCAGGTGGAGCCGCGGCTGCTGCTTAGCGATTTCCTGCGGCATGAGCTGGGGCTGACCGGTACCCATGTCGGCTGCGAACATGGAGTATGCGGGGCCTGCACGGTGCAGTTTGACGGCCGGCCGGTCCGCTCTTGCCTCATGCTGGCGGTTCAAGCTGAGGGGCATGCGGTCACTACGGTCGAAGCGTTGGCCAATAGTCAGGAGCAGCTCCATCCGCTGCAGCAGGCATTCTGGGAGGCGCACGGCTTGCAGTGCGGATTCTGCACGCCGGGTTTCCTCATGACTCTGGTGCCTTTCCTGGCTGAACACCCCAATCCGAGCGAGCGAGAGATCCGGGAGGCCATTTCGGGCAATCTCTGCCGCTGCACGGGTTATCAGAACATCGTGGCCGCGGTCCGTTTGGCGGCCGAGCGAGGGAGCGCTGGCTCGTGAGCGGAAGCGGCCGGGTGGATTCCAACCGGAGACACTGGCCAGGTTGCCGGAAGCAATGCGGAAGGAGCGCAGCCGATGCCGAGAGTAGTTCATTTTGAGCTGGGGGTGGCCGATCCCGAGCGGGCCGCGACGTTCTATCGGGCGGTTTTTGGTTGGAAGGTCGAGAAGTGGGGGGATTTTGACTACTGGCTGGTGACAACCGGTGAGGACAGCGAACCGGGCATCAACGGCGCCATTCTGGTCAACAAGGATGCCAAACCCCGCACGGTGAACACGGTGCAGGTCGAGTCGATCGAAGATGCGGCTGAGAAGGTGCTTGACGCGGGCGGGGCGGTGGTGACCGAGAAGGTCACTATCCCCAGCTTTGGGTACAACCTGTTCTGCCGCGACACGGAGGGGAATTTGTTCGGCCTGCACCAGGTCGACCCCCAGGCCAAGTGAGCGAGGTGGGACTCTGGCTGCAGGTGATGCCGTCGCTGACCGCGATCCTGGATTCGCTCCGATCGGGCAATCGAGCGTATCTGGAGGAACTCCAGGCGCGGTTCGAGACGGTCGAGCCTGAACTGCAAGCGTTCCTGCCAGAGGGGGGGCGCTTCGAACGGCTGCATACAGAATTCGGCGAGCTCGAGAAGCGTTATCCAGCCGTGGAAGACCGGCCCCCGCTTTTTGGACTTCCGATCGGGGTGAAGGACATTTTTCGAGTCGACGGCTTCGAGACCCGGGCCGGCAGCCGGCTGCCCGCCGCGAGCCTGGCCGGCCAGCAGGCGGTCTGTGTTTCTCAATTGAAACAGGCGGGCGGGTTGGTGCTGGGCAAGACGGTGACCACTGAGTTCGCCTACTTTTCCCCCGGGCCCACCCGCAACCCGCATCATCCGGGGCATACGCCTGGAGGGTCGAGCAGCGGGTCGGCGGCGGCTGTCTCGGCGGGACTGGCCCCGTTGGCTTTGGGGACCCAGACCATCGGTTCGATCAACCGGCCGGCGGCCTTCTGTGGAGTTGTGGGATTCAAGCCGAGCTTTGGCCGAATCTCCACCCGAGGCGTGATCCCGCTCTCGCCGTCGCTCGATACGGTCGGTTTCTTCACCCAAGAGGTCGAGGCGGCGCGGCGGGTCGCTCCGGTCCTGATCGAGGATTGGCGGCCGAATGCGGTCAACGACCGTCCGGTGCTCGGGGTCCCCACCGGACCATATCTTGAGCAGACCTCGGCCGAGGGACGCGGCCACCTGACGCGAGTCATTGACCAGTTGCGCAGAGCGGACTTTCGGGTCGTCGAGGTGCCGGCGATGCCGGATTACTTTGAGATCGCGGAGCGGCACAATCGAGTGTTAGCGGCCGAGGCGGCCGAAGTTCACCGGGAGTGGTTTACCGAGTTTGAGCCTCTCTACCATCCGAAGACCGCCGACCTGATACGGCGCGGTCGAGCGGTCACGCCGTCCGAGTTGGCGGCGGCACTCGATGGGAGGGGAGAGTTAAGGGCGGAGCTCAGCCGGCTGATGCAGCAAGCGGGGCTTGACTTGTGGATCTCGCCGGCGGCGGTAGGACCGGCGCCTGAAGGTCTGGGGAGCACCGGCGATCCGGCAATGAATCTCCCCTGGACCCACGCCGGGCTGCCGACCCTCAGCTTGCCGACTGGCCGCAGCGCGAACGGCCTTCCGCTCGGGACCCAGCTGACCGGCGGGTGGCAGCGGGACGAGCAACTGCTGGCGTTCGGCGCGGCGCTTGAGTCAATTGTTGGGGAAGGTTGACCGAAGTGCCAGGCCGAAAATTGGTTTGTGATGAACTTCACAATAGAGCCGAGCGGTTTCACCTGAGATGGACGATCCAATCGCGCCGGACAGTTCTACCTGAGATGGACGAGACAATCGCGCCGAGCGGTTCGATCTGAAATGGCAGAGACCACCGCCCATGAGATTCGCGCTGGCGCCTACTACGACTCGGTCGTGCTGATGCAGCTGCAGCGGGCGCTGACCGGGTTGCCCGGTGTGCGCGACGCGGGAGTCGTGATGGCCACCCCGGCCAACCTGGAGCTGCTCGCCCAAAACGACCTGCTGCCAGAGCGGATCGACCCGGCTCCGGAGGATTTGCTCATCGTGGTGCGGGCCGACAGCCGGACCCCGGCCGAGGCGGCTCTGGCACAGGTCGATGAACTGCTGGCGCGCAGGCGCTCCGTTCAAACCGGCCAGTACCGGCCCCGCAGCTTGAAAGCTGCGGCAGAGCTGCTTCCCCAGGCCGAGTGGATCCTGATTTCGGTGCCCGGCCGCTACGCGGGAGCCGTAGCCCGGGAGGCCCTGGACCTCGGGCGGAATGTCTTTCTATACAGCGACAATGTCCCGCTCGAACAAGAAGTCGACCTGAAACGATCGGCGGCCGCCAAGGGCCTGCTGCTCATGGGGCCCGATTGTGGAACGGCCATCGTCAATGGGGTTGGCTTCGGATTTGCGAACCGGGTTCGCCGCGGGTCGATCGGCCTGGTGGGCGCCTCGGGAACCGGGATGCAGGCGATTGCGGCCCGCATTCATCAGCGGGGGGCCGGGCTCTCGCATGCCCTCGGCACGGGCGGCCGTGACCTGAGCTCGAAAGTGGGTGGGATCAGCGCGCTGCGCTGTCTAGACCTGCTGGCCAACGACCCGGACACCCAGGTCATCGCCCTGGTCTCCAAGCCCCCGGATCCGGAGGTCGCCTCGGCCGTGCTGCGGCGGGCCTGGTCGGCGGGCAAGCCGGTCGTGGTGGACTTCATCGGCCACCCGGCGCCGGCCCACAGCCTGGGCAGTGTGCACTTCGCCAACTCGCTCAGCGCGACCGCCGACCTGGCAGTGGACCTGCTAGAGCATCCGCCCGAGAGGCGGAGCGACCCGCCCGATCAGAAGCGACCGAGCGACCGAAACTACCTGCGCGGTTTGTTCTCCGGGGGGACGATCGCACAGGAAGCGCTGCGCGGCCTGCAGGCGCTGCTGTTCCCGGTGTTTTCAAATCTGGCTGAGCCGCGCTTGGCGGACCCGCTCGTCAGCCAGGGCCACACGCTGCTCGACCTGGGAGGCGATGAGTTCACGGTCGGCCGGCTGCACCCGATGATCGACAACGACCTGCGAATCCGACGGCTGCGGCGGGAAGCCGCCGATCCACAGGTGGCAGTGATCCTGCTCGACTTGGTGCTTGGAGTGGGCGCCCATCCGGATCCGGCCGCCGAATTGGCGCCGGCGATTGAGCAAGTGCGGGCGGTGGGCGAGATCGAGCTGGGGGTGATCCTGATAGGGACCGACGAGGATCCGCAGGACAAAGAGCTGCAGAAGAGCCGGCTGATCGAGGCCGGGGCTAAGGTCTTCGAGGACACGGGCCAGGCGGTGAGTTTTGCGGTCGCCCGGCTGCTCGGTGGACGGCAGCCAAAGGCCGACTCCAGCTTTCTTTCCCGGCCGGTGGCGGCGATCAACGTTGGTGTAGAGACCTTCTATGAGAGCTTGGTCGGACAAGCTGCGCCCGCTATCCAGGTCGAATGGAAGCCTCCGGCCGGCGGCGACGAGCGACTGCAGGCCATCTTGCAGCGGATGAAAGGATAGGGCGGATCCAGTGGACATCGATGCCGCCAACCAAACCGCGGTCGAGCAGATGATGTCGGCCCGGCCGATGTTGACCGGGTTGGCCCCGGCCCGGGAAGTCATCCGGGGAATGAAGGACAATCTAATTCTGCACGCCGGCCCACCGATCGGCTGGCCGCGCATGTCGGGGCCGCTGCGGGGGGGCGTGATCGGGGCGCTGTTGTTCGAGGGCCTGGCCAAGGACGAGAAAGCGGCGATCCGAATGGCAGAAGCCGGCGAGATCGAGTTTGCGCCCTGCCATCACTACCAGACCGTCGGCCCGATGGCCGGGGTGACCTCGGCCTCGATGGAAGTCTATGTGATTGAAAACCTGACCCAGGGGAACAAGGCCTTCTCCAACTTAAATGAGGGATATGGAAAGGTCCTGCGCTACGGTGCGTACAGTCCGGAGGTGTTGAAGAAACTGCACTGGATGAACGACACGTTGGGCTCGATCTTGAAGGCTGCGCTGGCAGAGAGCCAGGGGATTGACCTGCGGGCACTGCTCGCCGAAGCGCTGCACATGGGAGATGAAGGCCACAATCGCAACAAGGCCGCCTCGCTGTTGTATCTCAAGCAGCTGGCGCCGCTGGTCGCCCGAGTCGCCAAGGATCCGGGGCTGGAAGCCGAGGTGCTGCAGTTTCTCGGAGATAATGCGCTCAGCGTGCTCAATCCGGTAATGGCCGCCTGCAAGGCGATGGCCGACGCCGCCCACGGCGTCGCGGGCAGCACGATCGTGTCCGCCATGGCCCGCAATGGCACCGATTTCGGCATTCGGGTGAGCGGCCTGGGGGAGGCCTGGTTCACCGCGCCGGCCGATATCCCCCGCGGCCTTTACTTCCCTGGCTTCACCAGCGAGGACGCTAACCCGGACATCGGCGACAGCACGATCACCGAGACCGCCGGGATCGGTGGTTTTGCGATGGCCGCCGCCCCCGCCATCGTCGCATTTGTGAGCGGGTCGCCGCAGGACGCGACCAATGCGACCCTCGAGATGTATGAAATCACCGTCGCCGAGCACCGTCATTTCACGATCCCGGCGCTTGATTTTCGCGGCACCCCGACCGGGATCGACATCCGAAAAGTCGTGGAGCTGGGAATCACGCCCCGGGTCAACACCGGCATCGCCCACAAGGACCCCGGGGTGGGCCAGGTCGGGGCCGGGCTGGTGAGACCGCCGAAAGAGATCTTTGAGCAGGCGCTGATTGCCTACGCCGAGAAGTACGGGCTGTGAACCCATGATTGCCTCAGGAGCGAACGATGAAAGTCTATGATCTTTCCCAGCCGTTGAATCAAGACGCGCCTTTCTGGCCGTTCTATCCGCCCTTCGAGGTCAAGTACATCAAGCGCAAGGCAGAGCACGGGGTCAATGCCCAGTACATCATGACCTCCAACCACATGGGCACTCACCTCGATGCCCCTCGCCATTTCGTAACCGGCGGCAAGACAATCGATGAGCTGCCGCTGGAGTGGCTCTACGGCGAGGGGGTGATCGTCGATCTGAGCGACGAGCTGGACGAGCTGGATCTCTTCACCGCCAAGATGATCGAGGACCGGGTGGAAGTGCGGGAGGGCGATATCCTCTTCCTGCATACCGGTTGGCACAAACACGCCCAGTTCGGCTCGGCCCCGGACGAGGAGAAATACATCCAGCGTCACCCTGGCCCGCACTTCGAGCTGGTGGATTGGCTGCTTGAGAAGAAGATCCATCTCTGGGGGGTGGATATGGTGTCCACCGATCACCCGATGAATTTGCCGATAGGGCGCTTCCTGGGGAAGGGCGGGCTGGAACACTGGGCCCGGGTGCGCCGCCAGTGTGAGACGAAGTTTGGTGCGGACAAGATTGACACGCTGTTTCCCGAGCGGGCCTACCAGCTCACCCACAACGCTCTCTTTCCCCATGACTGCGTGCATGTGGAGAACATGGGCGGCGAGATCGGTGCCCCCGAGCTGCAGAACAAGCGGCTGACTCTCGGCGCGTTTCCGTGGAAGTTCAAGGGCGGGGAGGCCGCCTTTTGCCGTGCAGTAGCCTTTAAGGAGGGCTAAATGGAAGCGATCGAAGTTTCGACAGAGTTCGCCGTCAGTCCCAAGCGCCTGTATGAGGCTTGGCTGGACGGGAGCCAACACGGCGCCATGACCGGGGCCGTGGCGAGCGTGGAGGCCTGGGTCGGAGGGCAGCACACCGCCTGGGATGGGTACATCTGGGGACGGATCCTGGAGCTCGAACCCTACCGGCGGATCGTGCAGACCTGGCGCACCAGCGAGTTCCCCTTGGGCAGCGTGGATTCGCGGCTGGAGATTCTCTTGGAGCCGACCGCCCTCGGGACCCGGCTCGTGCTGCGCCATACCCAGATCCCCGATGGACAGGGGGAGATGTATCGAGTGGGGTGGGATGAGAGCTACTTTCAACCGATGCGGGCGTACTTCCGAGTCGCCGAGCCGATGCCGATGGGGGTGGTGAGAGAGGCTCCGAAGGTGTCGGCCCAGAAGGCGCCGAAGAAGGTCAGCAAGCGGGCGAAGAAGGTCAGCAAGCGGCCGAAGAAGAAGGTCAGCAAGCGGCCGAAGAAGAAGGTGGCCAAGAAGGTGACGAAAAAGGTCAGCAAGAGGCCGAAGAAGAAGGTGACCAAGAGGGTGAAGAAAAAGGTCATCAAAAGGTCGAAGAGGAAGCCGACCAAGAAGGTGAAAAGGGCGGTGAAACGGAGGTAAGCCGATGCGGAATCGGGGGCTGCTCGTCGGACTGGGGATTGGGTGCCTGCTGCTGGCAGGTTGTGGGGTGCTCGCGCTGGTGCTGGGGGTCGGTGGGATTCGCGCAGTTGGATCTGCGGTGGCAGAGCCGACCGAGATCGAGCTCGGGGTAATCGCGCCAGCCAACGTGCAGGTTGGCGAGTCCTTCAGCCTGCTGGTGCGGGTGCGCAATCTTGCTGCCCAGTCCCAGACCCTGGACAGCATTGACATCACCGACAGTTACCTGGCTGGCATCCAGATCCAAGGAGCCGACCCCGGCTACACGGAGGTGTTCAGCGTCCTCGGCTATCAAAGTCACACCTTTCGGGTCCCGATCGCGGCGGGCACGGAGTTGATTGTGCAGTTCCGAGCCGCCGCGGCGCAGGCCGGTGACTTCAGCGGTGAAATGGACATCTGCATCAATACCGGCGGCAACTGTCTGACCCGGCCGCTCCGCACCGTCGTCAGCCCGTGAAGTAGCCGACAGCATGGCCACTCAGTACTTCGGCGAGCGCATCAAGCGCAACGAGGATCCGCGGTTGTTGACCGGCCAGGCGCTGTTTGTGGACGACGTCGACCTGCCGGGGATGCTGCATGTCGCCTTCCTGCGCAGCCCGTTCGCCCACGCCAGGCTGACGGCCTTCGACGGCTCCGCGGCCAGACAGCGGCCCGGAGTGGTGGCGGTCTACGCGGCGGCCGACCTGGGAGACTATTGGCGAACCGGTCCGCTGCTCGTGTCGCCGCCGCCGATCGCAGGGATCCACTTCAACGAGCGGACCCAGCCGATTCTGGCCCGGGACAAGGTGCGCCACCTCGGCGAGCCGATCGCGGCGGTCGTGGCCGAAAGCCGCTACCTGGCGGAGGACGCCCTGGCCGACATCCGGGTTGACTACGAGCCGCTGCCGGCCGTGGTCGAGCTGGAGGCGGCCCTGAAACCGGGATCGCCGACGGTCCACGCGGATCTGGATTCAAACCTGGCGGCGCGGGTTGTCCAGACGATCGGGAACTACTCCCAGGCCAGTGCAAAAGCCGAGCTGACCCTGAAGCGCCGGCTGATCTACGACCACGGCACAGCTGCCGCGATGGAGAACCGCGGGGTGGTGGCCGCCTGGGACCGGCGCAGCCAGAGTCTGACGGTCTGGGACACCACCCAGGCCCCCATTCCGATCCGCAACGGCCTGGCCAGCATGCTGGGACTCTCGGAAAACCAGGTGCGGGTGATCGCGCCGTTCATCGGCGGCGGGTTCGGTCCCAAGATCATGATGTTCTACCCGGAAGAGATGCTGATCCCCTGGATCGCGCTGCAGCTGGGCCGACCGGTCAAGTGGATCGAAGACCGGGCCGAGAACTTCGTGGCGACCACCCAGGAGCGCTCCCAGATCCACGATGCCGAGATTGCCGTGACCCGGGAGGGCAGGATCCTGGGAGTGCACGATGTGTTCCTGCATGACTCGGGAGCCTACGATCCCTACGGACTGACGGTGCCACTCAACGCCCAGTGCACGCTGCTCGGACCTTACAAGATCCCCAACTATTACAGCGAGTTCCGGGCGGTCTTCACCAACAAGCCCATCGTGACTCCCTATCGGGGCGCCGGCCGTCAACACGGGGTGTTCGTGATCGAGCGGCTGCTCGACCTGGCGGCGAAGGAGCTCGGCCTGGATCGGGCCGAAATCCGGCGGCGGAACTTCCTGCGGCCGGCTGATTTCCCCTACGACAATCAAATCATCTACCAGGATTTCACCAACCTGGTGTACGACAGCGGAAACTACGAGCCTTCCCTGGACCGGGCCCTGGAGATGATCGGGTATCGAGAGTTCCTTCAGGAGATCCAGCCCAAGGCCCGCAAGCAGGGCCGCAGCCTTGGAATCGGGGTGGTGGCCTACGTCGAGGGAACCGGGATCGGCCCATACGAGGGGGCCCGGGTGCAGGTTCAGCAGAGCGGAAAGGTATCGGTGGCCACCGGGGTCGGGACTCAAGGCCAAGGCCACTTCACCAGCTTCGCCCAGATCGTGGCGGACCAGCTCGGAGTCGACATCGAGCAGGTCCAGGTCATCACCGGGGACACCGATCAGTTTCACTGGGGCACCGGTACCTTCGCCAGCCGGGGAGCGGTAGTCGCCGGCAACGCAGTGAACGTGGCGGCCAAAGATGTGCGGGCGAAAATCCTCAAGGCCGCCGGCGAGGAACTGGAAGTCTCGGAGGCGGATCTGGAACTGGCTGGCGGGGAAGTGCGGGTGAAAGGCGTACCCAGCCGGGCAATCTCACTGGGAGACCTGGCGGCCAGGGCCAACCCATTGCGCGGAGCGGTCAAGCCGGGGACCGAGCCGGGCCTGGAATCGACCAACTACTTCGGACCGGACCGGGGCACTACCGCCAATGGGGTGCATGCCATGATCGTCGAGGTCGATCCGGAGACGATGCTGATCGAGATCAAGAAGTTCGTCGTGGTGCACGATTGCGGCCGGGTGATCAACCCGATGATCCTGGAAGGGCAGGTCCACGGCGGAGTGGCCCAGGGGATCGGGAACGCCTACTTTGAGCAGCTGGTGTTCGACGAGAATGGGCAGCTGCTCACCGGTTCGTTCATGGACTACCTGGTCCCGACCGCCCTGGACGTACCACCGATCGAGGTCGGGCATGTCGAGACTCCCTCGCCGCTCAACCCGATGGGAATCAAGGGCGCGGGCGAGGCCGGCGCGATCCCGGTGGGACCACTTTTCGCCCAGGCGCTGGAAGACGCCCTCGATATCGAGGGCCTGGAGCTGCTCGAGATTCCGCTGACCCCCAGCCGGCTCTGGGAGCTGGTGCGAGCGGCCAAGGCGAGCTAGGACCCCCATGAGATGAGCGATTTCGAGGTCCTGGTCAAACGCGCCCACCTGCGTGGTCGCGGCGAGAGCGCTTTCGATCTCGGGATCGCCCTCGGGCGGATCCAGGCGATCGAGCCCTCGCTGGCCGGCAAAAGCGACACGATTGTGGAGGCCGACGGCAACTTGGTCACCGAATCGTTCATCAATCCGCACCTGCATTTGGACAAAGTTTTCACCCTGGCGATGCTCGACGACCAGGCCATGCAGGACTATCACGGCGATTCGATGGGCAAGGCCATGACTGCCATCGAGCGGGCCGCCAAGGTGAAAGAAAACTACGATCGGGGTTGGATCATCGACAACGTACGGCGGGCGCTGCGCTGGGCGGCGAAAAATGGGAACAGCCATCTGCGGGCCTTCGCCGACGTGGACCGTAAGTCGAAGCTGGAAGGAGTTGCCGCCCTTCTGCAAGCCCGGGAGGAATTTCGGGGGATCGTCGAACTCCAGATCGTGGCTTTTCCACAAGATGGCGTGATACGGGAGCCCGGGACGGCCGATCTCATCCGGGAGGCCATGGCCATGGGGGCCGATCTGGTGGGGGGAATCCCGTGGATTGAGTACACGGAGGCTGATGCCCGGCGCCACATCGATCAGATGGTTGAAATCGCGGTCGAGCACGATGCGGGCATTTCCATGTTGGTGGATGACGCCGGGGATCCCGGCCTGCGCACCCTCGAGATGCTGGCGCTGAAAACGATCGAGGTCGGCTGGCAGGGCAAGGTGCTGGCCCACCACGCCCGGGCGATGGCGCTGTATCCCAAACCGTACTTCCAGAAGCTGGCTGCCCTGCTGCGGCAGTCCGAGATCGGAGTGGTGTCGGACCCCCATACCGGACCGCTGCACGCCCGGGTCCGCGAGCTGAGAGAAGAGGGGGTGCGGGTCTGTCTGGGCCAGGACGACATCACCGATGCCTACTACCCGTACGGTCAAAACAACATGCTAGAGGTGGCCTTCCTGGCCTCCCATCTCTTGTGGATGACCGGTCGGGAGGACATGGAAACGCTCTACGACATGGTGACCGTGGAGGCGGCCCGGGCCATGGGAATCCATGACCACCGCCTGGAGGTCGGAGCGCCGGCCAATCTGGTCGTGCTCGAAGGATCAAACGTGCTGGAGGCGCTCCGATTTCACCGAGCACCCCAGGTGGTGATTCGCAACGGACGGTTGATCGATGACCCGGCCGATCGAGGCGAACTGCACTAGATGATCGACGTTGCGGATCGGACTGTTCTGCAAGGAACCCTGGTCGCGCCGCATGCCATTGAATGGCTTGGCCAGGCGCGGCTCCCTAGGGTCCACAGCCTGTACCGGCAATCGCTCAACCTCATCGATCGGCGGGGAGAGTTGTTCTCGTTGGTGCTTCCCGCGGTTGGACCCGGGCCATTCGCATTGGTGGTTCAGCCGGTCGGGAGAGGCCGGTGGCCCGCGGGCGGGTTCGCCGGCCTGCTGAGGGTCGACTCGCCCGTGCGCCTGAGAGCCGATGCGATAGAGGTAGGCCCATTGGAAGTACGGCTCTCGGGTTTGGAGACATGGCAGCCCTCCCCAGACTGGGACCGCTTACGCACTGCGATGACATTTGACCACCTCGAGCGCCTTGACCGGCTGCTGCAGCACCACGCGCCGGCTGGCAGCCTCGCACCCCTGACGGGCGGTCTGCCTTCTGCCGAGGTTGATGCCGCCAGCGGTCGGGTGGACCTGGGATTTGCCTTGCTGAGGGCGTTGGCAGGCCCGGCCCACAGCCTGTTGGCCGAGCTGGTGCTGGGAGATCCAGACCGCGTCGGGCGAGCGGCGGCCAATTTGAGTGGGCTGGGGGGCGGGGTCACTCCCGCCGGGGACGACTTTCTGCTCGGCGCGGTCCATGCCCTCTGGATTTCCTGCGAGCGAGATCGGGCGCGTTCGCTGGCGACTGCCGTGGTCGAGGCTGCCGGTTCGCGCACCAACGCGGTCTCGCTCGCCTGGTTGCGGGCCGCGGCCCGGGGTGAAGCCGCCAACGAGTGGCATGCCCTATTCGAGGCGGTGCTGGCGGGCCGCCCAATCGACCAGCTGGCGAGGCAGCTTATTCGACGCGGTCACACTTCCGGGGCAGATGCTCTGGCGGGATTTGTAGCCGCTCAAAGGGTGCTTCTGTCCAGCGCGGAAGCCAGCCAGCTTGTCGCGCCACCGAGCTGAGGTTGCGGCTAGGGACTCTAGTGAAAACAAGAGCGGCCGTCGAAGCGGCCGCTCTTCACGTATTTCGACTGGGTACAGGGCTTAACGCAGTACCTGATTCCTGGTCTCGACCGGAACCGGGCTGAGCCGCAGTCCGCCGGGTCCACCCGTGCTTTCGCCTGCCGGCACCGATGTGACCAGCTTCTCATCGGGAACGAAAGGATAGGGACTCAGCCGAAGGACGTTGATTGGTTTGCGCGGCTGCTTCCGAATTTTGGCCGAGAGATCCACCAGCCCCCACAGGTGTCCCCCCAGTAGGAGGGCCACGAAGGTGAAACCGAGGAGATCGTAGATCGTCATTGCTGGATCCTTTCCGGCTGCGACCGAAGTCGCTCTTCTGTTCCGGAAGCGATTATTGCATGCCTGCCTTGCTTGAAGGGCCTTCTGTAAGGGGAGTGTAAGCTGCGCGGACGGGGAGGGCATGTGCCCTCCCCGTAGAAGCCATATTGATTCTGTGAAGAGCTGGTAAGTCTAGTCTGAGGCGGTTCCCATCTCCATCGCGGCTGCTCGTTCTGGTGGTTCGAAAACCAGGAAGATCAGGTTCATCAGGATACCGAGCACGGCTGCTGTCGCGATCGCGGGCAACCCATTGGGGAAGATGCCTGCGACGGTGATCGGCAGGAAGCCGCCTTGGAACCCGATGTTCCCGCCGATGCCGACGACCATGATCGTGGCGCCGACCGCCAGGTTGCGTGGGTTGAACATGCTGACTTTGTGCTCCTGCATCAGCGCGATGCCCTGCATCCCGATCACGCCGAACAGGTAGATCGCCAGCCCACCGCTTACCGCCAGCGGAACGCTTGCCACCAAAGCCTCCAGCTTGCCAACGAAGCCAAGCAGGATCGTGATCACCCCCGCGGCCAGGATTGCCGGGCCGGAGTAGTTGCGGGTGATGGCCATCAGGGAGTTGTTCTCGCCGTAGTTCGTTCCAGCGGTAGCTCCGAACAACCCGTTGATGAAGTCGCCGATCCCGTCCAGGATCAGATTGAAGCCGATGTTCTGGTCCAGTTTGTATTTTGGCTGCTTCATCTCGTCGGCAAAGCGGTCAACATAGAGACTGATTTGGTAGAGGTGGGCAGTCGACTCGGGGATGGTAGCGATCGCCATGATTGCGATGCTGATGATCGCCGTGCCTACCAGCGCCCCACTGAAAGCAGGGAAGGTGATGTGGGGACTCTGGACCCAAGCCGCAGCCTGTACACCAGAGAAGTCGACCAGGCCGCCGATCCAAGCCAGGACGTAACCGACGACCCCTCCGAGCAGCACCGGCAACATGCCGATGAAGCCGCGCCTCTGCAGGTACACCGAGAACAGTACGGTCACCAGCAGCGTGACCAGTGCAATCAAGAAGTTGGCTTGAGCTAGGCCGAGCGCGGCGAAGCCGAGGCCGAAGCCAATGATCGCCGCCACGGAGCCGGTCACCACCGGCGGGAGCACCTTGTCAACGTTGGCCTTGCCGACTGCCCGGACGATAAAGCCAACGGCGATGTTTAGCAGACCAGTGACTACGATGCCGGCCTGCATGGTCCTGAGAACATTGTCAGCCACCGGCACGCCGAAGGCGGGAAGCTCGCCAGTCATCGTTTGAACGATTCCCAGATAGGCAGCGATGTAGCTGAAACTGGAGCCGTAAAAGAGGGGAATGAACTTTCCGATACCACGTCGCGACAAGACCAGCGCGACGATTGTGGACACGCCAGAGACCATCAGCACGGTGCCGACATGGAACCCGGTGAACGCAGCCACGAAGACCGTGGCCGGGAACATGGTCAGCACATGCTGGAAGCCGAGCAGCACCAGCTGAACTGGCGGGGGCGTGTCATTGGGGAGATATCCCATTACTTTTCTTTCTGTAGCCATTTTTCCTCCGAATGAGATTAGGTCACTTCAACTTGGAGTGCGCTTAGACTGGTCCGACCCGCTCACCTCCTCTCATAGCAGCCAGCAAGCTGGCAACAAAAAAAGCCTCCGATAAACCTCCGGAGGCCGCACGTCGCCCGCGGTCTGAATCATGAGCTCAGAAACGAGGAAAGCCCCCATCCAGATCGCCGCGGGAACACTCTCGCCCACAGACTTGTGTCTCACCGGGAATAACCCCAGACGGCGCCTGGGGGCGCGCCGCGAAATCGTGTCAAACCGATCCAGGCCACCCAAGGCGACCGGGGGCCGCCTGTCGGCAGGGAGGGACCTCCAGATCTCCAGTGGGGGACTGATCTCCGTGATCCCCCTTGAGGCGCAAAACCGGACAAAGCGGGCGCCGCCGGCAAGGGCCTTGTGTTTATGTCAATTGGTTTGCGGACAGGGACGTAGCGGGGCTAGACCTCGGCGGCGACTTTGGCCACCAGCTGTTCGGCCTCTGGGCCCTGGATTTTCAGTAGGTCGTCTTGGACCTTCAGCAGCGCGCCCAGGGTGTCGTTGACCACCGCTGAATCCAGCTGCTGGCTATCGAGAGCCCAGAGAGCTTCGGCCCAATCCAGAGTCTCCGCCACCCCGGGGATCTTGTACAGATCCATTGTGCGCAGCTCCTGGACGAAAGCCGTTACCTGACGGCTCAGCCGCTGGGGCAGCTGCGGCAGCTTGAGAGTCAGGATCTCGAGCTCGCGTTCGAAGCTGGGGAAGTCGATCCAGTGATAGAGACAGCGCCGCTTCAGCGCGTCATGGACTTCGCGGGTGCGGTTGGAAGTCAAGACCACAATGGGTGGCTGCTTAGCTTGCAGGGTGCCGATCTCCGGGATGGTGACCTGGAAATCGGAAAGGATCTCCAGCAGGTAAGCCTCAAACTCCTCATCGCTCCGGTCTAGTTCGTCGATCAACAGCACCGGCGGCTGCTCGCCGGACCATTCGATGGCCTGCAGCAGCGGCCGACGCAGCAGGAACTGCGGCCCAAATAGGTCCTGTTCCTGGGGCCGTTTACCACTGGCCTCCAACATCCGGATGTGCAAGATCTGCCGGGTGTAATTCCACTCATAGACCGCCTGGTGCACATCGAGTCCCTCATAGCACTGCAGTCGGATCAGCTGGGTCTTAAGCATGCCGGCCAGGGCTTTGGCCACCTCGGTCTTGCCGACCCCGGCCTCTCCTTCTAAGAACAGCGGACGCGGGAGCTTGAGGGCGAGGAAGATGGCCGTGGCCAAGCCGCGGTCGGCCAGATAGAGCTGCTTGCGCAGCTGGATTTGTAATTCGTCGATGGAATTGAACACGGGGATCAAGTATAGCCGAGCCCTTACAGTACAATGGCGAGCATGGCGGCGATCCCGGTGATAATTACGGTTGATCTGCCCGATCGACTGCTCGATCGGCTTCGATCAGTTTCGCCGGATCTGAAAATCAAACTCTACCCAACCGGGGAGGCCTCCGAAATCCCCGAAGCGCAGCTGGCCGAGATGGAGATCCTGTATACCCGTCGGGCCCTGCCGGAGCCGGAGCAAGTTCCGAACCTGCGCTGGATCCAGTTTCATTGGTCGGGAATCGATCCGTTTGTCGAGCACAGCCTGCTGCGTTCAGAAGTGATGGTGACGACCCTGAGCGGAGCGGCGGTCCCGCAGATGGCCGAATTCGCCCTGACCATGATGATGGCGGCCAGTCATCACGTTCCCGAGATGATCGAGCATCGGAAAAACAAGAGCTGGGCGGAGGACCGCTTCACCCGCTTCCGCCCGTTGGAACTGCGGGGAAGCACGGTCGGGATTGTGGGCTATGGCAGCATCGGACGGGAGATCGCCCGCCTGTGCGTGGCATTTGGAGCCAGGGTCCTGGTGACTAAGCGGGATCTCAAGTTGCTGGAACAGCAGGGTTATCAGCCGGATGGGTTGGGTGATCCGCAGGCCGAGCTGCCGACCCGGATCTACCCGCCCCAAGCGCTGGCTTCGATGGCATCGGAATGCGACTTCCTGGTGATCACGGTGCCGCTGACTCCGGAGACCCGGGGCTTGGTGAATGAACAGGTCCTGCGGCGGATGAAGCCCACGGCTTACCTGGTAGACGTCTCGCGGGGCGGAGTTCTGGATCATGGCGCATTGGTCGAGGCGCTGAGTGGCGGCTGGATTGCGGGGGCTGCCTTGGACGTCTTTCCGGTGGAACCTCTCCCGCAGAGCAGCCCGCTCTGGGAGCTTCCGAACCTCATCGTATCTCCGCACGTCGCCGGGACTTCCGGCCTTTACCTGGAGCGAGCCACGGAACTCTTCGCTGAAAACCTGCGGCGCTATCTGGCCAACGAACCGCTGCTGAACCGCTACGATCCTAAGCTCGGATATTGAAGGCGAACCGGCGAGCCTGATTTCACATTCGGGCGGCCGGGGAGTCTTACTCCCTGGAAATGCAGATGGCTATCCAAGAACCCAAGCCGGAGTTTGCGGAACTGGTTGAGGCCCATGCCCGGGAGATCCATGCGTTTGTGTGGCGGCTGGTGCGGGAGGATGCGGAATCGGAGGATGTTCTGCAATCCGCGTTCTTGAGAGCCTTTCGGGCCTACGATCGGCTGCCCGGGGGCGCTAACTACCGGGCCTGGTTGTACAAGATCGCCGGCAACGAGGCCCGAACCCGGCTGCGGCGCCGAGCCCGAAGCCCTGTAGAGCTAAGCGACGACTTCCCGGCAGCCGCCCCGAGCGTTGAACACCAGGCCGAGCTGCAGCTGCGGCTGAGTGAAGTGGCCCAGGCAGTGGAAAAGTTGCCCCACAAGCAGCGTACGTCCTTGATCCTGCGGAATTATCAGGGACTTGGCTACGCTGAAATTGGCGAGATCTTGGAGGTCAGTCCGGAGGCGGCCCGGGCCAACGTCTACCAGGCGCTCCGGAAGCTGCGGGCCCGTTTCGTAACCGCGGCCTCCGGCGACCTCCCGGCGCCGGCCCGCTCCCCGGTCGAAGCGAGAGTCAGATGAAAACTGAAGCAGAACTCGAACAGGTGCTGGATCAGCTCTACGCCGCCGGCCCGCCGCGAGCCGCGGCCGAGCAGGCGCTCACCAAACTGCGCGAGCAAGTTCAAACCTGGCGGCCGCAGCTGTGGTACGGCAGCTTGGCGCAGAGCCCGGTCGGCGCACTCTTGGTGGCGGTGAGTGCGCAGGGAGTCGTGGCGGTGGACTTCGGCGACAACGAAGCCCGCTTCGTCGACCGGCTGCGCCGGGCATTTGGGGTGCAGCCGAATCCATCGGCTGAGAGGGCTGGCCCGGCCGTCCGGCAGCTCGACGAATACGTTCAGGGGAAGCGCACAGCATTTGATCTGCCGGTGGACCTGGAGGCTTGTTCCGACTTTCAGCGGCGGGTGCTGGAGGCGGCGGTCGGTGTCCCCCGCGGGAGGCTGGCAACCTACGGTGAGATTGCTGCCCGGATCGGGGCGCCCCAGGCCGCCCGAGCCGTCGGCCAGGCGCTGGCCCGCAATCCGATCCCGATCATCGTGCCCTGCCACCGGGTGGTGGCGGCGGATGGCTCGCTCACCGGGTATTCAGGTGGGGCTGGAGTCGAGACCAAGGCCAAGCTGCTGCGCCTGGAAGGTGCGGCGATCGCCTGATCGGGTATGCAGCCGCGACCGAGTCCGGCCGGATTCAAGTTCGAGGGTGGGCCGGTGGGGGTGCTCATGATCCACGGCTACACCGGATCGCCGGCCGAGATGCGCTTGATCGCGGAGTACTTGAACGAGCGCGGATTGCGGATTTCGGCGCCGCTGCTGCCGGGGCATGGCACCGTCCCGGCTGAGCTCAACCGGGTGGCCTGGACCGACTGGACAGAGTGCGCGGAGCTCGCGCTCGCCGAACTGCACGAGCAATCCGCGAGGGTCTTTGTCGCCGGGCTCTCGATGGGGGCGCTGCTCGCCCTGTATCTGGCAGGCAAACATCCATCGCTCCCGGGTGCCATTGTCTACTCGCCGGCCCTGAAGGTGACCAACCGGCTGATCCGGCTCGTGCCGCTGGGCAAGTACTTCATTTCGATGTTCCCCAAGAAGCCAGCCCATTTCACCGACCCGTCGGCCAGCGGCCGGATCTGGAGCTATGACCGATACCCGACCTTCGGCGCTCACGAAACCGGCAAGCTCATTCGGGAGGTCAAACGGCTGCTGCCCCAGGTGGTTAGCCCGTTGCTGATCGTGCACAGCTGGCTGGATCGCAACATTCGCCCCGAGAGCGCCCGGCTGATCTACGACCGGGTCGGGTCGAAGGACAAAGAACTGCTGATGCTGAATAATTCAGCGCATGCGCTGACCGTGGACAGCGAGTGGGAACGGGTGGCGGAGCAGACCTATCAGTTCATCCAGGCCCGCCTGCCGCGAGGGGGGTAGGGTGCGGGGGCGGCGATTGGGGGAAAGGTGAGATATGGACGCCGTGCTTGAGTTCGGATTGGATCTGATCGAGGCCATTCAAAGCTTTCGCAGCCCGGCCCTCGACGGGCTGTTCTCGGCACTGACCGCGCTGGGCAACGCGGAGTTCTATCTGCTGCTGGCGCCGGCGATCCTCTGGTGCGTTGACTACCGGATCGGTGCCCGGTTGGGAATCCTGGTCCTACTCTCCGCCACACTCAATGTGGTTATTAAGGATGTGCTGATGCAGCCGCGGCCGTGCGAACTCCGGCCGGAGGTCTGCCTCGACGATGCCACGGAGTATGGGCTGCCCAGCGGCCACGCCCAGAACGCGGTCGTGTTCTGGGGCCTCCCAGCTCACCGGCTCGGCCACGGAGGGGCCTGGGCCGGGGCAATTGGGCTCATTTTCTTGATCGGATTCTCGCGGATCTACTTGGGCGTCCATTTCCCAACCGACGTGCTTGGTGGATGGGCAATTGGAGCCCTGATTCTGGCGCTGTACCTGAGCACCCGGTCCGGGGTGGAGGGCTGGCTCGCTTCGCTCGGAATCGGACCCCAGATCCTGCTCGCCCTGGCGATCCCCGCAGTCTTCCTGGTCATCGACCCGAACAGCGAGATCGTTCAGGCCATGTCGGCCTTCGCCGGATTTGGTTCGGGGCTGGCGCTCACTCATCGATACTTGCACTTCAGCTCGACCGGTCCGATCGGACAGCGGGCGGTACGCTTTCTGCTGGGGGTAGTAATCGTGGCGGTGCTCTATGTTGGGCTGAGCGCAGCGTTCCCAGGGGAGGGGGAGGTCTGGTTCCGGATCCTACGCTACGCGGCCGTGGGGCTGTGGATCAGCTTCGGCGCGCCGTGGGTTTTCAACGCCCTCCGCCTGACGACCGCCGCCAAGCCTGGGGGTTGAGTTGAACCTGCAGGTGTTCGGCCTGGCGCTCGGCGGCTACCTGCTCGGATCGATCCCGCTCGCCTGGCTCGTTACCCGGCTGGCGACCGGCAAAGACCTGCGATCGCTCGGCAGCGGGAATGTGGGCGTGATGAACGTCGCACTGAACGTCACCCGCTGGGCGGGCTTGATCGTGTTCCTGGGGGAGGCCGCCAAGGGGCTGCTGGCCGTCTTGCTGGCCCGCAGAGTGAGCGACACTCCGCTGGCGATCGGGATCACCGTGCTGGCCACTGTGATTGGCACCCGCTGGATGGTGTGGCTCGGGTTCGCAGGCGGGCGCGGCAACACCGCCGGACTGGCCGCGATGGCCCTGCTGTCCTGGCAGACCCTCCTGATTGGCATCGGGGTCTGGGCCCTGGTGCGCTTGGTCAGCCGCAGCTCCTTCTGGGCGACTCGGATCAGTCTGCTGGGCTGGCCATTGGTCTTCGGGTGGCTGACCCAATCCTGGACCTATCTGCTCTTCGGTCTGGCGCTCAGTGGGGTCTACCTGACGACCCATCGCACCGTCAGCGACGATCATACGATCATCAAGGAACGCTGGCCCAGCCTATGGGCTTTCCTGACCGGGCCCAAGCGATCGCGCTAGCCGCGTCCAACGGAGGCATTCGATGAGAACCACAGACAGGGTCCTGCTCGGGATTGTCCTTGGGGTGGTGCTTCTGGCGGGCAGCGCCTTTGCACTGATCCTGCTCAAACCGGAACCGACATACCTGGGGGAGGACACTCCTGAGGCGGTCGTCCATAACTACCTGCTCGCGCTTCAACGTGAAGAGTACAGTCGCGCCCATAGTTACCTCTCTCCTAACTTGCCTGGGTACCCCCGCACTGAAGAACAGTTCAGGCAACAAGTGGAGGACTCCTACCTGATTCAAGGGATCAATGAAGGCAGCCTGAGGTCTGCGACCGCGACTGTCCGTGGCACTCAAGCGGAAGTCGAGGTTCGCGAGACGGTCTTTTATGATGGCAGTTTGTTCGACAGCGGCCAGTATGTGAATACCTTCACGGTGGAATTGACTCAAGTGGGAGCTGGATGGAAGATCGCGGACTCCGAGCGTTACTTCTACTACTGCTGGCGTACGTTTGGAGAGTGTTGAGGGGTAAGTGGCGGATTAGGAGGCAGACATGTCCACTCCAAGGCGTCTTTATGTGTATGCCGTATGCGCGGTCACGCTTCAGGCCCTGGCCCACGCGCTGATAGGCTTGCTGCGCAACTTAATCGTAACTGGACTCGATCCCGAACGAAGCGCGATCGCGTCCCAGATCGCGATCATCATCATCGCCCTGGGGATTTTCCTGCCTCATTGGCTCTGGGGGCTCCGGGTGGCTCGTAGCGAGGTCGAAGAACGCGAGTCTGTCGCGCGCCGGCTCTATCTCTACGGTATGCAAGCGGCACTCTTAGCACCGGTTGTGAACAACGCGTTCAACATTGCGGCCCGGCTGTTGGCCGAGGTTGGCGACGGGGGTACAGCTCAACGGCTGTATCCCAGGCTGCCCGCGGGTGAATTCATCCTCTATCACCTGGCTGGAGCGGTCGTCCTGGGACTCATCTGGTACTACCACCAGCGGGTGGTTGCCGAGGAAAGCTCGCCGGCCACCGAAGTGGATGGACCTGCCACCGCGCGCAGGCTGTACTTGTTGAGCTTCAGCGCAGTCGGGTTGGCAATGACGACGATCGCGATCGTCAACCTTCTGCGATGGATCCTCTTACAAATCGGGGACGCCGCTGCGTTATCAACGGATGGACCGCTCACTGCCATCGCGCGACTGATGGTTGGCGCACCCCTCTGGATCGTCTTCTGGGTGAGGGCCGAGCGGCTGTTCAGCGGGCCACAGGAAGAGGAGCGGGCTTCGGCGCTTCGCAAGTTCTATCTGTTCTCAGTGGTGTTCATCGCCGCCCTCGCTTCAGTCACGACGGCCTCCATCCTCCTGGCATCCCTTTTCCGCCAGCTGCTCAAAGTGGCGGACGAGACTCAAGGGGATCTGCGTACGGCCATTGCCATTATCGTAACGATGGCTGTGCTCTGGGTCTACCATGGGTTGGTCCTGCGAGAGGACTCCCGCCGGACAGACGAGTCGGCAGGCCAGGCCGGAGTGCGGCGTCTATATACGTACCTTGTCGCAGCGATTGGCCTGGGTGCAGCCTTGCTGGGGTTGGGCGGGTTGCTCAGTGTCCTGATCCTCTCGCTAGAGCGATCCGGAACCGGATCGGCTCTGACCCGGCAGCTGGCTTGGTCCGCTGCTGCCCTGATCGCCGGCCTGCCGGTCTGGGGTTGGCCATGGCGGGGAGTGCAGCTTAGGGCGCATGCCAAGGGGGTCGTAGGTGACACTGAGCGCAGCTCCCTCGCACGAAAAGCCTTCCTATATTTCTTCCTACTGGTTGCGACGCTCGTAATTCTCGGCTCTGCCGTGTACCTGCTCTCCCAGATACTCGGCATGCTGCTTGGCGAGGCGGGGCCAGGGCTCAGCGAGCTCGGCCACCCGATCGGCTACGGCATCATCGCGGTTGCCACCTGGCTATATCATGCTGCCGCCCTGCGGGCGGACAGACGGCTCGGGCTCGGAGCGCTTGCCACCGGACTGGAGGGAAAGCGAGTGGTCGTGGTCGACGTGAGCGATGGATCACTGGGAGCAGCTGTGACTGAAGAGATGAAGAAGCGCACGCCCGGAGTCGACCTGGGCTCCATCCAGCTTGGCGCGGCAAATGGGCAGGCCCCGGCCAAGGCGAGAGTGGAGGATCAGCTATCGAAGGCGGATCTGATCATTGGGCCATGGAATGTAACCGTCGGGATGCCAGCGGGTGAGGGCGGTGTGGGCACAGCGGACTTCGCTCGGGCGGTGATCCGAAGCCCGGCAAGGAAGTTGCTGATTCCGACCAGAGTGGAGGGCTATGAATGGGCGGGCGTGGACCGCTGGAAGCACGAGGCCATCGTCCGGCAGGTTGTGAGCGCAGCCCTCCAGATTCTGCGCGGCGAACAGGTGAAGCCGGTCAGGCCGCTCGGTGTAGGTGCAATCGTTGGTATCGTTGTCGGCGGCCTGATCCTGCTGCAGATCGTTCTCGGTCCGCTGCTCTCCTTACTGCTTTTCACTACGCGGTAGACGCAGGGTTCGGGCCGTCCACCCAGGCTGGACGTTGACAAGCCCTGCGATTCGCGGATAATCCCAGACGGGCGAGGCTCCCGTCCCTTGAGGGGCGGGAGTTTTGGTTTTGGAGAACGCAGGATGTTGGATCGACTAGGACAGATCGAACGCGAGGCACTGGCGCAGCTGGAGGCCATTCGCACTTCCGCCGATTTGCAGACCTGGAAGGTGAACCACCTCGGTCGTTCGGCGCCCCTGGCGCAGATTCTGGACGGGCTGCGCGAGTTGCCCAAGGATCAGCGACCGGCGGTCGGTCGTCGAGCGAATGAGGTCAAGGCCGGATTGGAGCAGGCCTTCGCGGGGCGGGAAGAAGCGCTGCACCGGGAGGACCTCGACCGGTCGCTCGCCGGGCAGCGGCTCGACGTCACTCTGCCCGGCCGCCCACCGAACCGCGGCCGGCTCCACCCTTCGACCCGGACCCTGCGGGAGATCATCGATATCTGGGCCGAGATGGGCTTCCAGGTCTACCGCTCGCGGGAGGTCGAGACCGATGAGTACAACTTCGGCCTGCTCAATATGCCTCGCCATCACCCGGCCCGCGACATGCAGGACACCTTCTACACCACCGATCCCGAGGTGCTGCTGCGCACCCACACCTCTCCCGGCCAGATCCGGGTGATGCGCGAGCGGGCTCCGGAACCGATCCGGGTGGTGCTGCCGGGGATGTGCTTCCGGTACGAACAGATCACGGTTCGCTCGGAGATCCAGTTCAACCAGATCGAGGGACTGGCGGTCGGCCACCACATCACGCTGGCCGACTTGAAAGGCACCCTGAGCGCCTTCGCTCGACGCACCTTCGGCCAGAACGTGCGCACCCGGTTTCGGGCTTCTTACTTCCCTTTCACAGAGCCATCGGCAGAAATGGACGTCGAGTGTTTCGTCTGCGGTGGAGCGGGCTGCCCGGTCTGCAAGCGAACCGGCTGGCTGGAAATCCTGGGTAGCGGGATGGTGCACCCGACGGTCTTGCAGAACGGCGGCTACGACCCTGAGCTCTTTTCGGGTTTCGCGTTTGGGATGGGGCCGGAGCGAATCACGATGCTGAAACATGGGATCGAGGATGTCCGCTATTTCTGGGGCAACGACCTGCGCTTTCTGTCGCAGTTCTAGGTGAGCAGCGAGTCATGAAGGTTCCCCTTTCCTGGTTGCGCGAGTTCGTTGAGATTGAGGTCTCGATCATGGAGCTCGCCCAGCGCCTGACCGTGGCCGGGTTGGAAGTGGAAGAGATCCGTCACGTTGGATTGCCTTTCGACGGAGCTTCTCCTGCAACTCGGCAGGAGACCCGGGTCTGGGGAATAGCCTGGGATCCGGGGCGAATTGTGGTTGGCGAGATTCGAGAGGTGATGCCGCACCCGAACGCCGATCGGCTGGTGTTGACCCGGCTGTACGACGGCGAGCGGGAACACACGGTCCTGACCGGCGCGCCGAACCTGTTTGAGTTCAAAGGAACCGGGCCCCTGGAACGGCCCTTGAAGGTGGCCTACGCCAAGGCAGGGGCGGAAATCTACGACGGCAAGCAGGCTGGCTGGGAGAAGATGATCCTGAAACCGGCGGTGATCCGGGGGGTCGAGTCGTCGTCGATGGCGTGCTCGGAAAAGGAGTTGGGAATCTCGGATGACCATGAGGGGATCATCTTCTTGGACGACGCTGCCGTGCCTGGGACTTCGTTGGTCGGCTACATGGGCGATGCGGTGCTCGACATTGCGATCCTGCCCAACATCGCCCGGGCAGCCAACGTCCTGGGTGTGGCCCGTGAGGTAGCGGCGCTCTTTGCGCTGCCGCTCAAAGAGCCGTCCTATGAGGTGAACTGGCAAGGGCCGGCGATCGAAGGGCGGGTCAGGCTAGAAATCCGGGAGCCGGAGCTCAACCCTCGCTTCGTGCTGGGCTTGCTCGAGGGGGTGCGGATCGGGCCGAGCCCCTACTGGGTGCAGCGCCGGCTGCGGCTGGCGGGGATGCGGCCGATCAACAACATTGTGGACGCCACCAACTACGCCATGCTCGAGATCGGTGAGCCGCTGCACGCCTTCGACTACGACGTCCTGCTGCGGCGAGCGGGAGGTAAACCGCCGACCATCATCACCCGACTGCCTGAAGAAGGAGAATCGCTTACGACTCTGGATGGGGTGGCGCGCAAGCTGGACAATTTCACCATCCTGGTGGCCGACAGCGCCGGAGCGCTCTCAATTGGCGGGATCATGGGGGGAGCCGAATCGGAAGTGAGCTCCAGCACGACCCGGGTGCTGCTGGAGGGTGCGGCCTGGAATTTCATCAACATTCGGCGCACTTCCGCGGCCCAAGCTCTCAGCTCCGAGGCCGCCTATCGCTTCGAGCGAGGGGTCCACCCGGCAATGGCCGAGCGCGGGGTACGACGCGGGCTTGAACTGATGCGCCGGCTCAGCGGAGGCCAACCCGCCCAGGGTTTGGTGGACGCCTACCCACGCCCGCCGCAGCCGACCCCGGTGGCCGTGTCGCCTGCCGATGCCCAGCGCTGGCTGGGTGTCCGACTTGGGACCGAGGAGATGGCCAAACTGCTCGGTCGACTCGGATTTGCGGTGGAAACCTCCTCCGATTCGGTCCGGGCGATCGCGCCGGATCACCGGCTCGATATCGGTTCGGGGGTGGTGGGGCAGGCCGACTTGATGGAAGAGCTGGCCCGGGTTTACGGGTACGACCGCATCCCCGAGACTCAAATCGAGGACCGAATCCCGCCTCAGTACGGGAATCCGGAGCTCGAAGCTGAAGAGCGGGCCCGCGATCTGCTGATCGGGATGGGACTGCAGGAGGTGGTCACCCATCGATTCAGCTCAGCGGAGCGGGAGGCCGCCCAGCTGCCTGGCTCGGCGGCCAGCGTGCGGTTGCTGAACCCCATCTCCCAGGATCGCTCAATTCTAAGGAAGAGCCTGCTGGGGGGCGTGCTGGAGGTGGTTCAGCGCAACGATCGGGTAAGCGATCGGCTGGCGTTTTTCGAAATTGGGCCGGTGTTCCTGCCGGTCGAGGGATCCCAGCTGCCTGAAGAGCCGACTCGGCTGGCAATCGCGCTGCGCGGCCCAAGCCGCGATCCCGGCTGGCTGGATCCCACGCCGCCGCGGATGGGCTTCTACGATCTGAAAGGGATAATCGAGGGCCTGCTCGATGGCCTGCACCTCCCACCGGCGGCCTACGAGCCCGCCGAACACCCGATGTATCATCCGGCGAAGTGCACCCGGGTTTCGCTCGGAGGCCGGCCGCTCGGGCTTGCGGGGGAGATTCATCCGGGCGTGGCGGAAGGTCTGGGTCTGCAGCCCTATCCGCTGACCGCCGCGGAACTGGATCTGGGCGCGATCTTGAAAGCGGTGCCGCCGCGCTATCCGGTTCGAGCAGTGCCCGCCTTCCCACCGGTGCTCGAAGACCTGGCCTTCATTGTGGGCTCGGATGTTTCAGGCGAGCGGGTGCGCAGCCTGATCCAGGAGGAGGGTCGGCCGCTCGTGCAAGAAGTGCGGTTGTTCGATCTGTATCAGGGCGAGTCGATCGGTGAGGGGAAACGCAGCCTGGCGTTCTCGATCGTCTATCAGGCGCCCGAGCGGACCCTGACCGATGACGAGGTGGCCAAGACCCGCGAACGGATTGTGAGGCGGGTGAGCACAGAGCTGGGGGCTAGGTTGAGGGAGGCTTGAGGCGGAAAAGCGGTGGGCGAGAGCCGGTGGTCAGGCTCAGGCGCTCTGCTCGGTGTAACTGTCGGCCCGAATGAGGGCCAGACTTGCCAGATGGGCCACCACCATGAGCAGGTCGTGGTCATCGTCGGTGAATTCGCGATCGTAGTTCTTGTTGACCGCCTCCAACACTCCGAGCAGCCGGTCTCCATCCAGCAGCGGCACGCAGGCCAGGGTCCGGGTCTGAAATCCGAAGGCTTCATCGATCTTTGGATAGTGGCGGGGATCGTCGCGAACGTTCGTAAGCACCAGGGGGCGTTTGTGCTCGGCGACCCAGCCGGCGATGCCTTTTCCGGCCGGCAGACGGTAATTCGTGAGCCGATCCTTGGACTCGCCATGTACGACCGCGAAGACCAACTCCCCGGTCTCTTCATCCCGCAGCAGCAGCGAGCCGTCGCTAGCGCCGACGACCGCCACGGCGGAGGCGAGCAGGTCGCCAAGCAGCACCAGAACGTTGGTGCGGGGAGTGATACGCTGGATGACGTCCTGCAGCGCACTGAGGGCCCGCACGGACGAGCGCAAACCGGCCAGCTCCTCTTTCAGGTCGTTATTCTCGTCGGTTAGCCGGGCCACTTCCAGCTGAAGGAAGCGAACCGGATCGCGGGTCTGCATGGCTGAGCGGATGATAGCACGAGTCCTGGTGAGCGCCAAAAAAGGAGCCGACCACTGAACCTCTATTTCTCCTGCTCGTTGACTGGCGGCCGGGCTGACCAGGAAATCTACTTGGCCATTGTGAGGCACCTGGAGCGGCTTGGGCACGCGGTGCCCACGGCCCATCTGGCGGAGCCGGGCGTGATGGACCTTGAGAAAGTGGTCGACCCGCAGGAGATCTATCGGCGTGACCTGCGCTGGATCGAGGAGTGCGATGCCTTGATCGCCGAGGTCAGCACGCCCTCCCACGGAGTGGGGTATGAGATTGCCTACGCCCTCGGAATGGGCAAGCCGGTGCTGTGCTGCTACAAGCGCGGGGTACCGGTCTCCAAGATGATTCTAGGAAATCAATCGAAGGGCCTGCTGGTTACCGAGTACGAAAGCTCGGCGGTGGCGTTGGCGGCGATTGACGCTTTTCTTCAACAAGTCCGCGCTACGGGAAGTTGAAGTCGATCGTCTTGGTCAGACAGTCCCCACCCAAATAATCCCCGGTACACAATTTGATCGTCGCTCGGGCGGACGCTCCGGCCGGAAGCTCACTGAAGGGTGCGATGATGTATGCCGCGGCACCCGGCAGCAGCACGTTACCGTGGCCGGGCGGGCAGTCGGTGGAGCCGGGGGCGAAGGGATGCCGATCGAGCAGCGGGCCGTAAAGGTCGGTTGAGTTCGACAGGTTCACGATGGTGATTTGGCCGGTCATAAAGGTGGCCCCGCTGACATTCTGGATCGTGAAGACGGCATGCGAGTCAGAGCCGCAGGGCTGGAAGCTGTTGAGGTAGAGGATGAAATCGATGCTGGGGGTGGGACTGGGCGCCGGAGTGTAGGCGGGCAAGGGGCCCGGGTCGCCTTCCAGGGTGGCGAATTCACCCCACAGCCAGCAGAACTCGCCCGGTCGATCCGGATTGTGGATGTACCAGTAATTGGGGACTGTGCTGCGGCCGGCTGCTTCGGCTACCTGCCCTACCAGGAGCGCACCCAAGAAGTCGTAGTTTGCGGCAGGCCCGGACCGACAGTTGGTGTTCTCCGAGACCCGGATCCGGGGGGCCGTGGGGGTCGAAGTGGCGGCCGGGGTGGGCGTGCTGGACGGGGTGCTTGTGGGCGGCTGGGGAGTTAAGCTCGGCGGAGGCAGAGTGGGAGCCGAGAGCTCGAGGGCCCGAACCGTAGCGGCGACCGCGGTGCCAATCTGGTCCTGGCTGGTCGGCAGGTTGCAGGCGGCGACCAGGACGAGAAGTAAGCTGCCAACTACCGCGGTACGGCGCCAGGCGCCGGAGCGCGGGTCATTGATACGGGAAATTCGGCCCTCCTGAAGGGGGGAGAATATCACCCCCAGCCAGATAGCGGTATAGGTTTTTGCGGTCGAAGCTTGACGGTCCCCGAGGGAGCCGTTATACTACCTCGAACAGTCAGACGTCTGGGTGCCCCCCTCACCTAGATGTCTGTCTGTGCTTTAAGGAGCAGTCGCGGCCCATCGGCCTGCTCGGCCAAGACCTGTTCTGCCTGAGCCAGGTCCTTCGGCGTGTTGACGTTGAAGAAGCTCCATCCGTCTGGATCGAACTGGGCGATCTCAGTTTCATCAACGACCCGCTGAGTTACTCTCGGCAGGAGGTCGATCACCCGCTGCTGGCCGGTTTGCATGACCTGCCGCACCGTTTCGATACATGAGCGGGAGTACACCGCGTGCAGCGGCTCCAGATTTCCGTTCCACTGAGGGACAACGACTAGTGCTTCGTGCGCCCGGCTCAGCAGATGCTCGAGCAGTGGACGGCAGACGAAGGGCAGGTCGCAGGCCAACAGCAGCACGGTCTCACCTTGGGCCGCCTCCAGCGCAGTCAACAACCCGGGCAGCGCGCCGGCGCCGGGCTCGCGATCGAGCACCAGCCGGACGCCCAGGTAAGCCAGGTCCGCCGGCCGGTTGGTTGTGATCAGAACTTCTTCAGCAAGGCCTGCTGCTCGCCGAAGCACGTGCTCGATCAGCGGGATGCCACCGAGCGGGATCAGCGCCTTATCCCGCCCCATCCGGCTGGAGCGG
>Ga0209640_10000078_pt1 | contig 58302 bp, 42 predicted proteins | sample RifCSP10_1_FD_184018 | JGI IMG/M metagenome (GOLD analysis project Ga0209640, IMG submission 184018) | Soil microbial communities from Rifle, Colorado - Rifle CSP2_sed 10_1 (SPAdes) (version 2) | ecosystem: Environmental > Terrestrial > Deep subsurface > Rock core/Sediment | place: Rifle...
ACGTTGATCTCCTGATCGAGTGGTGGTCTCGTCCTCTCACCTTCTACCTGAGAGGATCGTATGACCCCGCTGCGCCAGCGCCTGATCGAGGATCTGACCCTTCGCGGCTACGCCGACCGGACGATTGCCACGTACGTCGGCGTCGTCGCGCGGCTCGCGGACTTCTACCATGCCCCGCCCGATGGGCTGACGGAGGAGCAGCTCCGGACCTACCTCCTGCTGCTGAGCACGAGGCTGGCGCCGGCGAGCGTCACGCAGGCGCTGTCCGGGCTGCGGTTCTTCTATGAGCAGACCCTGGGTCGACGCTGGACGATCCTCGATCTCGCCCGTGCGAAACGCGACCAGCAACTCCCCGTCGTCCTGAGTCGCGAGGAAGTCGGCCGCGTGCTCGCCGCCGTGCGTGTCCCCGCCTACCGCGCGTGCCTCACCACGATCTACGGTTGTGGCCTCCGGTTGCTCGAAGGGATCACCCTGGCAAGGTCTCGTCGTACTCTTCGCATGGGTGGTGTCCTCGGGTTATGAGCGAAAATCCTTGGCCGGATCAACGCTCTAGTTTCGAGGCACCACCCGATTCTTCAACTGGGTTTTGGGCTCACCCTTGGGCACCGCCCAGCAGGCGCAAGCGCGCAGGATCGCGAATTCGCTGCGATTCTTTTGTCAGGATTCGACCGTAAGCAGCCCGTCGATGACGTCGGCCTGTGCGACACACGGCTCTTGGTGCCGCACCATTTCGATGAACGCGCGCGTCACCGTGGGCTCGAACTCCATACCGGCACGCCCGCTGATGTACTCGCAGATGGAGTCCGGTTCCCACGCCACGCGGTAGGGCCGGTTCGTGCGCAGCGCGTCGAAGACATCGCAGACGTGCACGAGCATCGAGGCGTAGTGGCAGTCGCAGCGCCGCATCCGCGTCGGGTAGCCAGCGCCACCGATCATGATGTGATGCTCGAACGCGACGGCTGCACACAGGTCCAGCCGCTGGTCGCGCGCCAAGATGAGCTGCGCCCCGTCAGCGGGATGGCGGCGCATCAGTGCCAGCTCCTCCTTCGTCAGCGCACCGGGCTTCAGCAGTACCTCCGAGGGCACGCGTACCTTACCCAGGTCGTGCAGCAATCCCGCCATCCCATACTGCATCACCTCGCGCGACGATAGCTCGAGATGTTCGGCAAGTCCCATGGCCAGCACGGCGACGTTGAGCGAGTGCGTCGTGGTGTACTGGTCGAACTCCTTGAGCTGCAGCAGCGGAAGCAGCATGTGCTGCCCCGCGTGCATCGAGGCCGCCAGCGACTGCACGATCGTTTCCGCCTCCAGCACCGCCACACCACGCCCTTCCGTCACTTCTTCATGGATCCACTCGATGGCTGACGCCTCGGCGCTGAGGTCCACCGGTGGTGCTTGCTCGTCATCGCGCGCGTCGTCATCGCGAAGCGGTGCGTCCTCTTCTACGTCGCGCACCGCCACCGCGCCATAGCGGATCCACTCCGATCCCCCAACCGGAGTGCGTGGATCTACGCGACGCATCTCCCCGGTGGAGCGCGTCGTCAAGCGGGGGAGAAGTCCCGAGAGGAAGGCGCGGTATTCGTCCCGCTCGACGTTCTCCCGGAACTCGAGCCGCTGCACGCCGGCCGTGGAGAGTTTGCGCCCCCAGTCCCACCCGAACAACTCGCGGATCGGCACTTCGCCATACACCACCTCGTCGCCGATGAAGGAGAACACCGGACGCGGATTGACCTTCTGCAGCGCCCGGAGCGTGTTGAACGAGGTATCGGCGGCGCTCAGGCGCGACGGATGCGTCGGCGAGTAGAGAGACATTTTCGCCAACGCCTGGGCGAGCGAGGTCAGGAAGGCAATCACCTCATGCATCGGTGGTACCCGTGATGGTCCGCGATGCAGCGCCGCGGTATTCGGGCCAGCGGCTCGCGCGCGCCACGTCCAGCACGCGCCGCGCCGTCTCTGATCCGGGGAATGCGGTGAGCGCGGCGATCACGGCAACGCGCTCCGTCGTGGGCTTCTTGAGAGACGTCCCCCAGAACCACCAGCGACGCGTGCGCACCATGGGGAGGAGCCACGCCAGCACCTCGCTGGAGGCGGAGCTGGCCACGGTGCGGATCGCCCGCAGCCGCAGCTCCACCGTCAGGTCCCCGACGCTGAATCGGCGCATCACCTCGCGCGCCGCCTTCGGCGTACAGCACCCCGCCACCGCCGTCAGTCCGATCGCGAAGATGCGAGCATCAGGATCGCGAAGGGCCAGCAGCGTCGCCGTGTCGCGTGTCGCCGGCGCCTTCAGCAAGTGCTTCACTGCCTCGCGCCGTACAATGAACTCGGGATGTCGCGCCCACGTCACGGGATCCACCTGTGGCGGCCACGCCCCCACCGCATCGAATACCGCTACGTAGTGTCGCAACACGCGCGGCGAGGCTTCGGGCATCCAGGCCCCGATCGGTTCCAGCACGTCACGCCCGACGCGGGAGAGTAGTTCCACGAGCAGCGCGGCATCGCTATCGCCGCGACGCGTCAGGGAATCTAGCAGCGGGCCAACGGCCTTCCGCTGCACGCGGTCCACCGCAAAGCGCAGCAAGGGAGCATCCAGCGCCTGCTGCGACAGGTGCTCGCGTAGCGTGGACTCGTTGAGCACGCGGTCAATCAACTGCTCGCGCGCGTCGATCGCGGGATATGCGCACAGTAACTCGATGGTCTTCGCGAGCCCGCCGCGCACGACGAGCGCGCCTAACGCCACTTCGGCGGCCCCGGCGACCGCACCGGTCTCGATCGCGAGGTCGATCACTCGCTCCGGCTCCACCGCGTCGCGGCGCTGGTCTGGACCCCGTCCCCGGGGGACAGCGGCGGTGGCAAGCGCCTGCTCATAGCGTTCCGGATTGGGCGACTCCAGCGTCCACCCTTCCAACATGCGGCGGATCACCAGACGCAACAGCCGGTCGTTGGTCCTTGCGTTGCCTCCCTCGCGCGCAGCTCCGGCGAACTTCTGCAGCAGGCGCAGCATGGCTCCGGAAACGGGAGCACCGTTCACCTGGGCGGCCGCGCGCAGCAGTTCCACGGCGGCCGTCGGCGGCAACTTGCCGATCGTCCCCGACACCATCACGTTCGCGCGATCCAGCCCCTCCATCCCGAGCAGCTTCGCGATCCCGGCCTCGCCCAGCGCGGAGAGCAGGGTCGAGACCCGCTCGACGGTGCGGCGCGACGCCCGTCCCGTCGCCACGGAGGCGAACATCTCCTCGATGTGCGCCAATATCTCGGCGGCGATCTCGTCGCGGTTGTTGATGGCTTGGGCAATGGCGGCCGGATCAAGCAGGTCCCCCTCCCCCTCGCCAAGAGCGGCCGCGGCCAGAGCGCGCCACGTGGCATCCTCAGGGTCCTCGGCTGCGGAGTCCCCATCCAGGAGCCCCAAGCGATTGAAAGCCAGGGGTTCTAGCGTGATGTGCGCGAAGATCAGGTCGTCGCGGAGTGCAAGGGGAGGCACTCCCCCCTCCGCGGACGCCGCGAGCCCCCCCACGAGAAGCGCCAACTCGTCCGCATTCACGCCGCCAATGAACCGGATGCCCCCGACGTGATGCGCGGCGAGTCGTGCGGCCAGGTCGCTTAGGTGGGGGTGGGACTCATCACTGGCCGCGCCGTCGAGCATCAGACGACGCTCGGCCACTCCCAGATTCAGGTTTGGCGTCCCAAGGAGAACCGCCGCCAGCTTGTTGTGGACACGCTCGACCGCCCCACGGAGGACGGGATGCCCTCCTGGGTAGATCGCGCGTTTCTGCACCGCCATCGCCATTTCAACGAGGGCTTCGTGCAGGTCTCGCGGCAGGGTCGTGGGAAGGGCACCCAGAGCGGGCGAGGACATGTAAGACTCGTTAGTACAGACGAGCCCGACCGCCGCGGGTCACCCCCGAGTCCAACGACAGACGCTGCGGACGGGCTGGCGCAGTACCGTTCTTTGCTTCTCCGGCGCGACGCGTCGCGGATCCGTCAGAGGACCGGAACGGGCGATTGATCGGCTTCACCTGGGGCAAGCCCAACGACGGTGAGTTCCAGGGTCAGTTGAGCAAGATCTACCTCCGCTGGGAGTACCACGGACTCGGACTCGGCCGGCGCATGATGGCGGAGACGGCGCGACGATTCCTGGACCGCGGCATCCACTCATTCATTCTCTTCGCGGAACTCAGCAATCCGACCCTGGGTTTCTACGACCGAATGGGAGGTGAGCGGTTGCTCGACGATCGCGGCCAGTTCGCCGGCGCCTATGGATGGCGAGACGTGCGTATGCTTATCGAGTAGCTGACCACCGCCCTCCGATTCTCGCGCCGGAAGAAGCCCGGCTGGCTCAAGCTACTTCCCGAGCTTCGCCTTGAGCGCGTCGAGCCAGTCCACCCACGCGATCAGCTGGCCACCGCCCACCCCGACGCGTCGCGCCATGAGGAAGTGGCGGCCGTCGGGGGAGACGTCATACGCCGCTGTGAGGTCGCCAGTGCCGTAGAAGTCACCGTCGAAGAGCTTGCGCCGCGATGTCACGATTGCCGCATCGGCGCCGCGCGACAATTGCGCGACCATCATCGCCGTCCCCTCCCGATAGAACAGCCGACCGTCTACCGACCAGGTGGGCTGTTCTCCTCCGCCACTGGAGACCTGCACGCGACGCCCGGGGCCGGGGAAGGGCTGCACGTACACCTCCTGGCGACCCGACTCGTCCGATGAATACGCCAGCCAGTTCCCGTCCCGCGAAAGGCGCGGACCGAGCTCCGTTGCCAGGGTGACGAGCAGTCCCCTGGTCGTGGTGTCGGCACCCACGCCCCGTGTCATCAGGTTGAATCCATCAGTGAAGGCTGTGCCGAGCACCATCGTCTTGCCGTCGGGTGCGACGGTGACGCTGGCCACCCGGGTGCCACCAGAGAGTGGCTCGACGCTGCTCTGGAACGCGGCGCCACTCCTGACAGCGCTTCCTTCCGCCGGCAGGAACTCGATGCCACGACCAATGGACGCGTTGACAATGGACTGGCCGTCAGGCATCCAGTCCACGCTCGCACTCGGCGTGGACCTGAGCATCGAGACCGAGCGGCCGGCGACATCCAGGACCCAGAGCCAGCCGTCGGGCTTGACGTCCGACAAGAGGGCGGCCCGCTTCCCGTCCGGTGAGAATCGCGGATTGATGAACGACACCGTGTCGCGCAGCAGGGCTTCGCCCTCGCCCCGCTCATTGACGAGTTCTACCTGGTATCGCGCCGACACCGTGTGCATAACGAGCGTGCCGTTCAGCGCCATCACCGCCGCGTCGGTGCCGGGCGGCACGCCTTCCACCACCGCAGGCTCCCCGACGGGCCGACGCCGTTCGAGGTCGAGGCGAATCGCCTTCAAGGTGGCACCGTCGCGAAACACCAGGATCCCATCGGAGAATCCCACGATGCCATCGAGCGTGAGGTCGGTGTCCTCCCAGGTGTTCGCGGCGAGGCTGCCGATCCCGAGGCGGCTCGCGCCACCGCTCTCCTGCATCGGGATGACCTGGTACAGGACGGTGACGCCGTCGCCTAACACGTAGGGTCCATGGTGCATGGCTGCGGGCTTGGGATTCGTCAGGACCGTCAGCATCGAAGCACCGGTGGGCGGCACGAGGTTCAGCCCCCAGAGCGAGTCCGAGTAGGCCGGCATGCCGAGGACAAGCCCATGACTGCTGCTCCAGTCCAATCCGGCGGGCAGCGTCGTCGTGGTGAGGGAACGCGGACTGCCACCGTCCAGTGGCACGAGGCTGAGCCGCTGCCGCGAGTCTGCGATCACGACCGAGCGCGCATCCGGCAGGAGCGACAGGTCGAATACGCCCTCGGCGCCCGGAATCGGCGCGGCGTCGAGCGCATCGAGGCGACGGACATAGGCGCGCATGACCCCGTCGACCATCGCCGAGTACGCGACGGCGCCCCCGTCGGCGGCGATTGAGAGGCTCTGCATCGCCTCGCCGCCCATCGTGGCGATCGTGAAGCGTAACGGAGGGCGAGGATGTACGACCGGCTTGCGCGCCATGCTGAGGGCAGCGACGATCGTCATCACGACTGCCACGGCGCTCGGCACCCAGAGCATCCACCGGTTCGCGCCATGTGCGCCCACCGCCATCTTCGCGCGGGATGGATGCTGCCATGTGAGCCGCGTGGTGTCGCCCATGGCGCGCGCGAAGTCGGCTGCGCTGGCGAACCGGTCGGCCGGGAGCTTTTCGAGCGCCTTCATTACCGCCGCCTCGACGTGCGGTGGCACTGCCCGCCGGAGGTCTGTCACCGGGCGCGGCGTGTCGGTGATGATGCGCATGATGGTCTGCTGCGCGGAGCCGCCTTCGTGCGGGGGCACACCCGCCAGCATCTCGTACAGCACACTCGCCAACGAGTAGACGTCGCTGCGTGCCGAGATCTCCTTCTCCGCCGTCGCCTGTTCGGGCGACATGTAGTGCGGCGTGCCCAGCGAGAGGCCGGTCTCGGTCATCCGGCCGCCGGCGGCGGCACTTACGGCCAGCGCGATCCCGAAGTCGGCCACCATCGGGCGGCCGTTGGCGAGAAGGATGTTCTCCGGCTTGATGTCCCGGTGGATCACGCCATGCTCGTGCGCGTAGTGCAGTGCATCGGCCACATCGATCGCGATCTTCACGGCCTCGTCCACGCCGAGCTGCGTCTCACGCGTGAGCTTGTCGCGGAGCGTCTCGCCCTGGATGAACGGCATCACGTAGAAGAGGAAGCCGTCCGCCGTCCCGGAGTCGAAGAGCGGGAGGATGTGCGGATGCTGCAGGGCGGCTGTGGTCTTGATCTCGACCACAAACCGCTCGGCGCCAAGCACCGCCGCCAGCTCGGGCTTGAGGACCTTGAGCGCCACCTTGCGGTCGTGCTTCAGGTCTTGGGCGAGGTAGACCGTGGCCATGCCGCCCTGGCCAAGCTCGCGTTCAACACGGTAGCGATCGTCGAGCGCGGCCTTCAGGCGCTGGGTGGGTTCCGGCATTCGACAAAAGGTGCCGACGCGTGCGGCGCCACGGCAAGACTGGCGAGATTCCGCCGACCCGGCCTCCGAGAGCGATCCAATGCTCGACACGCCCAGAGCCGGTGCGCGAATTACGTCCTCATCGCGTCGTCGCGAAGGACGGTCTCGCCTGCGTGAACAACATGATCAGCGGGTTCTGGATCGTGCGCCTGAGGCCGCGATCTCTCGCTCGCTATGGCTGGACCGCGGACGCCGGGGCAGCGAGACCACGAAACTCGAGCTGTCCGCCAGCTATTATGCGGTCCGCCTACACTTCAGGAGCATCGCCCGCAGACTGACCTGCTTGACCACGATGCGCCGGTACTTTATGGTGTAAAGTACTTGCTATCACGCAGCTCGTTTCCACCGATACCTGAATGAAGAACCGCGTCCCTCGCCCTCGTCAGATCCGTTTCTCCTGGCTGGACTTCAAGGTCGGACTGCGCATGCTGGCCCGGTATCCCGGGCTCACCGTCGTCGGGACGATTGCAATCGCGGTGGCGATTGCGCTCGGCTCGCTCTACTTCGAGGCCGTCAACAAGTGGCAGAACCCGAAATTGCCGATCCGGGACGCCAACCGTGTGATCTCGATCCTGAACTGGGACGCCGGCGAGCTGGAAACCGAAGGGCAATCGCTGCACGACTTTTCGGCCTGGCGCCTGCAGGCGAAGACGATCGAGAACATGGGAGCGGCCGTTTCTTTCGTGCGAAACCTCCAGACGGAGGATCAGCGCATCGAGCCGGTGTTTGGCGCGGAGATCACCGCCAGCGCGTTCGCGCTCCTGGGGACGTCACCGGTGCTCGGTCGCACGCTTACGGCGCGAGATGAACAACGTTCAGAGCCGCCGGTGGTCGTCATCAGTCACGCGTTGTGGAACACGCGCTTCTCGAACGATCCCAACGTGGTCGGTCGAACGGTGAAGCTGGGTACAATGACGGCGACCATTGTGGGTGTAATGCCGGAAGGTTTCGGCTTCCCCGTCAACCAGCGAATCTGGGCGCCCCTGCGCGTGGACGGGGCCCTGCTCGTGCCACGAACCGGGCCCTCCGTTTCGGTTTTTGGCCGCCTGACGCCAGGTACGTCCATGGAGGCGGCGCAGGCGGAGCTCAGCGTCATTGCGTCGCGCATTGCGGCAAGCAATCCCGAGACACACAGGAACCTGAGTCCGCGAGTCACGTCGTACGCCAAGCCACTCACCACGGGCGGCGAGGCGCTCCTGCTGAGGAACATTCTGTATGCGGTCAATGGCATCTTCCTGATGTTGCTGGCTGTGCTCTGCACGAACGTCGCCACGCTCGTGTTCGCCCGAACGGCCACGCGCGGCTGGGAGATCGCAATCCGGAATGCGCTCGGCGCCAGCCGCGGTCGCATCGTCGCGCAGTTGTTCATCGAGGCGCTGGTCCTCGCCGCCGGGGCCGCGCTGCTCGGCCTTCTAGTGGCTAGGGCGACGTTAGGCTTCGGCCTGAACATGGCGGCCGGCAGCGGCGCGCTGCCGTTCTGGATCAACGACAGCCTTTCGTTGAGGACCGTGCTGTACGCCGCGCTGCTCACACTGTTCGGTGCAACGATCGTTGGCGTGCTGCCGGCGCTCCGCGTAACGAAGGCGAACCTGCAGGATGCACTGCGCAGTCATTCCGCGGGCTCGAAGCTCAAGTTCGGCGGCTTCTGGACGATCGTGATCGTCGTGCAGGTCGCGATCACTGTCGCGTTCCTCCCGCTGGCCGCGGGTGGTGTCTACGAGTCCAACCGCTTCAAGCAGCGCGCGCAAGGCATCGGAGCCGACCGATACCTGACGGCGAGAGTCGACATCGATCGGGAAGATCATGTGGCCGATTCCGCGACATTCGCTGGCCGCTCGCGTCGACGAATCGATGAGCTGGAGCAACGGCTCAGCGCCGAGCCTGGTGTCGAGCACGTCGCATTCGCCGACCGGCTTCCCGTGGAGGACCAGTTCAAGTACGGGATCGAGGTCGATACAGCCGCCGGCGCTCCCTCCACCGGCCTGAGAACGAGCACGCTGGTACATGTTTCGCGTGGCTTCTTTGGCGCGTTCGGGACTTCGATAGTCGCCGGTCGCGACTTCGTGCCACTCGATTTCGAAACCGGCCGCATTCTGATCGTGAACCAGTCGTTTGTGCGCTACGTCTTCGGCGGCCGTAACGCGATCGGGCAACGCATCCGAATCGGCGAAGGTGAGATCAACGTCGGTGCCGGCGACGACTGGTACGAGATCGTCGGCGTGGTCCGGGACTTCGGCTGGCAACTGCCACGACCTCACGAGCAATCGGCGATGTATCGCCCGAGCCTGCCGCTGGTCGGGCGCGCGGGCCAGCTCGCCGTGCGCGTCCGCAATCCGGAGGTTTTTGCCGAGCGCTTGCGCGCAGTGGCTGCCGAGGTCGATCCGACGATCCAGCTGGCGGAGGTCAAACTGCTCACCAACGCGGGTGGTGGAGAGGCTCAGACCAACTGGGCGCTGACCGCCGTCGCCTGGCTGGTCTCGTTCATCGTCCTGCTGCTCTCCGCCACCGGCATCCATGCGCTGATGTCGTTCATTGTCGCGCGACGGACCCGCGAGATCGGCATCCGCGCCGCGTTAGGTGCACACCCGGGGCGCATCATCGCCGGCATTTTCGGGCGCGCGTTCCTGCAGATCAGCGCTGGCCTGGTCGCGGGAAGTGCCTTGGTGGCATTGACGGGCCTCGGATCGGCGCGCGAGGTCCTTGTGCTCCTGGCCGCGGACGGGATCATGCTCGTCGCGGGGCTGACGGCCTGCTACGTGCCTCTGCGGCGTGCGCTCAGGATCGATCCGACGGAAGCGTTGAGGGCGGAAGCCTGACGCAGCGCGTCGACTCGCTTTTCCGCAGTTCGCGAGTCCACCAACGGCGCGGAGTCCTTCGAGCTTCTCCTTGACTCCTTAGGAGAGACATCGTACCCTTCTCCCAAGTAGCATAGGAGAAGGGCAATGGCTGGCTCTGCGGAATTACTCCCGGGCACCCTCGACGTCCTCATCCTCAAGGCCGTCTCGCTCGGCAAACTGCACGGCTACGGCGTGCTGCTCCGCATCGAGCAGATCTCGGGCGGGGCCCTCCAGGTCCAGCAGGGCGCGCTCTACCCGGCGCTCTACCGCCTCGAATACCAGGGGCTGATCGACAGCGAGTGGGGAACGTCGGCGAACAACCGCAAGGCAAAGTTCTACCGACTCACCGCCGCGGGCCGCAAACGACTCGGCGAAGAAACCGCAAGCTGGAATCGCCTCGCCCAGGCGATCGCCCGCTCCCTGGCCGCCACGCCGCAGGAAATCTGATGCTCTCCGGCCTGGTCGCGCGCATGCGCTTGTTGTGGGCAGGGGTTCGACGCTCCGCAACCGTAGACGCAGAGATGCAGGAGGAGTTTCGCCTGCACATGGAACTGCGCGCCGAGGACCTTGTGCGATCAGGCCTCGCGCCTGACGAGGCGGCCCGAATCGCGCGCGTCGAGTTCGGAAAGACCGATCACCGGCGGCTGCAGGCGCGCCGCGCACGCGGACTCGGCACCTTCGACGAGCTGCGGTTCTCCTGGATCGACCTCAAGCTCGGGCTCCGCATGCTGGTCAAGTATCCGGGCCTGACGCTTGTCGGCGGACTCGGGATGGCGGTCGTCATTGCCTTCAGCACAACCTTCGTCGCGGTGACGACCGCGCTCTTGTCGGGACTTCCGTTCGACGAGGGCGACCGCATCGTCTCGATCGAGTACCTCGACACGAGATGGAACGGCGAGGAACCACGCATCATCCACGACTTCGAGGCGTGGCGCCGCGAACTGCATTTCATAACCGACCTCGGCGCCCGGCGGACGATCCAGCGCAACCTCATTACGGGCGACGGACGCGCCGAACCGGTGCAGGTGGCCGAGATGAGTACGTCCGGATTCCGCGTCGCGCGTGTGCCGGCCATGCTCGGCAGGCACCTTCTCGAGTCAGATGAAAGCGAGAGCGCTCCGCCGGTCGTGGTGATCGGATACAACGCCTGGCGTGCACGCTTCGGTTCAGATTCCGGGATGGTCGGCCGGGAGGTCAGGCTGGGCGGCACAACGCATACCGTGGTGGGCGTGATGCCGAGGGGTTTCGGCTTTCCGCTTTCCCATCAGTACTGGACGCCCCTTCGACTCCACGCGTCCGACTATGAGAGTCGCAAGGGACCGGCCATTCAGGTCTTCGGCCGACTTGCCCCCGGAGCCACTCTCGAGCAAGCGCAGAAGGAATTGGCTGTTTACAGCCAGCGCCTGGCCACAGACTTCCCACGCACCCATGCTGACCTTCGCGCCCGCGTTATGCAGTACCAGGACGCGTTCAACGGAAGCGATGAGATCTGGCAGATGGGTCTCATGCAGCTCCTGATTGTCATGCTCGTGGGCGTCGTCTGCACCAACGTGGCGACTCTCGTCTACGCGCGGACCGCAGCGCGCCACACGGAGATCGCCGTGCGCAGCGCACTCGGCGCCAGCCGGCCGAGGATCGTCGGCCACCTGTTCGCCGAAGGACTCGTCCTGTCGAGCCTGTCTGTGGCTCTGGGACTCGGGATCACCAAGGTGTCGCTCGATCGGATCAACGCGATCCTCATCAGCCTGGACACGGCTCTGCCGTTCTGGATGTCGTTTCACCTCTCTCTTTCGGCCGTCGTGTATGCCGTCGTTCTCGCCGGACTCGCCGCGGTAATAGTCGGTGTCGTGCCGGCGCTCAAGGCCACGGGCAAGCGCGTCAACGCCAGCCTGCAACGGCTCTCGTCAGGCGCGACCGGCATGCAGCTGGGGAGAACCTGGACGGCGCTCATCGTGGCGCAGACGGCGTTCGCGGTGGCAGTGATCCCATTCGCGGTCCACCAGGCACGCGTCTTCCTCGAATATGGGACGGCGAAGCCTGGATTCCTGTCGAAAGACTTCCTCGCGTTTCGACTCAGGATGGACCGCGATGTGCCGGCGAGCGCGGGCGCTTCGAGCTACGACCGGGAGTTCACCGCGCGGTATCGCGCGCGACAGGAGGATCTGGTGCGGCGCCTCGAATCGGAGCCGGAGATCTCGCATCTGATCCACTTGAAGGGGATTCCCGGCAACGCGCCGCTCGCGAGCGTCACAGTGGAAGGGATCGCCACCACGGCCGTCGTGGGGACTTCCCGAGTGGACATCGAGTTCTTCGACGCGCTCGGCGTGCCGATCGCGTCCGGCCGGATGTTCGATTCGGGAGATGCTGGCGTAGCGGTCGGCGGGGAGTGGCGCGATGGAGACGGCGATGGATTCGTGGAGTATCGGGCCGGCGATTCAGTCGCGACGTCGACTGCCGTTTTGGTCAACCGGAGCTTCGTGAGGGATGTGTTAGGCGGCGCGAACGCACTCGGTCGGCGGCTGCGGTACTCGGGCCGTATGGATGACGGCCAGAGCGCGGCACCGATGAAGTGGTATGAGATTGTCGGCGTCGTGAACGACTTTCCGGCCAGGCCGATGGAGCCCGACGCACCGCGCGCGATGATCTACCACCCGATTGCCGATGGCGAGCTGACCGACCTGATGGCGATCCGTTTGAGTGGTGCGTCCCCGTCGAACTTCGGCGACCGGCTGCGCCAGATCACGGCAACGGTCGATCCGAGCCTCCGAGTGCACGATATCCGTCCGTTCGATGTGGCGCTGCGCGAAGAGCATCTCGCAATGCGCATGACCGCGCTCGGTATCGGAGTGGTGACGGCGAGTGTCTTGCTGCTCTCGGCGGCGGGGATTTACGCGCTGATGTCGTTCACCGTCGAGCGTCGTCGCCGCGAGATCGGGATTCGGATCGCGCTCGGAGCTGATCGGGCGCGCGTGGTGCGCGGTGTTTTCGGCCGCGCGCTGCGGCAGCTGGCAATTGGTGTGGGCGTCGGTGCCGCTATCGCCCCCATGGTCCTCAGGTTCGACGGGCCGATTACCGTCGTGAAGGTGGCCACGCTGGTCGTTGTCTCCGGTGCCATGCTGCTGGTGGGAGTGCTCGCGTCAATCGGACCGACAAGGCGCAGCCTGCGGATTCAACCCACAGAGGCGCTCAAGGACGGGTAGCCTGCTCTACCTGGTATCGCGCCGACACCGTGTGCATAACGAGCGTGCCGTTCAGCGCCATCACGGCCGCATCGGTGCCGGGCGGCACGCCTTCCACCACCGCAGGCTCCCCGATGGGCCGACGCCGTTCGAGGTCGAGGCGTACCCGTGCCGAGTCCCTGGATCTGTAAGCGACTTCACTACGGTCGCCTGATCCTGTTGGGGAACGGTGGGCGCTTCGGGTCTACGGGCGGGTTCTTCCGGAGCTGCTCCATCGCCTCACGAATGGCGCGTTCCAACTGCGGGTCGCGGCCGGCGATGACGTCGGCGGGCGTCTGCTCGACTTCGATGTCGGGCGGCACCCCCTCGTTCTCGACGACCCATCCGTCCTCCGCGGTCCAGATGGCGAGGTTGGGCGCTGTTATGGTGCCGCCATCCATCAGCGTCGGGAAGCCGAGTACTCCGACGAGCCCGCCCCACGTGCGCTTTCCGACGATCGTGCCGAGCGCGAACTTGCGCCACATCCAGGGAAGGAGGTCGCCGCCCGAACCGGCCTGCTCGTCGGCGATCAGCACCTTGGGCCCCTGGATGGAGGCGGCCGGTGTCCTGAGGTCGTCGCCGTATCGCAGCGCCCAATAGCTGATGAACGGCCGTCGCAGGATGTCGATGTAGTAGTCGGCAATCTGGCCGCCGCCGTTATACCGCTCATCCACGATCACGGCGTCCTTGTGGGCCTGCGGATAGAAGTAGCGCTTGAAGTAGTCGTAGCCCGGCTGCCCGGTGTTAGGCACGTACACGTATGCCACGCGCCCGCCCGTGGCTGAGTCCACCTTGCGAAGGTTGCCCTCCACCCAGGCCCGGTTGCGCAGTGCCGCCTCGCTGGCCACCGGCACCACGGTCACGGTGCGGGAACTGGTGCCGTCCGGATTCGGTCCGACGGTGATCTCGACCTGTTTGTCGGCCGTGGTCTCGAAGAACGAATAGAGGTTGGCTGGCGGGCGCACGTCGGCGCCTCGCACGGCGAGCAGGTAATCACCCTCGCGCACGTTCACGCCGGGCTCCGTGAGCGGGGCACGCAACTGTCCGTTCCAGTTGAGCCCACCGTACACCTTCGCGAACCGAAAGCGACCGTTCGCGACCACGTAGTCGGCGCCGAGGAGACCGCCGGGCACGGTGCGTGGCGCGGCGAGCCGATCGCCGCCACCACCGCGATGGTGGCCCACCGACAGCTCGCTCATCATCCACTGGATGATGCGCACCAGATCGGCCTTGGTCGTGGCGTCGGCGACGAAAGGTTCGTACTTGCGCTTGTTCGCGGTCCAGTCCACGCCGTGCATGTTGGGGGCGTAGAAGTAATCGCGGTTGATGCGCCACGCCTCATCGAACGCCTGCTTCCACTCCGCGCGCGGATCGATGCGCACCTGCACGTCGGCTGTGGCAAGGCGGCCCTGACCGGCGACAACCGGCGTGGCCACGCCCGTCACGAACCACGCGCCCTGCGTCGCGTAGAGCAGCTTCTTGCCGTCGGCCGAGAGCTGGTAGGCGGTGACGTTAGGCGCCAGGGTCTGGTCGGTACGCTTGGTCAGGTCGTAGCGTCGCAGGGCGTTCTGCCCGTCGGCGCGGCGCGTGAAGTACACCATGCCGGTCTCGCCCACGGCGAGATTGCCGATGTTCGCGGCGGCTACCGGCAGCGCGATGATGCGCTGGTCGATGCCCTCGAAGTCGATGATCGTCGGGGCTGGGGCCTGTCGCGCCGGAGCCCGACCTGTCGTGGGCGCTGCCGGCGTCGCCGCAGAGTCTGGACGCGTGGCGCCCTTTTCCTCATCGCTTTCCCTGGCCAGCGGGTTCGGCGTGTTCCTGCCGAGCACGATCGTGTAGATCCCCGTGGTATTCGGCACCGTGTTGTTGGACTGGGCGAACCAGTCGAGGGCCGGCCCGGCGTCGGTGGACGCCAGCACGAAGAGGTACTTCCCGCTCTGGTCGAACGCCGGCTCGCTGACCGCGCTGAGACCGTCCGTGATCTGCCGCGAGGTCCCGTCCGCGACGTTGTACGCGAACAGTGCCGTTACGAGCGGTTGCGTAGCCACGGTGTAGGCGAGCCACTTCGAGTCGGGTGACCACGACATGCCGAGGTAGGGCGGTACGTTACCCATCGGTCCATACACGCGGTTGCCGCCCAGGCGCTTCGATACCCCGGTCTTGACGTCGAGCACGAAGACCGACTGGGAGTTGTCCAGGTATGCGATATGCGAGGCGTCGGGAGACCATCTCGGCGCGAAGTAGAAGCCGTTACCCGTGACCTTGATCACGCGGGGCTCGCCCTTGCCATCCTGCGGCGCGACGTGCAGTTGGTACTCGCCACCTCGGTCCGAGAACCATGCGATCCGCGAGCCGTCCGGGGACCACGCGGGCGAGCGGTCGTGCTCAGCGACCGAGTTGGTCAGGTTGCGGGCGTCGCCCTTCTCGGCGGGCACTGTGACGATCTCGCCGCGGAATTCGAAGGCCACACGCGCTCCCGTAGGTGAGATGGACGCGTTACGGATGTAATTGTTGCCGCTCACCCAGCGGGGCCGCGTCTCGCGCAGGTCGGCCGTGACGCCGATCGTGAGACGGCGACTCTGGCCCGAGGCCGGATCGAGGAGGTGGAGGAAGCCGGCCTGCTCGTAGACGATCTTCCCGTCACCGCTGCTTGCGGCGAGGACCGGGAAATCCGCGTGGCGCGTGACCTGTCGGACCTGCTTCGTACGCGTGTCGTACGACCAGAGGTTGAACTCGCCGTCGCGGTCGGACAGGAACCACACGGCGTCACCGATCCACATCGCGTCCACGTCGTTCGACCGCGTGGCCGGCTGCGGAATGGATTCCGTGGCGTGCGTGCCGGTCGTGTACAGCCAGATGACGGAGTTGCGGCCGCCGCGGTAGCGCTTCCACTGCTGGAACGCGCGCGGGAGCGGGTTGTACGCAATACGCCGGCCGTCGGGCGCATACGTGGCCTGGGACGCGTTCGGAATCGGCAACTGCGTCTCCACTCCACCCTCGACCGGCACGGTGTAGAGCTGCGTGAGCGCGCCCGTCCACGAGCTGCGACCCGAGGTAAAGAGCACGCTCCGACCGTCCGGTGTGAAACCCTGCACGACATCGGCCGATGGATGCCAGGTGAGTCGCCGTGGAGCGCCACCGGTGGCCGCGACCACATAGGCGTCGCTGTTGCCGTCGTAGTTCCCCGTGAAAGCAAGCCACTGACCGTCGGGCGAGAACGCCGGGCTGCTTTCGTCGCCGTCGGCGCTGGTGAGGCGCCTGACGTCCGTGCCGTCGACTTTCGCGGAGAAGATGTCGCCGGCATACGCGAACGCCACCCGGGTTGCGCTCAGCGCGGGCTGGCTGAGGAGGCGCGTGTCTGCGGGATCTTGAGCGGCGGCGACCCCCGCGATGGCTGTGGTCAGAAGGAGCACGACCAATCGAAATCGCATGGAGAGCCTCGCCCGTTGGGCGAAAGGGAGAGAATGGACTGGCGCCAGGTCCGCTTTCGTGAATAGCGGGCCTGCCTGCCGCTAGCATGCACCTGCACCCTCATGCCCGGAAGACGCGAGCCGCCGGTGACACGGCTCGAGGACTTGGCGATCACGGCTTATGGCGCCTGGTGCTCCGCTACCGCCCGGGCACGAGCATGAGGCGATAGCGGGCGATCTTCTCCACTGCCGCCCTGGAATACGCGAGCGGGAAATACTCCGCCCGGCCAAAGCCCTCCACCAGGTTCTGGTAGAACGGACTGAACGGCTGCGCCGACTGACCCGGTACGTTGGTAGCCAGCGATCCGTCGAGGTTGCCCATGTCGATGATCTCCCGGTACGTGGCGCCCACGGCCGCTACGAAGCCGGAACCACCGTGCCGCTCGACCGGCGGGATGTCATAGGCGCTCACCAGCGCGTGAGGCATCTGGCTCGTGTTGATCCGGCCCCAACGCCACTGCGCCGGGTCGTGGCCCTGTTCTTCCGCGAGCTTCGCAAGGCCAGCCGTGATCGCGGCCTCCAACAACTCCTTCCGGCGTTCGCTCCTGGTCGAACGCGAGCGCGCTTGGTCTGTCATCTCGCCGGAGACAAACCTATAGATGGCGGCCGCCTGGCTCTCCCTCTTGTGGTGCGCGTCCCATGCCGCGAGCGCCGCACGTGCTCTTTCCACGGCGGTATCCGCCGAAGTCCATCCCTTGAAGAGCGGTATGTCAGCCGAAGCCGTGGCGGAGTATGCGTCATGCTGGAGCGCCTGCATGTCCGCCATCGTGAACGCGCTCCCGCTCGAGAGCACCTCCACCAGTCGATCGTAACGTCCAGTGGCGGGGCCGCGCTTGAAGAAGAGCGGCGGATCGTACCCCTTGGGATGAATGTCGTGGTTCGCGGTCGCGATCCAGCCGCGGTCAGGATTGAGCTCGCGCGGGAGGTCGTCCCGGAAGCCTTCCCACTCGTATTCACCCGTTCCGGGCACGGGCAATCTGCCGTGCCAGTTGGGCCGTCGAGGTGAGGCGGCCGACGCCTGCCAGGCGATGTTCCCGCTCGTGTCGCCGCAGACCATGTTCTCGGTGGGCGCCTTGTACCAGGCCAGCGCATCGAGGAACTGGGCGCAGTTCTCCACCGATTGCATGCGAAGCGCGCCCAGGTAACCGCCGCTTCCAGTTTCGTGCATGGTCGAGCGCATTGCGTACGCGAGATGGTGCTGGGGGTCCTCGTGGAAGACCGGGCCATGCCGCGAATACTTGAGCTCGACCACCACGGGCTCGGCGCCCTTCACCCGGATCGTGTCGCGCACGATGCGCAGGTCTTCCCAGTTGCCCCGGAAGCGCACCTGGTTCGGGTTCTCCGGGTTCACCGTCTCGACATACACATCGGACTGGTCGGTGCCCACGATCGTGAGGCCCCAGGCGACGCGGCCGTTGTGCCCGATGGCCACGCCCGGGAACGGCGCCTCCGTGGCGCCGATCATGTCCCAGCCGGGCGCGTTCAGGTGCACGATGTAGCGGATGGACGGGTTGGAGACGTTGCGGTGGGGATCGTTCGCCACGATCACCTTGCCTGACGCGGTCAGCTGCCCGCTGATCGCCCAGTTGTTGCTTCCCGGCGAATTCTCCTGCACGCCGGTGTTCTCGCTGGCCATGGCATCGGCGAGCGCGCGGTATTCGGGCAACAGTTCGGGCCTCACGGTACCGGTGCGCAGGCCGGACAGACCACGCGCGACCTCTTCGCCGACGAGCGACAGGTCTACCCCGCGTGGCACGACGAGGTCGCGATGCGGCGAGGGGCGAGCGTTGCGGTTGGCCTCCCGGACACCCATCGAATCGACGTCACGAGCGAGGGAGAGTTCCGATCTTGCGTCGCCCAGGGGCATCGCGGTCTGGGTGCGGAGGAGGGCGATCTCGGGCGTCCAGGGCTCGGGGCGGAGCCCGGTGAGCCGGAACTCGACAGGCAAGCGGTCGCCCGCATGCGCGATGAACGCGTTCACGCCGTCGGCGAAGGCCTGGAAGATGCGGCGTCCCTCGGGGTGGTAGCTCGTCCACTCGCTATCGTCCCAGGGACCGCGGAACCTGACCAGCCGCGCCAAGCGGTCACTTTCCACGTAATCCGGTCCCATAATCTCGGCGAGCTTTCCCTCGTACGTGCGCCGGTACACGTCCATCTGCCAGAGCCGGTCCTGCGCCTGGACGAACCCCTGCGCGAAGAAGAGATCGTGCAGGTTGGCGGCGTAGATGTGCGGGACACCGGACGTGTCCCGTATGACTTCCACCCGTTCATTGAGCCCGGGGAGCGTGACGTTCCCCTCGATCCGGGCGAGGGAGTTGCGCGCCAGCGCCTCGAACGACTCTTCGGGCGTGCGCGTGCAGGATGCGAGCGACGCGAGAGACAGCAGGGCGAGGGCAGCGGTCGGAGAACGCATGATGGACCGTGGTGAGGGTGAGCAGTCGCGTGAAAGGAAATTGTGGGGCCGACGGACTGGGGGCAAACGCGCGGCTCGCCCGAACAGGCCGGAGACTATGGCTGTCGCGGCCAGCGGTCGTATCTTGGTGGCGGTGCCTCCGTCCGGCGGCGGTGTCTGTTTTGATCACCTGTAGCCGACACTGACGTTAGGCGGCACGGTTGCCATTTGCGGCGCTACCATCCATGTGGCACTGGTGCTATCCGCTGACCAGCCCCACTCCTCTTTCTTGCCCGTTCTCCTTTCAGACACGATGACGCTCATGGACGCGCTCTCTCGACGTGCATTTTCGAAGATGGCGGCGGCACTGGTCATGGCACCGTCCCTGACGCGGCGCACGTTCCCGTCGCTCGACGAATCCACCAGTCGGCGGAGCGCATGGCCGCGCTACGAGCAGGCAATGGTCGTTGACTTCCTCGCCAGCCCCGGACCATTCAACACGCCGCTGAACGTCGAGGCGCTGACGCCGGAGATGCTGCGGAACGTGCAGGCCTCGGGAATCACGGCAGTCAATCTCACCATCGGTGGAGCGACGCCGCAGGCGGTCTTTGCATCGATGGCTCGATGGGAGCGCGATATCGAACGGCACCCGGATGTGCTCATGAAGATCCGGACCGTCGCGGATCTCCAAACGGCAAAGCAGCAGAGGAAGCTGGGCCTCATCTACGGCTTCCAGGATGGAGTCGGCATCGACACCGACCTCACGCGCGTGTCCCTCTATCATGCGTTCGGACTTCGCATCGTGCAGCTCACGTACAACGTGCGCAACATGTTTGGCGATGGCTGCCTGCAACCCGAGAACGGCGGACTGACGCCGCTGGGCCGCCAACTGGTGGAAGCGCTCAACACGCAGGGCAGCATCGTCGATCTGGCGCACTGTGGCCAGCGAACCACGGCGGAGGCCATCGAGCATTCGTCAAAGCCGGTCTCCATCAGCCACTCAGGGTGTCGCGCCATCGCCGATCGGCCACGCAGTAAACTCGACAGCGATCTGAAACGCATGGCCGACAAGGGTGGGGTCATCGGGATCTACCTCATGCCCTTCCTGACGATGGGCGGGCAACCAGATTCCGACGACCTGATACGACACATCGAACACGCGATCAACGTGTGTGGGGAGGACCATGTCGGCATCGGCAGCGATCTCTCCATCACGCCGCACGTCGTCGATGCGGAGTACATGCGTGTTCATCGCTCGTTCGTGGAGGGCCGGATCAAGGCGGGTATAGCGGCCCCCGGAGAGGATCCGGCGGTCCCGATGTTCGTGACCGATCTCAACACCCCGCGTCGCATGGAGCAGATTGCGGAGAAGTTGCTCGGCCGTGGGCATCCGGAGGCGCGGGTCGAGAAGATCGTCGGTCGGAACTTCGTCCGCCTCATGCGCGACACGTGGGGCTGATCGCACATCCACGGGAAACGCCGCCATCTCGCCCCTCATAGGCATCCTGATTGTCCCGGCGTGTTGTCGCCCAGGTGCGCCAGCCGGTCAGGCCAATGGCGGCTCCATCCGGTGAGCAGGAGGACAATCAACGCGCCCCAGGTCGAGTGGCGTAGCGGAGTCGTTCTGCGTCCGTCTGCAAGCGACGGCAACGAGAACGAGCGCGAGAAAGGTGCGCATCGATTTCCTCCACAATTGGGTTCCGATGCCGCGGAGCGTCGGCAGCGACACCTGGGCTCAGCGGTCGCCTCAGTTCAACGTCGCTCTGGATCGCTCAATCGCGCGATGCGGCGCCGCACGTCAGCGACTCGCGGCTGCAGGTCCGGGTCAGCGTTCTTCCATAACGCCACGAACTTGTTGTAGTACTCGAGGGCCTTCCCGACATTCCCCTGCTGCTCATACAGCTCGCCCAGGCGCTTGTAGGTGCCCGCGAGGTAGGTCGGATGCATGTCAGACGCCAGCGGATTGGCGGGCACCGATAGAAAACGCTCGAACGCGAAGATGGCCGAGTCGGTCACTCCCGCCTCGTCGAATGCGCGTGCAATTGGTGCGTACACACACGCCGCACAATACTCGGCCGGCCCGTCGGGAAGCGTATCGGACTTCCTGAACAAGGCCAGCGCCTCGAGTGGGCGACGCTCTGCGAGCGCGATCTCCCCTTGGGCGCGCTGCAAAGCCGGCACCAGGGAGCGCTTGAGGGCTGTGTCGCGCACCTCACGCTCGTATTGCGCAATGATGGCGCTGGCCCGATCGGGCCGGCCTGCCCTTGCGTAGAGTTCCGCCACCCAGAAGTACGGACGTTCACCCTCGCTGCCGGTTCGCAGCGGGAGGCGCTGAAGCGCGGCGTCCAGACGCTGCGCGCCGCGCTCCTTGCGGTCACGGAACCACACGTCGAGCAGGATCGACGCCAGCGAATCGGACAGCGGGAGCGCACTCCCACCGCGAGCCCGTTCGATCGCCGAAGCCTCGAAGTACGCCTTCTCTGCAGACGCCAGTTTCCCATTGACGAAAGCCACGGCCGATTGGTTCATGCTGGCTTGGGCGCGAACCTGCGGATCGGTGCTGTTCCTCAGCTCGGCGAGGAGGGACAACACGGAGTCCTGTTGACCGCGCAGGTACATGTAGGGAACGAGGTTCTGCTCGGTGCCGACGGAGCCCGGGAACACCGACGGCATCTCACGAAGCAACGATTCTGCCTCGGCCCGCCTTCCTTGAGCCGCGATAGTTCCAGCCCACTGGGTGTAGCTCTGCTGGATCGGACTCCGATCGATGTTCTTCTTGTAGAGTGACTCGGCGCGCGCGTACTGCCGCCGGCTCGCGTATTGGACGGCAAGGTTGTGATAGCCGGTCGGCGAAAGCGCCGACAACGCCTCGAATGCCTCGGTCGCTTTGGCACGATCTCGCCCCGGACCCCAGCCAAAGTAGAGACCGACTACGTTGAGCCGCTCCACTTCCGGCAAGCGATCGCGGAACTGGAAGGCCCGCTCCGAGGCAGAATCGGCCAGCGCCACAGGGAATGCGCCGATGTTGTAGGCGACGGCGAGCTTGCGCCATGCCATCGCAAAGCTCGAGTCGAGCGCGATCGCCTCCTTGAGCAGCGTGACGGCGCGAGGCGCGTCGCGCAATACGTCCGACGCCCGCACTCCTTCAGCAAATTTCCGCAGCGCATCCAGCGACGAGGTCGTCACGTCGGCCAGGTCAGGCGAAGCGCTGACGTCCTTGAGGGACTCGCCAATCTTTCCGCGCATGGAGCGGCTCAGGCGCTCCACGGCCGGGATGACATCGGTGGGCCCCTCGGCGGTCTCGCGCGACGACCAGAGCTGGTCGCCCGTCTCCGGGGCGACGAGACGCGCCGTGATGATGAACCCGTTGCCGATCGGGGTGATGTCGCCGTCCACGATGGCCTTGATGCCCTCGCGAAGGGCGATCTCGCTTCCGAGCGTTGCGTCGAGGCGTGACTCGACCGGCCGTCGCATCCGCACCAGCGACGCTCGCACCAGGCTCGCCGGCGCGATCGTAAGCACCGCGGACTGCGCGAGGTCGGTGCGGATCGCCTCGGAGACCACCGTCCCCAGCGATGAATCCGCGCTGCCTTTCACGCCAAAATCGGTCACCAGCAGTCGTTCGTTCCTGGCCAGCTTGCCCGCAGCGAAGAGTGAACCCGCCGGCCCGATTCCCATCGCGCGCATTCCCATGAAGGCGCCAACGAGGAGGACAAAGGCGCCAACTGCATACGCGCCCCCCAGGGCGGCCCGGCGCCAGGTGAGGTGCGGGCTCGCCTTCAAGGCGATCGTCGCCATGGTTCCCGTCGGCATGCCAGGCGTGCCACCAGGAGTGTACGTCGGGGTCTGCGTCACCGTGCGACGCGTCACGCGCTGCACGTAGCCGGTGAAAAGGATCACCGGGAAGCCCATGAGCATAACGATGACCGCACCGGGAACCACCCAGGTCGGCAACCCGATTGCGACCACCGCTGCGCGCGCCACCACGAGTACGACGATGAGGGCCAGCGCGTACAGCACGAGGGCGCGCCGGAACATCCCGGGACCACCGACGAGGATCCCCGGCATCGCTGCCTGGTCGGTCCCGCTCGTCACGGTCTCCAGCACACGCACCAGGTCCGCTGCGCCCTGCGGACGCGCGTCCGCTTCCTTCTCCAGGCATCGCATCACCAGGTCAGCCAGCGGCGGTGGCGTGTCGGGTCGGAGATCGGTGACCGGCTGCGGCTTCTCGCCCATCTGCGCGGCCAGCAACCGCTGCGGCGAGCTGGCGGTGAACGGCGGGCGTCCCGTCAGCACCTCGAAGGCCACGCAGCCGAACGCGTAGATGTCGGCTCGATGATTCGTGGCCGGATCGGCCGCGGCCTGCTCGGGCGCCATGTAGGCCGGCGTGCCGAGCGACGTCCCGACCTGCGTCAGCGTACCGCCAGGCGTGTCGTCGCGCGCCGCGCTGATGGCCTTGGCGATCCCGAAATCGGCGACGGTGGCAGAGCCGCCGCTCAGGAGGATGTTGTCAGGCTTGATGTCGCGGTGGACGACCCCGCGCTCGTGGGCGTATGCCAGCGCCTTCGCGACGTCGCGGAGGATACCGACGGCTTCCGTGATCGACAGTGCTCCCGCGGTCGCGATGCGATTCCGGAGCGATTCGCCCTCGACGTACGGCATCGTGTACCACGGAACGCCGTCCATCTCGCCGGTCGACAGCACCGGCACGATGTGCGGATGCTGGAGCTTGGCCGAGACCTGGATTTCGCGCCGGAAGCGCTCGACGTTCACGCCCGCGGTGACGTCGGACGGAAGTACCTTCACGACCACACGACGCCCGAGCGCGCGCTCCTCGGCCAGGAAGACCCGCGACATCCCACCACCACCGAGTTCGCGTTCGAGCGCGTAAGCCGATCCGAGGGTGCTTTCGAGCTGGACGCGGAGGTCGGTCATCAGCCCCGGGTGGAGTGCGATTGGAGGGAAAGCGCCGGCTTAAGGTAGGAATGGACGCGCGGCGCTGGAAGTACCGCGCAAGGTCAGGCGAGCGCTGCCTGCGCCGCTGCCAGTCGCGCGATCGGCACGCGGAACGGCGAACACGACACGTAGTCGAGACCCGCTTCGTGACAGAACGAGATCGATCGAGGTTCGCCGCCATGTTCGCCGCAGATTCCGGTCTTCAGTCCTGGACGCGCCGCGCGACCGTCTTCGACGGCCATTCGAATGAGCTTCCCCACACCCGTGACATCCAGGGTCTGGAAGGGATCATCGGGGAAGATGCCACGTTCGACGTAGGCTGGCAGGAAGCGACCGGCATCGTCACGACTCAGGCCTAACGTGGTTTGCGTGAGGTCGTTGGTGCCGAACGAGAAGAACGCCGCCTGGCTGGCGATTTCCGCTGCCGTCAGCGCCGCGCGCGGCAGCTCGATCATCGTGCCGATCTCGTAAGCCACGGGTCCCATCGGGCCGAGCACCTGGCGCGCACACTCCTCGAGAATGGCCTGCTGATGCGTGAATTCGCCGAGCGTCGACACCAGCGGCACCATGATCTCGACGTGGACCTCGATGCCGCGCTTCTGGGCGCGCACGGCCGCCTCGAAGATCGCGCGCCCCTGCATCTCCGTGATCTCGGGATAGGTGATCCCCAGGCGGCACCCGCGATGACCCAGCATCGGGTTTGACTCGCGGAGTCCCTCCACGATGTGCGCCAGTTCGGCCTTCGAGAGCTGCAGTTGGCGCGCCAGCAGCTTGGATTCCTCGCCTCCGTGCGGCAAGAACTCGTGCAGCGGCGGATCCAGCAGCCGGATGTTGACCGGGAAGCCGTGCATTGCCTCGAAAATCGCCTCGAAGTCGGCGCGCTGCATCGGAAGCAGCTTCGCCAGGGCGCGCCGCCGGCCGGATCCGTCGTGCGCCACGATCATCTCGCGCATGGCGTGGATGCGGTCCCCCTCGAAGAACATGTGCTCGGTGCGACAGAGACCGATTCCCTCGGCGCCGAAGCCGCGTGCCTGACGAGCATCCTTCGGGGTGTCGGCGTTCGCGCGCACCTTGAGCCGCCGCGTCTCGTCCGCCCAGCCGAGGAGGCGCGAGTAGGCCTGGAAGACAGGCGCCTGGCTCGCCAACAGGTGTCCCTGCGTGACGCGCACCACCTCCGACGGCACGGTGGGCAGGTCGCCCAGGAAGACGCGGCCGGTGGCGCCGTCGAGCGTGATCCAGTCGCCCTCGTCAACGATGGTGCCGTTCGCCCGGAAATGCCGCCGTTCGGCGTCGACCACGATGTCGCGCGCACCGACCACCGCGCATTTCCCCATGCCACGCGCGACGACGGCGGCGTGGCTGGTCATGCCGCCGCGCGTGGTCAGGATCGCCCGGGCCGCAACCATGCCGTGAAAATCCTCCGGGGTCGTCTCCTCGCGCACGAGGATCACAGCGTCCCCTCGAGCCGCGCGCGACACCGCTTCGTCAGGATCGAAGACCGCAACGCCGCTCGCCGCTCCCGGTGATGCCGGCAGCCCCGTGACCAACACCGTCGCCCGTGCCCCAGGGTCGATAACCGGATGGAGCAACTGGTCCAGCTGCGACGCGTTCACCCGCTGCACGGCCTCCGCGCTGCTGATGAGGCCTTCGTCGACCATGTCGCGCGCGATGCGCACCGACGCGGCCGCCGTTCGCTTCCCCGTTCGGGTCTGCAACAAGTAGAGCGTGCCGCGCTCCACCGTGAACTCGAGATCCTGCATGTCCCGGTAGTGGCGCTCGAGTCGATCCTGCACCGACATCAGCTCCGCGTAAGCGCCCGGAAGCCGTCGCGCCATCTCGTCGATGTGAAGCGGCGTGCGAATTCCGGCGACCACGTCCTCGCCCTGCGCGTTCACGAGAAACTCGCCGTAGAACCTGCGCTCTCCGGTTGAGGGATCGCGAGTGAACGCCACGCCCGTACCCGAATCGTCACCCATGTTGCCGAACACCATGGCAACGATGTTGACACCCGTGCCGAGGTCGTCGGCAATCCCGTTCACCTTGCGGTAGTCGACAGCCTTCTTGAGGGTCCACGAGCGCCAGACCGCTTCGATCGCGCCCCAGAGCTGCGCCTCGGGCTGGCTCGGGAAGTCAGCCCCCGTCACGCTCTGCACGAGTGCCTTGTACCTGGCCGTGAGGGCGCGTAGCGCGGCCTCGGGGAGTTCCGCGTCGGTCTCTACGTGTGCCATCATCCGCTTGTCGGCGAGCATCGACTCGAAGCGTGCCGCGGGTACGTTGAGCACGACGTCGCCATACATCTGCACGAGCCGGCGGTACGCATCCCACGCGAAGCGGGCGTTGCCGTTGAGCCTCGCGAGTCCCTCGACCGTTTCGTCATTCAGGCCGAGGTTGAGCACTGTTTCCATCATCCCGGGCATGGAGACCGCGCCGCCGCTGCGCACCGATACCAGCAACGGATTGGCGGGATCACCCAGGCGCTTGCCGGTCGCCTCCTCGAGCCGCTTCAGGTGCTGGGCGACTTCCTCGCGAAGAGCGGGGGGCACTCCGCCAGTGGCCAGGTAGTCCATGCAGGCGCTGCAGGCGATGGTGAATCCCGGCGGTACGGGCACGCCCAGGTTCGTCATCTCAGCCAGGTTGGCGCCCTTGGATCCAAGGACGCCCTTCATCTCGCGCGTGCCGTCGGCGCGGCCGTTTCCGAAGAAGTAAACGAGCATCGATGGCGGCGATTTTGTCGGAGGCGAGGCCCGCGGATCGCTGATTACTGCTTGCTACTTGCTAGTACTGGCGTCGCGTGCTGGTGCGCATTGCTTGACTGACGTCCCACCGTCGGCGTAACCCTGTCCTGCTGCCACGCCCCATCAATTCTACCTCGCGGCAACCAGCTGATACTTCTCGGCGCTGGAGGGTGGCGCAGTCGGGTACTCACCTGAGAAGCAGGCATGGCAGAATCCGCCTGGGCCGCCCGGCACGGCCGCAAGCATTCCCTCGAGCGACAGGTAGCCCAGCGAATCGACGCCGATCCGCTTTGCGATTTCCGGCACCGAGTAGTTGGCGGCGATCAGCTCTTCACGCCGCGGTGTGTCGATGCCGTAGTAGCACGGCCCCGTGATGGGCGGCGACGAGACGCGTATGTGAACTTCACGAGCTCCCGCCGCGCGAATGAGGGCCACCAGTCCGCGAGTGGTGGTCCCGCGAACGATCGAATCGTCGACCATGACGACGCTCTTTCCGGCGAGCACTTCGCGGACGGGGTTGTACTTCACCTTCACCTTGGCGTCGCGATCGCCCTGTGACGGCTGGATGAAGGTGCGTCCCACGTAGTGATTGCGGATGAGCGCCAGCTCCAGGCGCAGGCCGGACTCCTCGGCGTAACCGACCGCGGCCGAGTTCGATGAGTCCGGCACCGAAAACACCAGGTCCGCGGTGGGGCAGGGCTGCTCGATCGCCAATTGCCGGCCCAGCGCGCGACGCGCACGGTCCACCGAGCCACCGAAGACGTAGCTGTCCGGCCGCGCGAAGTAGACGTGCTCGAAAACGCAGCGCTTGAGAGGGAGCGTGGGCATCTGCAGCGTCCGGAATCCATCATCGTCAATGGCGATGATCTCGCCGGGCTTGACCTCGCGTTCGACCTTGGCGCCGACGATGTCGAGCGCGCAGGTCTCTGACGCGAACACCCAGGCCTCGCCGAGCCGGCCCATAACGAGTGGGCGCCAGCCGCGGGGGTCGCGCGCAGCCATCAACGTGTTGCCGACGAGAACGACGAGGCTCGATGCTCCTTCGACCCGGGCCATCGCGTCAGCAAGCCGATTCTCCGGCTTGGTGGACGAAGACCTGGCCATGAGGTGCACGAGCACCTCGGAGTCCATCGATGAAGAGAAGATGGAGCCGCGATCCTCGAGGTCCCGCCTCAGTTCGACGGCGTTCACGAGATTGCCGTTGTGAGAGAGCGCAATGTGTCCGCCACGGAAGCGCGCCACCACAGGTTGTGCATTGTCCAGCGTGGACGACCCGGCGGTGCTGTAGCGCGTGTGGCCGATGGCGACGCTGCCCTGCAGCTTGGCGACCTCACTGGCGGCGAATCCCTCCGACACCAGGCCCATCTTGCGAACGTTGCGGCCAACTCCGTCAGATCCGACGGCAACGATGCCCGCCGACTCCTGGCCTCTGTGCTGGAGTGAATACAAACCAAGGTGTGTCAGCGCGGCTGCGCGCTGATGACCCCAGACTCCGAAGATACCGCACATGAATGACTCCTAGGCTTCAGGCTCGAGGCTCGAGGCTCGAGCAACTGAAACCTCAAGCCTCGAGTCTGTCGTCTCGTCCGTTGAGATTGCCACCTTCGACATCATCGCCGGCACCGCGCCATGATACGCTGCCGCCAGGCGCGCCACCGGTGTCTCGAACCGCTGCTTTCCAACTGTCACAACCAGCGACCCTCCAACCTCTCCTACCCTTCCGATCTCCGCGGCGGGCACCCCGTGCCGCCCGGCAATTGCGAGCACTGCCGCCGGGTCCGGCGTCGACACGACCACGCGGCCCTGCGCCTCGCCAAAGCTCAGTGCACGCATCGGCAGCGCAGACCATCGCGTCAGGTCCACCGACGCGGCCCGCGGCGCATCCTCATCCATGACGCAGCACTCGGCCAGCGCCACCGCCAGGCCGCCATCGCTGCAATCGTGTGCCGACGCCACCGTACCGTCGGCCATGGCCTCGAGCAGCGCCTCGATGAGCCGCGCCTCCGCCTGCAGGTCGCAGGCTGGTGGCCGCCCGGCGACTACGCCGTGAATCCAGCGCAGGTACTCAGTGGCGCCCAACTCGCCGGAATTCTCACCAAGAAGGATAATCGAGTCGCCAGTCGTCCTGAAGACGGCGGTGGTGGCCCGTTCCACGTCGTCGAGCAACCCAACCATGCCTATCGTGGGCGTCGGATACACGGCCCCGGACGGGCTCTCGTTGTAGAAGGAGACGTTTCCACCCGTCACCGGCGTGCCTAACGCCTGACAGGCTTCGCCCATTCCGGCCACCGCCTCGCGGAACTGGAAAAACACGTCCGGCTTGCGGGGGTTCCCGAAATTGAGGCAGTTGGTGATCGCCATGGGGCGGCCACCCGTGCACGCGACGTTGCGCGCGGCTTCGGCGACGGCGATCCGGCCGCCCGTGCGCGGGTCGAGGTAGACGTAGCGGCCGTTGCAGTCGGTCTTGAGCGCCAGGGCGCGCCGCGTTCCGCGGAGCATGACGACGGCGGCGTCGGCGGGACCTGGCCCCACCACGGTGCTGGCTCGCACGGTGCTGTCGTACTGCCTGACGATCCATGACTTGCTGGCGACGGTCGGCGAGGCAAGGAGCCGCTCCAGCGTCCACATCGGGTTCGCCTCTTCCGGACGCTCGGCGATCGCGTTCACGTCCCTTTCGCGAAGGGCGCGAATCGCGTCGCTCTCGCGGGCCTCGGGGTTATAGACGGGGCAGTCCGTAATGAGCCGCGATCCCGGGAACTCCGCCACCACGCGGTCTCCCTCCTTCACGCGATAGACCGGCTCGGCGATCACCGCGCCAATGACCGCGGCGCTCAGGTCCCACTTGGCGAGGATGGCCTGCACCTGCGCTTCGCGACCCTTGAGGGCCACCACGAGCATCCGTTCCTGTGATTCGCTGAGCAGGATCTCGTAAGGCGTCATTCCTTCCTCGCGGAGCGGCATCCTGGTGACGTCGATCTCGACACCGACGTCGCCACGCGCCGCCATCTCCGCCGAGGAACTCGTCAGGCCGGCGGCGCCCATGTCCTGGATGGCGACGATGTGACCGCTGCGGATCAGCTCCAGCGACGCCTCGAGCAGCAGTTTCTCGGTGAACGGATCCCCGACCTGGACGCGGGGCCGCCTGGCGTCGCTCTCGTGCGAGAGGTCTTCAGAAGCGAAGGACGCGCCATGGATTCCATCACGACCCGTGCGGGCGCCGACGGCGATGATCGGATTGCCGACGCCGCTGGCCACCGCGCGAATCAGTTCTTCCTCGCGCATGACGCCGACGCACATGGCGTTGACGAGTGGATTCCCCGCGTAGGCGTCGTCGAACACGACCTCACCGGCAACGGTCGGGACGCCCATGCAATTGCCATAGTCGCCGATTCCCTTCACGACGCCGGCCACGAGCCACCGCGTTCGCGGATGATCCAGGGCGCCGAATCGCAATGAATTGAGGAGCGCGATGGGGCGTGCGCCCATCGTGAAGACATCGCGCAGGATCCCGCCGACGCCGGTCGCGGCACCCTGATATGGCTCGACGGCCGAGGGATGGTTGTGCGATTCGATCTTGAACGCGACGGCGAGCCCGTCACCGATCGCGATGACGCCGGCGTTCTCTCCGGGCCCCTGCAGAACGTACGCGCCTTTCGTCGGTAGCGTCTTGAGCACAGGGCGCGAGTGCTTGTACGAGCAGTGTTCGCTCCACAACGCGCTCACGATCCCGAGTTCAGTGAACGTCGGCCGCCGGCCCAGCATCGACACCAGGCGTTCGAACTCTCCGGTGGTGAGCCCGTGCTCGGCGACGAGCGCGGGCGTGATGACCGGATCGCCGGGACGGGCAACCGCGCTCATCTCTTCAGGCCGAACATCGTCCGGACGAAGCTCCGGATATTGCTCTGGTCGATGTGCTCCAGCATCTCCATCTCGCCCTTGTCGAGCCAGATGCCACCGCAGTCCTTGCAGCGATCGATCTTCATGTGGTGAAATTCGATCTCCTCGAGCTGGCCACCACACTTGGGGCAGCGCATGTAGTGCGAGTCACGCTCGGCCTTGGCGCGTTCGGCGTCCAGCTTTGCGCGCTGCGCCTTGATCAACTCGGCGTCGAGCTTCACGAAGTATTCGTCCTCTGTCTTGGATGGCTTCTTTTCTTCCATGGGAGATGGGAGATTCGAGATGAGTGCTATGCAGCGACGCGGGCGAGGATCGACTCGAAGAGCCCGAGGCCGTCTGTGGAGCCGAGGCGCGCGTCCACGGCGTCTTCGAGATGAGGCATGAGGCCAAGGATGTTGCCGCGTTCGTTCACGATGCCGGCGATGTCGTTCATTGATCCGTTGGGATTCGCAGCAGGCAGGGCATTTCCGTTGCGATCGACATAACGGAAAACGACCTGTCCACGGTCCTCGAGTTGTTTGATGGTCGCGTCATCGGCCGTGAACCGGCCATCGCCGTGGGCAACGGGCACCCTGATCAGCTGACCTTTTTCGTACGCGTTGGTGAAGAGCGTATCGGCATTCTCCACGCGCAGGTGCACCCACTGGCTGGCGAACCGGAGGCTCGCGTTCCGCAACAGGGCGCCCGGAAGCAGTCGCGCCTCGCAGAGGATCTGGAACCCGTTGCAAATGCCGAGCACCGGACCGCCCCGCCGCGCGTGCTCGATGATTTCGCGCATGATGGGACTGAAGCGCGCGATGGCGCCGGCCCGAAGGTAGTCGCCGTAGCTGAAGCCCCCCGGCAGGATGATCACGTCCGCGCCCTGCAGGTCGTGATCCTTGTGCCAGAGGCGCACGACTTCGCCGCCCACGCCCTCGGTGATCGCCAGGCTGGCGTCGACTTCGCGATTGGATCCGGGAAACGTGACGATGCCGAATATCACGACGCCTTCACTCCTGCGATCTCGTAGTCTTCGGTGACGGGATTGGCCAGCAGCTTGTCGCACATTCCCCGAACGGACGTCTCGGCGGCACCGGCATCGGGCGCATCGACGTCGAGCACGAGGTGCCTGCCCACGCGCGCCTCGCGCACCGCCCCGAATCCGAGGGCGTGAAGGGCGTCGGCGACGGCCTTCCCCTGGGGATCGAGCACGCCTTTGCGGGGGACGATGTGCACAGCCACGCGATATCGCGTCATGCCTTTGGTTCCTCGCGAATGTTAGTGCCGGGCGGTCCTTGACGGCTGCTGCGGCGCCGCCGGCGGCGACGGCGATGGAGGCCAGCGTCCAGCGCGTCCTCGTCACCAACGAGGTCTTGATCCATGTCCGCGAGCGACCGGCGATCCAGGAAGCCGACAAAGACGGTACGAGCGACACCCCAGATCACGTACGCCATGGCCGCGGGGAAGAAGAAGGTCTTCGGAAGGAAGATCAGTCCGGCCAGGGTCCCGATGACCAGCAGGGAGCCGAGGATCTCACGGATGGAGCGGTATCCAATGGTAGGGACGGCGGCGTACCTCACCTGGCTGATCATGAGGAACGAGAGACCGACCATGATGAAGCGCAGCATCACCGGCCAGGGCAGGTCGGTCAGCATCGGCTGCTGGTACAGCTCGGATTCCCGGAACCAGTAGTAGGTGGCCAGCGTGAGCCCCGCCATCGGGCTTGGGAGCCCGTTGAAGTGCGTCTTGGCCCGGCCAGCCTGCTCGACGTTGAACCGCGCCAGCCGGATCACCGCGCACATGGTGAAGAAGAAGCAGAGGATCCACTCCCAACCGTGCTGGTTGAACACGGCGAAGAACATCAGGAGCGCCGGCGCCAACCCGAACGAAATCGCATCGACGAGTGAGTCGAGTTCGGCGCCGAACAGGCTACCCGAGCGTGTGGCGCGCGCCACGCGGCCGTCTATGGCATCCGCGACGCCACCCAGGACGATATAGGTGCCGGCGGTGCTGTAGTTGCCACGGCTCGCGGCCACGATCGCGAAGACACCGAAGAACAGGTTCAACAGCGTGAACCCGTTAGGGAGCAGGATGATGGGCCGCGCAAAGCGGCGTTGAACGGGTTCGTTCATTGGCCCGCCAGGCGCGCGATCACCGATGCGCCGGCCAGGGTGGTTTCCCCGACGCTCGCTGTCGCGGTCGCGGAGGTGGGGAGGAAGACATCGACGCGCGACCCGAACCGGATGATGCCCATCCGCTCGCCCTGCTCGACCTGGTCGCCCTCGCGGCTGTAGGTCACGATGCGCCTCGCCACGAGGCCGGCGATCTGCCTGACGAGTACGCGCAGCGACCCATCCTCGATCCCGACCGACATCTGCTCGTTTTCCAGGCTCGACTTGTCGGTGGCGGCGTTCAGGAACTTGCCGGGATTGTAGTGCACGAAACGCACGGTTCCCGATACCGGATATCGGTTCACGTGCACGTTGAAGACGTTCATGAAAATCGAGATGCGCAGCGCCTTGCCGTGCAGGAACGCCGGCTCGTCGACTTCGGTGATCATCACGACGCGGCCATCCGCCGGCGCGATCACGAGTCCGCCGCCACGCTGCCCCGTTCGCTCCGGATCACGGAAGAAGTACGCGATCCAGAGCGCGAGGACCACGAGCACGAAGGCCAGCAGCCACAGCGGCCACGAACGAAACATGACAGCGGCCGTCACGGCGGCCGCCGCCAGCAGCATCCCCACGCCAATGAAGACGAGTCCTTCGCGCGCGAAACTCACGCGAGCGACTCCAGGTCGAGCGGGGACCCGGTGATGCGCTCGAACGCTTCCAGGTAGCGCGTGCTGGTGGCCGCGACCACTTCGCGTGGCAGGCGCGGTGGCGGCGGATCGCCGTCCCAGCGTCCCGCGCGCCGCTGTCCGTCGAGGTAGTCGCGCAATGGTTGCTTGTCGAAGCTGGGCTGGGAGCGACCGGGCTGGTACTGAGCCACAGGCCAGAACCGCGAGCTATCGGGCGTGAGCACTTCGTCCACCAGGACGATCTGGCCGTCGAAACGGCCGAACTCGAACTTGGTGTCGGCGATGATGATCCCGCGTGGTTCGGTGCGCTGGTTGCCGAACTCGTAAATGCGCAGCGACAGATCTTCGAGCTGCGCCGCGGTCTCCGCGCCGACTATTCCGACCATGGTTGCGCGAGTGATGTTCTCGTCGTGGCCCGACTCCGCCTTCGTGGCGGGGCTGAAGATCGGCGACGGCAGTCGCTCGCTCTCGCAGAGCCCGGCCGGGAGTGGTTCGCCAGCCAGCGTTCCGGACGCGCGATACTCCTTCCATGCCGATCCGGCGAGATATCCCCTGACGACGCACTCGACCGGGAAGACTTCGCTGCGCCGGCAGAGCATCGACCGGCCGGCCAGGAGCGATCGTGTGCCCGCGAGCGCGGGCACCAGGTCAACAATCTCATCGATGTCGGCCGTGAGCATGTGGTGCGGCACGAGCTCCCCGAGCTGGCGCAACCACCACGCCGAGATCTGCGTGAGCACGGCGCCCTTGTATGGCACGGTCTCGCGCATGACCACGTCGAACGCCGACACGCGGTCCGTGGCAACGAGAAGCAAGCGCTTCTCGTCGACCTCATAGACGTCGCGCACCTTGCCGCGCCGCCAGAGGGTAAGTGGCAGTTCCGTGTAAGCGACCGAGCTCATACCCGTATGGCCTCCGCCGTCCCGCGCATCTCACCCGCGGCGGCCAGGATGGGAACCACGACTTCGCTCAGGAATTCATCAACCTGCTCTGGTGCACGACCTATGTAGCGAGCGGGATCGGCTGCCGCCGTGAGGTCGACGCCGCGCGGGAAGTCACGGTCTCCCGCCAGGCGATCGAGCAGGTCGTTCGACTTGCCGTTGTTCTTCATGGCCGCCGCGGCTTCGACGCTGTGACGGCGGATGACCTCGTGGACGGCCTGGCGATCGCCTCCCGCCTCGACGGCGCGCACGATGAGCTGCTCGGTCGCCATGAACGGCAACTCGTCCATCAGTCGGTGACGGATCCGCGCCCCATGGACCTCGAGCCCGCGCGCAACGTTTTCCATGAGCAGGAGGATGGCGTCCGTAGCGAGGAAGGACTCGGGAATGACCAGCCGCCTGTTGGCGCTGTCGTCGAGCGTGCGCTCGAAATACTGCACCGCGTGCGTCTGGTTCGCATTGGGCTCGAGCGCGCCTACGAATCGCGCCAGCGAGGAAATGCGCTCGCTCCGCATCGGGTTGCGCTTGTAGGCCATGGCGGATGACCCGATCTGCCCGGTCTCGAACGGCTCGCTCAGCTCCCCGAATGACTGCAGCATCCTGACGTCGCCGCTGAACTTCGCGGCCGACGCCGCGATTCCAGCCACGACGCCAAGCACCTGCGCGTCGATCTTCCTGGAATAGGTCTGGCCCGTCACCGCCAGGGCGCGCTCGAATCCCGTGGCCCGGCAGACGTGCGCTTCCAGCGCCCGCACCTTGCTGTGGTCCCCATGGAACAGCTCGAGGAAGGATGCCTGTGTGCCGGTTGTTCCCTTCACGCCCCGGAGTGGAAGCGTCGCCCGGCGAGCATCGATGTCCGTCAGATCCAGCACCAGGTCCTGCATCCACAGCGTGGCGCGCTTTCCCACGGTCGTAAGCTGCGCCGGCTGCAGGTGCGTGTAGCCTAACGCCGGCTCGGCTCGCCACTTCTTCGCGAAGGCCGCCAGCGCGGCCAGCACGAGGAGCGCCTTGTCGCGAAGGAGCGTCAGTCCCTCGCGCATGAGCACGAGGTCGGCGTTGTCGGTCACGTAGGCGCTGGTGGCGCCGAGGTGGATGAAGGGGCGGGCGGCCGGGGCGACGTCTCCAAAGGCGTAGACGTGCGCCATCACGTCATGACGGAACTCCTTCTCGTACCTGGCGACGGCGTCATAGTCGATGTCGTCCAGGTGCTGGCGCATCTGGGCCAGCGCTTCATCGGGAATTGCTACGCCGAGGTCACGTTCGCCCTCGGCCAGGGCCAGCCAGAGCCGCCGCCAGAGCCCGTAGCGGCGATCGGGCGACCAGAGCGCGAGCATCGCCTTCGATGCGTATCGCTCGGCGAGGGGCGAGGACCAGGTGTCGTGAGGCACGCTCATCGGATAACGAAGTCGGTGATGTAGCGCCGTCCACGGCGCTCGAACAGGGCACGCGAGACGGTGCGGGCGGGCGCCTGGCTGATGGCGCGCGACACATCATCCACACTGCGGATCGCCACGGTGTTGATCTGGAGGATCACGTCACCGACGTCGATGCCGATCTCGTCACGCACCCGATCGCTGACGCCGGTGACGAAGGCGCCCTGCGTGGCTTGAATGCCGCGTTCGGCACGCAGCGTTGGCGTCAACGTGGTCAGCTCGATTTCGCGGAGGACCGTGACTTTCGGAGCACTCACCTCGGGGCGGTCCGCCACCGTCACGTTCACGGTGATATCGCGCCCACCGCGCCGTACAACCAGTGGAACCCGATCACCGACACGCAGCGAGAGTCGGGCTGCTTCCCAATCGAAGGCGTTGCGAACGACGCGGTTCCCGGCACGCGTGATCTGGTCGTCGGCGCGCAGGCCGGCCGCCGCCGCTGGCGATCCGGGAACGACCGCCCGAAGAATGGCCCCGGCAGTGATCACGTCGCGAGGATTGGTGGCACCCGCGGGGGCGCGCAGCAGTTCACCAATCCATGGACGCCGGATCTCGCCATGCTCCATGAGATCCTCGGCCACCCGACGCGCCCGGTTGATCGGAATCGCGAAGCCCAGTCCTACGGAACCTTGCGATGGCGTGTAGATCGAGCTGTTCACACCGATCACCTCGCCCTTCGCGTTCACCAGCGGTCCGCCCGAGTTGCCCGGGTTGATCGAGGCGTCCGTCTGGATCATGTCGACGTACACCCCCGAACCTTCCGAGCTGCCAAGCAGGTTGCGGCCCGTCGCCGAAATGACGCCGGCAGTAACACTCGGCTCCGAGTTGGCGAGGACGAACCCGAATGGATTGCCGATGGCGATGGCCCACTCGCCGATCATCAGTCCGTCGGAATCGCCCAGCGGCGCGACCGGCAGGTTGCCAGCCTCGATCTTGAGAACCGCGAGGTCGTTGGTCTCATCCTGGCCGAGCAGTTTGGCGGCGTGCGTCGTTCCGTCGCGCATCATCACCGAGATGCTCGTCGCGTTCTGGACGACATGCGCGTTCGTGACGATGACGCCGTTCTCGCGGATGATGAAGCCCGAGCCGATTCCCGGAGAAACGCGCTGTTGAGATGCTGTTCCGCCAAAGAACATGCTGAAGAAGTCGGCGGGAACGCGTTCGATCGTTTCGGTCTGCACGGTGACGACGGCTGGCGCCACTCGCGCCGTCGCTTCGGTAATCGCTGTGCGGCGGGAGGCATCGATGCCCTGGGTTGGCGCGGCGGTCGAAGACTGCCGGGTGACCGTCGCCGCGAGCGAGTCGCGCGGCGACCCCTGGCAGCCGGCGATGAGGAGCGCGAAGACGGCGACGAGGGCGATCATGTGAAGTACAGCTCCGCCGGATAGGCGACCTTCTCGAGCACCAGCCCGTGCGCCGGTGCCGGTGGCGACACCTCGTCGTTCGACCCGGCGAGAAGGAGTTCGCTCATCGATTTCGCATCCCGTTGGCCACTGGCCTGCGCGAGCATCGTGCCGACCAGGAAACGGACCATGTGGTGAAGGAAGCGGTTCGCCTCGACGATGAACGTGAGGCCGCCGGGCCGATCGATCCAGCGGGCCTCGGTAACGGTACAGCGATGTGCATCGGTTGGCGGCGCCGTCCCGCGGACGGCGAATCCAATGAACCGATGTTCGCCGACGAGAAGGGCGGCAGCCTCATCGAGCATCTGGCGCTGGAGTGGATGCCGGTACGCCCATTCGGTTTTTCTCCGAAAGGGAGAGTGAGCCTCGTCATCTGTACCGACCTGATAGGCATAGCGCCGGGACGTCGCGCTGAAACGAGCATGGAACTCGGGACGCATCTCATGCGCCGCCGCGACCCACACGTCGTCGGGGAGGAGTGCGTTGAGTGAGCGCCGCAGCATCGGCGCGGTCCACTTTCCCGGCACTCGCACACCGACCGCCTGCCCGCGCGCGTGCACGCCCGCGTCGGTACGGCCGGCTCCCTGAGCCACCACACGCTGTCCGCAGAGTCCGGCGAGCACGCGCTCGATTTCGCCCTGGACGGTCCGTTGCTCGGGCTGCATCTGCCAGCCGGCGAAGGCGGTCCCGTCATAGTGCAGCACGAGCTGCACAGTGCGCGCCGTCATCGGTTCGAAAATTAGTCCGGCGTCCAAGGGCGGGCAACGGGGGGAATCGCGCGGAAGCGATTGACAGAGCTTTACCTACGGCCTCACATTGACGACCGGATGTGAGATGGGAGATGGGAGAATCGAGATAAACTGCCAACCCCCTGATCACTGCCGATCCTGGTCGGGATTCAGGCGCACGGCGTCTGTCGAACACGATCCGCACCGATCAGGATGTGAGCAGTTTATCTCACATCTCCCATCTCACGTCGCCCATCTGCCTTGTCCCGCGCCCTTCCGTCGCTCGCCCACGCCCTCGCGGTCGCGCCTGACCTGAACGCGGCCCTCATCGCGGTGGGCGAAGCGCTGATCGACAACGACCGCGGCGCCGTGATAGCGCTGCTCCGTTACGACGGCCGCAAGGAAATGCTTCGCGAGCGCCTCACGCCGTCCGGCGGGCATGTGGAATCCGGAACGGTCGACACCACCTTCGACCACCTTCCCCCCAACGTCCGCACGCTCGTCTCCGGTGGTGGTCAATTCATCGACCTCGGCGAGCGATCCGCCGAGTACGCGCGCCTTCTCGGACTGGCCCCGTTCGCGGATGGCGGACTGCTTTCACTCCGCGGCCTGACGACCGACGGGCATCTGGCGGCGGTCCTGGCGCTGTACGAGCAGCGGAAGATGTTCGGCACGAGAACGAGTGAGCGCTTTGCGTCGTCGGCCGCGCTGTTTGACCTGGCGTTCGCCCGGTTCGCCGATCGTGAGGCTCGTGATGAAGCGGTGACCACGCTCGAAGCAGTCACCCAGAAAGTCCACGCCGACTACCTCACGCGGCTCGGCGAGCTCGAAACCGAGCTGACACAGACGCGCGAAATGGCGACGTCCGGCGACCACGTTGCCACGGACCGGCTCCAGCTCGAGCAGGAGTTGAGGACTGCGCAGGAGGAAGCCCGGCGCTCCGCGCATCGCGCGCAGTCGAACGAGCAACAGCTCATGTTGGCGGTGGGACAGCTCGAGCAAGCGCATATCGAACTGCATCGCCGCCACGAGGCGCTGCGACAGAAGACGCGCACGCTCTATCTGCTGGAGAGGGCGCTGGCGCTCGACAACGTTACCGGCGATCCCGCACCGCTTGTCGACGGGCTGTTGGCCATGGTCGGTGACGACATGCAGGCACAACGCTGCTCACTCATGCTTCGCGCGCCTGAGCCGGACACACTCTACCTGGCGGCCGCGCGCGGACTTCTTCCGCAGATCCGGATGGGTCAACGGACGCGTTTCGGAAAGGGCGTCGCCGGAATCGTGGCGACCACGCGCGAGCCAATGCTGGTTCAGGACGTCACCGACGGCGCGATGCACCCGCTCCTTCGGGATGAGTATCTCACCACTGGATCCTTCATCAGCTTTCCGCTCGTCTACCAGGGCGAGCTCCTCGGCGTCGTGAACCTGACGAACCGCGCCAAGCGCGGCGTATTCATCGAGGAAGACGTCGAGCGGGTGCGGCTGCTCGGCCTGGTGATCGCGCTGATCGTGACGCGCGCCCAGTTGGTGGACCGATTGCTCGTGTCAATAGATGGCCGCTGATGCACTGCAGTCCGCCGTGCGCCGCCTGGCGTTCGGCGAGTCCCTGTCAGCCAACGAAGCGGCGGACGCATTCGGGCTGATCATGGCGGGCGAGGCATCGGCCACGCAGGTCGCCGCGCTCCTGATGGCGCTGCGTGTGAAGGGCGAAACGGCCGACGAAGTCGCCGGCGCCGCGCGGGCAATGCGGGCGGCGATGGTCACGATCGAGGCCGAGGAACGGGAGAGCCTGGTCGACACCTGCGGCACCGGCGGTGGCGCGGTGACGACCTTCAACATCTCCACCGCCGCGGCACTCCTGGCGGCGGGCGCCGGAGTCCGCATCGCGAAGCACGGCAACCGGTCGTTCACGTCGCGGAGCGGCAGCGCAGACGTCCTCGAGGCCCTGGGCGTTCCGCTGGATGCGTCGGCAACGGTCATGGAGAGTGTACTGCGACGCGCCGGTGTGGTGTTCATGTTCGCGCCGACGCTCCATCCGGCCATGCGACACGTCGGGCCGGTGCGCCGGGAACTCGGGATCCCGACGGTGATGAACATCGTTGGTCCCCTGGCCAATCCGGCCGGCGCTGGTCGCCAGGTGGTCGGCGTCGCCGATCGGCAGCGGATGCCGCTCCTGGCGGGCGCGCTCGCCGCGTTAGGCTCGGTTCACGCGCTGGTGGTGCATGGCGAACCCGGCATGGATGAAGTGTCGCCCGTCGGACCCACGCACGTCTGCGAGGTGCGCGAGGGCGTCGTAAAGGAATGGACGATCGACCCCGGTCAGCTCGGCTTCGACTCCATCGCGACCGGCGATCTGGCGGGCGGCGATCCAACGACCAACGCCAGAATCATCGAAGCCGTGCTGGGAGGGGAGGGACCGGCCGGGGCGCAAGCGGCCGTCCTGCTCAATGCGGCGGCGGCGATTTATGTGAGCGGCACGTTGTCGACGCTCAGCGAAGCACTGGAAATGGCGCGCGAGGCGCTGGACTCCGGAGCCGGCAAGCGGGCTCTGGAGCGTTTACGCCAGGCATATGCGGAATCCGGAATGTGAGATGGGAGATGGGAGACCTGAGATAAACTGCCGGGCGATCGAACCTGAATCGTTCGGCACGCATCGCCTCCGTGGATCAGTCCGTATCCGGGTTGGCAGGTGATCTTACGTCTCCCATCTCCCATCTCACATCCGTTCAGTATTTCCGAATGACTCCCACCACGACGCCCTGCACCAGAATGTCGTCCTCGTGGACGTACATGGGCGTCATCTGCTCATTGGCTGGCTGAAGCCGGATCCGCCCGTCGCGCTCGCGGTAGAAGCGCTTCATCGTGGCGGAATTCCCGTTCAGCAGCGCGATCACCATTTCACCGTTGTCCGCGGTACGGCGCTCGTTGACGATCACGAAGTCACCGTCGCGGACCTGTTCGTCGATCATCGAGCTGCCCTTGACCTTGAGCACGTAGTGCTCGCCGCGTCGCCGGACCAGTTCCTCCGGCACGGCCATCGTCTCGGTTCCCTGTATCGCTTCGATGGGAACGCCGGCCGCTACGAGGCCATGCAGCGGCAACTCCACCGCGCGCTGGAAGACTTCTGACGGAAGGATGTTTATCGCGCGGCTTTCGTTGTACGAGCGCTTGATGTAGCCCTTGCGCTCCAGGTTCGTGAGATGCTCGTGGACCGTAGCCAGCGAGTTATAGTTGAACTGCCTGGCGATCTCGTCAAAGCTGGGCGCGTATCCGTTCTCCTCGGCGTACGCTTGCAGGTAGGTGAGGATTTCGCGCTGGCGTTTGGTCAGGGGCATTGCAACCTCTCAGATGCCGGCGAACCGGGCGGGACTGACTGTACCCGAATAACAGCCGAAGATCACGATAGCCGAATAGGTACCGAAGTGCAAGCTCGAACTCTCTGGAGCCCACCCACCGGCGCACTCGGTCGCCTTACGACGCTCGCTCGTGACCGCGCCCATGCCCTGGGCGCTGCTCGCGTGTGGGAGGATCGCGCCGCGGACGCCGGACCGGCTCAGTCGTTGCGCAAGGCGCTTCTTGGTGGACCGGTCGCGGTCATCGCCGAAGTGAAACGGAAGTCCCCATCCAGGGGCGCGCTCGACGAATCTATGGATGCGCCGATGCGAGCTCGACAATACGAGCAGGGAGGGGCGCGGGCGATTTCCGTCCTCACCGAGCCGACAGAATTCGGTGGCTCGCGCGAAGACCTCGAGCTGATCAGGAGGCGGGTCTCCTGCCCGCTGCTCAGGAAGGACTTTCACGTTCACCCTGTGCAGATGTTCGAGGCGCGGGCCTGTGGGGCGTCGGCAGCGCTGCTCATTGTCCGGGCGCTCGGCCCTGACGACACCCGCGTCATGGCGGATGCCGCTCGTCAGGCGGGGGTGGAGGCGGTTTTCGAGGTGCGCGACGAGGCCGAGCTGGCGTGCGCGCTGGACGCGGGGGCGACGGTGGTGGGCGTAAACCGCCGCAACCTGGAGACGCTGGCAATGGAGCCCGAAGTCGTCTCCCGGCTCCTTCCCATGATTCCAGCGTCATGCGTTGCGATCGCCGAAAGTGGAATCTCCAGCCGGACGGATGTCGAGCAGGCGGCGCTGCTTGGAGCCGACGCGGTCCTCGTTGGTTCATCGCTTTCACTGTCTGAGAATGCGCAGGATGCGGTTGCGATGCTCACGGGTGTAGCCAGGGGACGCACGCGTGACTGAGGTCAAGTTCTGCGGAATGACGCGTGAGGAGGACGTGCGGGAAGCCGCGCGCCTCGGCGCCTCATTCGTGGGTGTGATCATGACCGAGAGCCCGCGACGGGTCGCTCCAGGACGCGCGGGCGAGCTGTTCGGCTCGATATCCGGGGCACCGGTCAGGCGCGTCGGCGTTTTTGGCGACGAGCCCGTCGCCGAGGTCATTCTGGCGGCGCGCGTCGCTGGGGTCCACGTGGTTCAGCTGCACGGCCGGGCGCCCGCCCCTGAGGAGTTGTCCCAGCTTCATGGAGAACTCGGCGTCGAGGTCTGGCGAGTGATCCGCATAGGTCCCGCAGGGCTCACCGCCGGGCAGCAGAGCGCGTTCAGCGACGCGGAGGGCATCCTGCTCGATACGCTGTTGAAGGGCGCGTTAGGTGGCACGGGCACCGCATTCGACTGGGATGCGGTCGCCGCCGACGTCAACCACCGTCGCGCCGGACGCCGGTTGATCGTGGCGGGCGGCTTGCGCCCCGACAACGTTCGTCTTGCCATCGATCGCCTCGGGCCGGACGTGGTCGATGTGTCGTCTGGCATCGAGTCGTCGCCCGGCGTGAAGGATCACCTCCGCATGGCCGCGTTCATGACCGCGGTGCGGCGGACCACCCCCGCCCCCGCACGATGACGGCGACGCGATTTGGCGTGTATGGCGGTCAGTACGTGCCCGAGACGCTGATGCCCGCGCTCGAGGAGCTTGAAGCCGCCTTCGAGGCGGCGCAGGCCGATCCCGCGTTCAACCGTGAATTCGACGACATGCTGCGGGATTACGTGGGGCGGCCGTCGCCATTGACGCCGGCGCCGCGATTCGGCGAGCGCCTGGGGACGCGGGTCTGGATGAAGCGTGAGGATCTCAACCACACCGGGGCCCACAAGATCAACAACACGGTCGGTCAGGCGTTGCTCGCCAGACGCATGGGGAAGCGGCGGATCATCGCCGAAACCGGCGCCGGGCAGCACGGCGTGGCCACGGCCACCGTCTGCGCCCGCTACGGCCTCGAATGCGTCGTGTACATGGGCGAAGAGGACATGCGTCGACAGGCGCTGAACGTCTTTCGCATGCGCCTGCTGGGCGCGACGGTCATCCCGGTCACGTCGGGAACTCGCACCCTGAAGGATGCGACCACCGAGGCGATCCGGGACTGGGTCACCAACGTGCGCAGCACGCACTACATCATCGGCTCGGTCGTCGGCCCGGCACCATACCCGCGGATGGTCCGGGTATTCCAGTCGGTCATCGGGCGGGAAGCTCGCGCCCAGCTGGTGGCGGCTGCCGCAGCGCTGCCCCGCACGGTGGTGGCGTGTGTCGGGGGCGGGTCGAATGCGGCCGGGATCTTCGCCGGCTTTGTTGACGATCCTGGCGTCGAACTCGTCGGAGTAGAGGCAGCGGGGCGGGGGCTCGACAGCGGACACCATTCGGCATCGTTGTCCCGCGGCCGGCCGGGTGTGCTGCATGGCTCGCTGAGCTACCTGCTGCAGGACGAGCACGGGCAGGTGTATCCGGCGCACAGCATTTCGGCGGGGCTGGACTATCCCGGCGTCGGCCCCGAGCACGCGTGGTGGAAGGACAGCGGGCGTGCCACGTACGTGTCCGTGACGGACGAAGAAGCGGTGGCGGGACTGGCGCTCCTGAGTCGACTTGAAGGAATCATCCCGGCGCTCGAGACGGCGCATGCGATCGCATGGATGGATGCGTCGCGTGGCCGCTGGACGCCTGACGATCACGTGATCGTCTGCATCAGCGGGCGAGGAGACAAGGACGTGGCACAACTGACCGAATCCGATATCTTGCCGTCGTGACATCGCACGCGACCCCGAGCCAGCGTGACGCCGTTCGGACCGAGCCGCCGCTTAACATCGCGCCGGTCGGGGAGATGTTGCGTCTGTTGGCAAGGGCAATCCGCGCCCACCTGCTCTACCTCGAGAACAACCCGACCTATCTGAAATCGCTGGAGAATTTCAAGGCTTCGTTCGCGCCCATCTGGGTCCATACGGGCCAGCTCCTGTTCGAGATCTCGGATACGCAGATCCTGTGGGAAGGCCACCCGGTGGTGACCGAGGCCGAGAAGAGCGTTGATGCCCTTCCCTGGATCCTGTACAAGGATGGCCTCCGTGAGCTGAGCCTTTCGCGGGGCGTCGAAGACCAGGAGATCGTCTCGCTGGTGCAGGTGATCGCCAAGGTCCGGAAGGGCGGCAGTGACGACGATCTCCTCACGCTGCTCTGGGAGCATGAGTTCTCGCACATCCGCTATCGCTACGTGGACGTCAGCTTCGATACGGCCGTTCCGATCGACCCGGCCGAGGAGCAGAAAGCGAAGCTCGTTGACCCCGCCACCATGCGGGAACCCGCCCAGGAACAGATCGTCCCGGCCGGCGTCGTGAGCATGGATGACTTCGACTCCACGCTCTACTTCCTCGATGAAAACGAGGTGCAGTACCTCCAGCGCACGATCCGCGATCACTACGCGGCCGACATGCGCCAGAACGTGGTTTCGATGCTGCTGGACGTCTTTGAGCAGCAGACGGATCCCGCGATCCGGGACGAGGTGTGCCTGATCCTGGACGGGATGCTCGTCAACCTGCTCACCGGCGGCCAGCTGCGGGTCGTGGCCAGTCTGCTGCGCGAGGTCAACATCGCCGCGGGCCGGGCCCGCGACATCACGCCGACGCAGCGGGAACTGCTCCTTTCGCTCTCCAACCGGATGAGCGAGCCCTCGGCGGTTGCCCAGCTCCTGCAGTCGCTGGACGAACGAACGGATCTGCCGTCGCAGGTCGACCTGAATGAGCTCTTCGAGCAACTTCGCGTCGGTGCGTTAGGCACGATCTTCGGCTGGCTGGGGCGGATCGGCACGCCGGGCGTGCGAACGCTGCTCGAGGCCGCGGCCGACCGGCTCGCGGCCGCCAACACGTCCGAACTCGTTCGCCTGCTGGGATCCAGTGAGCGGGAGGTGGCGCTGGAAGCGGTCCGCCGGTCCGGCTCGCTCAAGACCGCGGCCGCCGTACCGGCGCTGGCCCGCCTGCTCCAGCAGGGGGAGGCGCCGATGCGACTTGCCGCCGTCACCGCGCTTGCCGAAATCGGAACCCCCGGCGCGATGCAGCACCTGGACCGCGGCATCGACGATGAGGATCGCGACGTGCGGATCGCGGCGGCCCGCGCGCTGGGCGCGCGGAATCACCGGCAGTCTGTGCAGAAGATTGAAGCCGCGATGAACGGGAAGCGGTTGCAGGATGGGGATCTCACCGAGAAGATGGCGTTCTTCGAATCGTTCGGCTCCCTCTGCGGGGAAGAGGGCATTCCCATGCTCGACGGTCTGCTGAACCGGAAGGGACTCTTCGGCAAGCGCGGGGATGCGGAGCTGCGGGCCTGTGCCGCGATGGCGTTGGGACGCATCGGCACGGACGATGCGTTCGCCGCGTTGCGGCGCGCCGGCACCGACAAGGACATCCTCGTACGGAACGCGGTCAGCAAGGCCTTGAGAGGACCGGCGTGACCGATCCGCGCCGGATGCCAACGCCGGCACAGTCACCAGCCGTGCCAGGCGACGCCGCGGGCGACGCCGCCTCCGAGTCATTCGTCAGGCGGGCTGGCCGCGCCCTGATCGTCTCCATCTATGGCGCGATGCGCGTCATTCGGCTGTATCCGCCCGAGAACGAGGCGGTGCGCAATGCCCTGAACGATCTGGTCATCGCGGGGAAGACGCTGCTCGACCAGGACAAGGAGCTCGAACTCCGGACGTCGGGCGAATTCATCTTCGTCAACTCGACGAGGCTCCGACTGGACCTGGATAACTACGCCAGCTTCAGCCACCTGCTGGCCGTGCTTCGGAAATGCGGCGTGGGCACGGTGGCCGTTTCCGAGTCCGCGACGGCACGCGACTGGCTCGTCATGCTCTCTCAGTTGATGTCCCTGAGCGCATCCGGCGAGGACGTCACCGTGCACGACGTTGCGGAAAAGCTGGAAGCAGCCGGCGTGCTTTCATTCGCGCTCGGCCCGCCGCCGGTCACCGACGATGACTCCGACTTCATGCGCCGGGCCAAGGAAGCCGCGAAGCGCACGTACTCGCATTCCGTGGCGGTGACGCGCGAGGTGATGGGCTCGGTGCGCATGGGGCAATCGCCGAACATCAAGAAGATAAAGCGCATAGTGCAGACGATCGTCGACCAGATCCTCAACGAGGAAACGTCGCTGGTCGGCTTGACGACCATACGTGACTATGACGAATACACGTTCACGCATTCCGTCAACGTCTGCATCTTCTCGGTGGCGCTGGGACGCCGGCTTGGCCTGACGAAGCTCCAGCTCTTTGACCTGGGGCTGGCGGCCCTGTTCCACGACATAGGAAAGTCCCGCGTGCCACTCGGCGTCCTGAACAAGGTCGAGCACCTCAACGACGATGACTGGCGATGGCTTGCCGCTCACCCCTGGCTGGGCGTGCTGGCGCTGTTCCAGATCCGCGGACTGCAGGACACGCCGTACCGGGCGATGGTGGTCGCGTACGAGCATCACATGAAGAACGACCTGACCGGCTACCCGCGCTCGGTGCGGCCGCGCGACCAGAGCATCTTCAGCAAGATCGTCTCAGTGACTGACGCGTTCGACGCCGCGACGTCGCGCCGCGCCTATCAGACCGTGCCACTGTCGCCGGCGGCCGTGCTGGCCGGAATGCGCGACAACCCGCGACGCGGCTTCGACCCCGTGATCGTGAAAGGCTTCATCAACCTGGTGGGGGTCTACCCCGTCGGCACCCTCGTCGTGCTCGACACGTTCGAGCTGGCGATCGTCCACTCGGTGAACCCGAACCCGCTGGCGATATCGCGCCCGGTGGTGCGGATCGTCAGCGACGATCGCGGTAACATCCTGTATCCCGGAGAATTGGCGGACCTCACCGAGCAATCGGCTTCCGGTGTGCACCGTCGCACGATCATCAAGACCGAGCATCCCGACCGCTATGGCATCACCGTCGGCGACTACTTCCTCTGACGTGCTGCGCGACCGTTTCGCCGCGCTGGCGCGGCGGGGGCGGAGGGCGCTCGTTCCGTATGTGACCGCGGGGCATCCGACACCGGATCTCTCGCTGCAGCTTCTACGCGCGCTCGAGTCCGCGGGCGCCGATATCATCGAGGTCGGCGTTCCGTTCTCGGACCCCATGGCCGATGGACCCGTCATCCAGGCCAGTTCGCAGGCGGCACTGGAACAAGGGATGACTCTCGACCGGACACTCGACCTGGTTCGCGAAGCCGGCCTGTCGATCCCCGTCGTCCTCTTCAGCTACCTGAATCCGGTCATTGCGGCCGGACCCGACGTGCTCGAGCGAGCGGCATCCGCGGGCCTGCATGGCATCCTGGTGACGGACCTGCCGGTGGGCGTCGATCCGGACCGTGAGCGATGGCTGGGCAGTGGGCCGCTGGCGTTCATCCGGCTCGTTGCGCCGACAACGCCGGACGACCGCATGCGCGAGATCGGCGCGCACGGCAGCGGGTTCGTCTACCTCATCAGCCGGCTTGGCGTCACCGGAGCGCGCGACGACGTTCCTGACGAGTTGCCCGACACCATCCGCCGCCTGCGCCACGCAACCTCGCTGCCGATCTGCGTCGGCTTCGGGATCTCGAACGCCGAGCAGGCCAGGCGCATTGGCGGCATGGCCGATGGAATTGTCGTGGGGAGCGCGATCGTCAGGGCGGCCGGCGAAAGTGTCGCCGCGGCCGCCAGACTGGCGTCGGTCCTGCGCGTGGCGCTGGACGAGGGATGACACCGAGGGTGCCGGCGGGCCTCTGGCCGCGATTGCTGGCGATCGTCGGGACCCTTGTCCTCATGGTCGGCGCGGGGGGAGATCCGCGCTGGGTGGATCACCCGTGGGCGCTCGGCGTCATGGCACTGGCGACGGCGCTCTTCCGCATGCGCTCCGTGTCCATCACCAAGTTCGCGTCGCTGAACGTCGTGCAGGTGGTGGCGATGACGGGCGCGCTGGCGGCCGGAGTCACGACCACCGCTCTCGCGATCTACGCCGGCGTGCTGCTGGCTGACATTCTGCATCACCGCAAGACGTTCACGGCGTCCTGGATCAACGCGTCTCGCGAAATGCTCACGCTGTATGCGGCGTTCGGCGTCTACGCCGCCCTGGCGATTCGCGTTCCCGAGGCGAGCGCAGGACACATGGTGCCTGAGGCAGTGCCGGCCATCGCGGCCCTCTTCCTGTCGCACTTCGTGCTCAACCGCGCCGCACTCTACGCCACCCTGCTGACCCGCAACAAGCTGCTGCCTGACGAGCAGGCGCTGATCCTCCGGTACGAGGTGATCGTGTTCTTCGCCTCGTGCATCGCATCGATCGCGATCCTGGTGTCGCTCACGTTCATCGGCAGGGTCGGCTGGATCGTCATCGCCGTCCTGTTGCTCTCCGGCGCCATGCTGCTCAAGCGGATCCTCGAGGAAGCCGTCGCGGCCGAGGAACTCAACCGCATTCACGCGATGGATATGGTGGTCTCGGCCGATGGAAACCTGGAGGAGTCGTTCCAGCGCATCGCGGCCTTTGCGAACCGGCTGGTGAATTGGCGCGACTTCCGGATCCTTCGCCTCGAGGGTGGAGAACCTCACGTCGTCTTCAGCGTGCGCGAGGGCCTGCTGGCGACGCCACGGGCGGCCAACGGGGGCATGACCAGGCTTCGGCGGACCGCACTGGATCGCCGGGAGACGGTCGTCGTTCACGATGCCTATCGCGACGATCGCATCAGCGGACCGCGCAAGGAGGCGCGGAGCCTGGTCGTGACGCCGCTGCGATTCGGCGACCGGCTTCTTGGCCTGCTGGAAATCGAGCACCACAAGCGACAAGTCTACGGCCCCAAGCAGCTGGTCGTGGTTGAACGCTTCGCCGCGCAGCTGTCGACTACCATCCAGATCCAGGAGTTGCGGCGGCCGCTTGCCGAAACACTGGACAGGCTTGAGAGGCAGCTCGAGCGCCTGGGTGAGTCGGCGCGATTGCTGCGAGGGGGTGCCGACGCCGTGGTGGGCCTGGTCTCGGACATCAACCGGGGGATTGTCGAGGAAGCCGAGGAAGCGACTCTCAGCCGCACGGCGGCCGATGAGCTCTATCAATCGACCTCGGCCATCGCGCGCGACGCCGGCGAGGCGGCGGCGGCGAGTGACCGTTCGGCGCAGCTGGCCTCGGAGCACCAGTCAACCGTGGCGAGCGCGGTTGAGCGCCTCATCACGGCCAAGGGTATCGTCGCCGATTCGTCGTCGCTGGTTGGCGAGCTGCAGCAGGGCGCGCAGCGGATGACCGAGTTCATCCGGGTGATACGCGAGCTCGCCGACCAGACGAACCTGCTCGCGTTGAATGCCGGCATCGAAGCGGCGCGTGCCGGCGAGGAAGGCAAGGGCTTCGGCGTGGTCGCAGAGGAGATCCGCCGGCTGGCGGCGCAGAGCGCAAGGGTATCGGACGACGCCAACGCCATCCTCAGCGGTTTTGCGGCGCAGATGGATCGCACCACGCGCCAGATGGATCGCGGCCAGGAGATGGTCGCCGACGTGGAGGTACTGTCGTCGTCGGCCATGAAGGCCCTGGCGTCCATCCTGCAGGCCAGTGATGCCGCCGCCGCGTGGTCGCGCCGGATTGCACAGGTCTCCCATGAGCAGGAACGATTTGTCGCGGTGACGCGCGATCGTGCCGGCCGCATCGACGAGATTTCACGACGCAACCGCGAGGGATCGGACCTCGTGTCCCGATCCGCCGCCGAACAGGCCGGCGCGTTGCAGCAGCTGGAATCGGCGACGCGCGAGCTCCGGGAGCTGGCGACACAGCTTTCGGACCTGACGCGCCGCCTGACGAGGATTGAGGCGGCGTGACCGCGCTGGGAGACGTGAGAGGGGAGAGGGGAGATCACCTGCACCGCGACAGGAACTGATGCCAACGGATGAGGCTCGCGAGACAGTTGTCGCGCTGCCATCCTGGGCCCGCGTGAACGAACGGCGGCGGGCGCACATCACGCGCGTCACGACGCTGCTCGATCGGTGGGCCCGGGAGCTGAAGCTCCCGCCTGACGAGGGCCGGGAGTGGCATGACGTCGGCGCCTGGCACGATGCGATGCGCGACGCGGACGAGGCCGAACTGCGCCGCTGGGCGGATGAGACGGCCTGGCCCCTGACGGTGCTGCACGGCCCCGCCGCCGCCCGCCGCCTGGAGTCCGAGGGAGAGGCGCGCCAGAACGTGCTGGAAGCCATCCACTGGCACACGTTAGGCAACCCGGCCTGGGCGCGGACGGGACGGGCGCTGTTCATGGCCGACTTCCTGGAACCGGGACGCCCGTTTGCCCGAGCCGAGCGGGAGTTCCTGGCCCGCACCCTGCCGCGCGACTTCGATGGCGTCTTCCGCCAGGTGGTGCAGCTCAGGCTCGAGTGGACCCTGAGGGAAGGGAAGCCGGTCTTCCCCGAGACGGCGGCGCTGTGGAACCAGGTGCTCTGAAGCGCATCGCGATCGCCGCCGCGGCCGCGGTGGCGCTGGTCATCGTCGCGGTACTCTGGCGGGGCGAGGGACTCTCGCCGCCGGAACGGATCGCGGTGCTGGTGCCTGACGGCGTGCGCATCAAGGTCGAGGTGCTGAACGCGTCGGGCCAGCGCGGCCTGGCGCGCCGCGCCACGTTCGCCCTGCGTGACGCGGGTTTCGATGTCGTGCGGTTCGCCAATGACCCGCAACGCCGTGACAGCACGCTGGTGCTGGCGCGCTCGGGGAACGATGACCAGGCGGCGCTGGTGGCCCGGGCGTTAGGTGGGGCGCGCGTCGAATCGCGCCCGGATTCGTCACGCTACCTGGACGTCACCGTGCTTCTGGGCGCTGACTGGCGGCCTCCGGCGAAGCCGTTCCACCCGTAGCTGGCCACACGCCGCGGCGATATCGAGGCCGCGGCTCTTTCGCACGGCAACTTCCACTCCGGCGCGCTTCAGTTCCGCCGTGAACCGCCTGAGTGCGGCGGCGGTGGACGGCACGAAGTTCCCGGCCCCACCCGGGTGCAGCGGGATGAGGTTGACGAACGCGCCGCATTGCCGCGCCAGCTGTCCCAGCGCGATGGCGTGTTCGATGGCATCGTTGACGCCGCCCAGCATCACGTACTCGAACGTCACCCGCCGCGCAAAGCTGCGCGCCGCGGCGATGACGTCCGCCAGCGGGTACTTCACGTTCACTGGCATCAGCGACCGGCGCAGGTCGTCGGCCGGCGCATGGATGGAGATGGCCAGCCTGAATTGCTCCGGACGCTGGGCCAGCGCGACTATTCCCGGCAGCACACCAACCGTGGACACCGTGATGTGACGGGCGCCGATCCCGAATCCCTCCGGGCTATTCAGGATCGTGAGCGCCGTGTCGACGGCCTTCCAGTTCATTAGCGGCTCGCCCATCCCCATGAACACGATGTTGGTGGGCGTGAGCGGACTGTCGAGCAGTGCCAGTTCCCGCACCTGGCCCGCGATCTCGAATGGCTCGAGGTTCCGGGCGAATCCCATGGCTCCCGTGGCGCAGAAGGCGCATTGAAGCGCGCAGCCGGCCTGGGAGGAAATACACAGGGTGAGTCGCTTGCCTTCAGGTATCGCCACCGCCTCGATCGCCTGACCATCCGCCAACCGGAAGAGGAACTTCTGAGTTCCGTCCGATGACTGCTGGTGGACATCTATTTCGAGCCGGGGCAGCGAGAACCGCGCGGCGAGTTGCTCGCGGAGTGCGCGCGGCAGATCGCTCATTTCATTGAACGACGCCGCCGGTTTGATCCACAGATGCCGGAGGACTTGCCGCGCGCGATACGACGGCAGCCCTTCCTCGACCATGAATGCGGAGAGTTCGGACAGCGCTTCAGCGGGGGTCACGTCGAGAAGACTCGTGACCGCCTTCACTTCAGAAGCGGTCCCTGCGCCGCTGTTGCCCGCCCCTGACGCGCCAGTAGAAGAGGTCGATGTCGATGTGGTGAACTTATTGGCGGACATACACTTAAGGTAACAGACCTCACGCCCTGCGTCAAATCGCCTAACTACCAGTCACTGGTCGGCGCTCGTAGATTACACTCGCCATCATGCCATTTCCCGTACCCCCTGTGCGCGCCGCGAATCGCGACGCCGTCGTTGCGTGAAGGACGGCCCTTCCAGATCTCACGGCTGCTCATGCGACTGGCCGCCCACCAATCGGCCGATGTTCGCGCCGGCCTTCTGCGCACGCCGGCGAATTGACGCCAGGCTGACCCATCTCAGCGATCCTTTCTCGTCCCGGTGAACTGCCGGACGCAACCTGTCGCCCCCGATCCGGCGGCGACCATTGATATCTCTAACGGAGGAAACGAGTGAACGAGGCCGATCCAATGTCGACAGGTATGCGCACCCACCAGTGCGGCGCCTTGCGGCAGGAACACGTCGGACAACCCGTCCGCCTCGGTGGCTGGGTTCACCGCAGCCGGAATCTTGGTGGCCTCGTTTTTGTCGACCTGAGAGACCGGGCTGGGCTCGTCCAGGTCTCGTTCGATCCGCGCGCTGCCGGCGCCGACGCCATGGCGGTGGCCGAACGCCTCTCGCTGGAATCGGTGGTTCTCGTGGAGGGAACGATCGTCGCGCGTCCGGTGGACGGACGTAACCCGGAGCTCGCCACCGGCGATGTCGAAGTACGGGGCACATCGATTCGCGTGGTCGGACCGGCCGTAACGCCGGCCATTCCGGTGGCCCGCGGGAAGGGAGAGAAGCTCGCCGCCGAGGAGCTGCGGCTGAAGTATCGGGTCCTCGACCTGCGCCGCCCGGAACTCCAGGAGAACCTGGTCCTGCGTCATCGATTGATGCAGCGCGCCCGCGCGACCATGTCGGCGATGGGCTTCCTGGAGATCGAAACGCCCATCCTCACCAAGCCGACGCCCGAAGGCGCTCGCGACTACCTCGTGCCGAGTCGCGTGCACCCCGGCGAGTTCTATGCATTGCCGCAGTCGCCGCAGATCTACAAACAGTTGCTGATGATGGCGGGGATGGATCGTTACTTCCAGATCGCGCGCTGCTTTCGCGATGAAGACCTCCGCGCCGATCGCCAGCCTGAGTTCACGCAACTGGACGTCGAAGCCAGCTTCGTCACTCAGGAAGACGTGCTGCACGCGATCGAGCAGGTGCTCGTCGCGATCTGGGATGAAGGCGGCGTGAAAGTGAACGCGCCGTTCCGTCGAATGCCCTGGCGGGAAGCCATGGAGCGTTTCGGCGTGGACAAGCCCGACCTTCGTTATGCACTCGAGATCAAGGACCTCACCGGCCTTGTCGGAGATGACACGGCGCCATTCGTGCGCGACGCCATCGGCGCCGGCGGGCGCGTTCGCGGGCTGGTCGTGGAAGGCGCCGTCGACGCGACGCGAAAGGAGCTGGACGAGCTGACGGCCGCGGCCAAGGCTGCCGGTGCGGGTGGGCTCATCTGGGCACGGCGTACCGGCGAGGCCTGGGAAGGTCAGGGAGTGAAGGCCATTGGCGCCTCGGCGCTCGACAAACTCGGCGCTGCGCCGGGGACGCTGTTGCTGGCGGTCACCGGTCCGGATCGAACCACGTCGTCAGCATTGCACGTGGTGCGATCGGCCGTCGTCAGGCGTCCCGGAACGAAAACGCTGACGGATCACGCGTTCTGCTGGATCGTCGACTTTCCGCTCTTCGAGCCTGACGCCGCCACCGGTGCGCGGGTCTTCGCCCACCATCCGTTCACCTCTCCGCACCCTGAAGACCTGGATCATCTGGAATCGGATCCGGATCGCTGCCGCGCGCTGCATTACGACGCGGTCTACAACGGCAACGAACTCGGGAGCGGATCGATCAGGATTACCGATCCCGCGGTGCAGCAGACGGTCTTCCGGCTGCTCGGCATCCCGGCCGAGGAGCAGCAGCGTCGCTTCGGCTTCCTGCTCGATGCCCTCGCGTCAGGCGCACCGCCACATGGCGGATTCGCCCTCGGATTCGACCGCATGGCCATGCTGATCGCCGGCGCAGGGTCCCTTCGCGACGTCATCGCGTTCCCAAAGACGACGGCGGCCCGCGCGTTGTTCGAGGGCGCACCAGTGACCGTCAGCCCAGCCGATCTGAAGGAACTCCACCTGGTCGTGCAGTAGGCCCGATGCCTGACGATACCATTACCCAGCGGCTGAACGTCGAAGGCGCCGACCTGCTCACGCTGTCCGGCGTGAATGACGCCAACCTCACCGAGCTGGCGAAGCAGACCGGTGCCCGCGTGGCCCTGCGGGGCGACGTGCTCACGGTGTCCGGCACGTCGGAATCGGTCGACCGCGCATCGGCGGTCGCGCAACGCATGATCGACGCCGCCCGGCAGCGGGTTCCGCTGGAGGCCGACGACGTGCTGCGCATGACGCTCGAAGCCTCGCGCGATGGTTCGGAGAGTGCCGAGCGGATCGTCCTGCCCGGGGTTCGGCGCATCATTCAGCCGAAGACGCCCGGTCAGGCGGAATACCTGCGGCTCATCGTCGAGAACGACATCGTGGTCGGGATCGGACCGGCGGGCACAGGGAAGACGTACCTCGCCGTCGCCGCTGCGGTGGACGCACTCATGCGCAAGCGCGTGCGGCGGATCGTCCTGGCGCGGCCGGCCGTCGAAGCCGGTGAAAGCCTCGGCTTCCTTCCCGGAGACATGCAGGCAAAGGTGGACCCGTACCTGCGCCCGCTGTACGACGCGCTCGAGGACATGATGCCCGCCGAGCGCATGCAGCGTGCCCTGGAAATGCGCGTGATCGAGATTGCACCGCTGGCCTACATGCGCGGTCGCACGCTCAGCGACGCCTTCGTCATCCTCGATGAAGCGCAGAACGCGACCAGCGCGCAGATGAAGATGTTCCTCACGCGACTGGGCGTGAACTCGCGCACGGTCATCACCGGCGACAAGACCCAGATCGACCTGCCGTCGCGCGAGGACTCGGGCCTCATCCAGATAGAGCGGATCCTTACGGGAATCGAGGGGATCGGCTTCCACTACCTCACGGACGTGGACGTGGTTCGCCATCGGCTCGTGCGGGAGATCATCAAGGCATATGCCGCGGACCTCGAAGGCTGACCGTGGCATCGACATCGATACCGGCCGCCGGCGACTCTCGCTGGCGACCGGCTCCGTGCGCGCCCTGGCGGGATTCGTGCTCGAGCGTGAACGCGTGCCTTCGGCGATGCTATCCATCGCGTTCGTGTCGCGCCGGGCGATCGCTGAATTGAACCGGCGCCATCTCGGGCAGCGCGGAGGCACGGACGTCATCACGTTCACGCTGGACCGGCCGACGTCTTCGACGCCATTGGTCGGCGACATCTATGTGTCTCCCGACGTGGTCCGGGATCAAGCCAAGCGGTGGCGCGTGCCGGTGCGTGAGGAATTGGCCAGGGTGGTCATCCATGGGGTGCTGCACGCCATCGGACACGACCATCCAGAAGGCGACGGGCGCGAGCGCTCGCGGATGTGGAAGCGGCAGGAGCGTTGGCTCGCGGCCGCCCGCGCCGAGGGGGTCTGGTGAGCATCATCGCCGTCCTCTTCATTGCGATCGGCGCGCTGCTGGCAACACTCTGCGCGACGGCGGATGGCGCGCTGCTGTCCCTCGATCCCGAAGATCACCTGCCGCCGGCGATCGCGGAGTTGCGGTCCCGACGCGAGCGCATCCATCGCGCTCTCGCGTTCGCGCGAGTGCTTGGGCAGCTGGGCGCCGGCGTGGGCGTCGCGCTCCTGCTGTTCCGGTTCCCGGCTTCGGGATGGCTGACGGCGCTCGTCATCGTCTTCACCGCCTTCCTGCTCGTCGGCCTGTCGGAGAGCATCGCGCGCAGCGTTGGCGACGTGCGGGCAGTCGCCGTCACGGCGCGACTGTCCCGGCTCATCGTGGCTGTTGAGGGAGTGCTCTCACCGGTGGTGATCCTGGGCGAGGCGATCGATCGCGGATTGAACTCCCTGTTGCCGCGCGCCCAACAGGACGAGGAGGACCGCGAAGCGATTGCCGAGCAGTTCAAGGCCGTGGTCTCCGCGGAGGCAGAGGTGCCGCCTGACGAGCAGGTGCTGCTCAATGGCGTGTTCCGGCTCGCCCAGACCGAAGTGCACGAGATCATGGTACCGCGGATCGACCTGGTCGCGATCGATGACTCATCCACGTGGCGAGAGGTTGTCGACCTGGTCAGGTCGTCGGAGCATTCGCGGCTGCCCGTTTTCGCATCCACCATCGATAACGTCGTTGGCGTTCTGTACGCCAAGGACCTCTTGCCTTCGGTTCTGTCCGGTAAGGAACCAGAGGGTGGATGGACAACGCTCGTCAGGGCACCCGTCTTCATTCCGCGGTCCAAGCCCGCCGACCGCCAGCTTCGCGACTTCCAGGCAACTCGCACGCACCTGGCCGTGGTGGTCGACGAGTACGGCGGGACCGCTGGCATCATCACGATCGAAGACGTGCTCGAGGAAATCGTCGGCGACATTCGCGACGAGTATGACGTCGAGGAGCCGCCCGTTGAGCATGTGGATGAGCACCGCATTCGCGTGTCGGCCCGGCTGACGCTGACCGAGCTGTCGGAACTGCTGCACACCGACTTGGAGCGCGAGGACATTTCCACCGTCGGTGGGCTGGTCTACGAACAATTCGGCCGGGCGCCGAAGCAGGGCGAGTCTGTCATGCTGGGCGGGTATCGCGTGACGGTTGACCGAGTCGAGCGGCGGCGTGTGCAACGCGTGACGTTCGAACGGAACGACGCCAAACCGGTGCACGCGGCATGACGACGACCACGCTCCTGATGCTGACGGTGGGCGTTGTCGCCTGGCTCACGGCCGCGGCCACGGCGGTGAGATCCGTCAGTCGCATCTGGCTTCGGCACTGGGTGGAGCAGCAGCTCAGCGGTTCCGGCGCCGCCGCGCTGTATCTGGAGCGCCCGCACGGCTTGTTGCTGGCGGCAAGCACCGGTGTGGCGCTGACGGTGTTTTCGTCGGGGGTCATCCTGGCGAACGCCGCTCAGGGATCGATTCTGACGCTGGTCATCGAGGGCCTGGTTTATGCCCTCGTGCTCCTGGTCGTGGGTCAGCTCGTGCCACGCGCCGTGGCGCGGCGGTGGGCGCCGCAACTCATCCCGGTGCTGCTGCCGCCTTTGCAGGCCCTGGAGATGGTCCTGAGTCCCGCGCTGAAACTCGTCAGGCGCCTGGCGGGAGAACGGAACGGCGCAAAGGCGGAGCCTCCGCCCACGGATGAGGAGCAACTCGAGGAGCTGCTGCGCGAAGGGGAGCTGGAAGGCGTGGGCGAGGCCGGTGAGATCGCGATCATCAGCGGCGTGGTGCAGTTCGGTGAGAAGCGGGTGCGCGACGTCATGGTCGGCCGCGCCGACGTCTTTGCGCTTCCCCACGACATGCCGGCCGCGGAGATGGCCAGCCGCGTAGCGCAGTCGGGATACAGCCGCGTTCCGCTCTATCGCGAATCGCTGGACCAGATCGTCGGCATGGTCCATGGGTTCGACCTGCTGAAGAACGCGGGGACCGAGGTGCCGGCGCTGAGGCCGGTCGCGTTTACCAGGGTGGGTGCGTCGTGCAAGGAACTTCTCTCCGGCATGCTGCGGGAACGGCGGCACATGGCGATCGTTCGCGATGACGCTGGGGCAACGACCGGGCTCGTGACGATGGAAGACCTGCTGGAGGAACTGGTGGGTGATATTCGTGACGAGCACGACGAACCGGCGACAAGCTTGAGCCCGGGTTCATCGACCCCGACGCGCGCGACGTGAGGCCAATTCGGGTGCACCTGACGTGACCATCGCGCCGGCTCCAGCCGCCGATCGCCTGGCGCGGCTCATCGCGGACTTCGACGCGGGTAAGCCGGCCGCGCTGGCGCGCGCCGTGTCGCTCGTGGAGAACCAACGCGAAGGTTTCGAGCAGTTGCTCACCACCTTGCATCCGCGGATCGGACGGGCTCGACGCATCGGAGTGACCGGACCGCCGGGCGCCGGGAAGAGCACGCTCACGACCCGCCTGGTGAACGAATACCGCGCCGCCGGCCTGCGCGTCGGCGTGATCGCCGTGGATCCCACGTCGCCCTTTACCGGCGGCGCGTTGCTCGGCGACCGCGTAAGGATGGAATCGGTGGCGCTCGATCCCGGCGTCTTCATTCGATCCCTCGCCACACGCGGATCACTCGGCGGCATCTCGTCCGCAACGCGGTCGGTAGCGGATGTTCTCGATGCGTTCGGATTCGATCGCATCCTCATTGAAACCGTTGGTGTTGGTCAGAGCGACCT
>Ga0209640_10000079_pt1 | contig 58028 bp, 57 predicted proteins | sample RifCSP10_1_FD_184018 | JGI IMG/M metagenome (GOLD analysis project Ga0209640, IMG submission 184018) | Soil microbial communities from Rifle, Colorado - Rifle CSP2_sed 10_1 (SPAdes) (version 2) | ecosystem: Environmental > Terrestrial > Deep subsurface > Rock core/Sediment | place: Rifle...
CCGCGCGAGCCGCGGGAAACCGCTGGTGCTGCTTCCCTGGACGCCGGCCACCGTGATGGCCGCCGATTTGGCGCCCGAGGACTCGACGCGCCGCAAACGGAACTGCCCGCGGCCATTGGCATACTCAACCCAGGTCGCCGCAGCCGAACCGTCATCCAGTAGCTCGATATCGACACGTCCGAGCGACGCGGCATCATCGAGCCTGATCGGCGCGCCCCACGAGCGGCCGGCGTCGCTCGAAAATGCCGCATACGCCTGGCCTTGATCGTTCTTGACCGTGAACCAAGCGACGGCTGCCTGGCGCCCGCGCGCACTCAGCGCCGGACCATTCACCGGGCACGCGTACATCTCCCAGTTGTCGTTGTATACCGGCCTTGGTTCGGTCCACTTGCCGTTCTCGAGCCGCGCAACAGCGATGTCGCGAATTTCCTTCTCGGGGCTCACGGCACGGTCGCGGAACGCAACAAGAACGCCGTCCGTCGTGGGTACGGCCGCTGTCGAGCAGCACTCACAGACGTTGTGGTCGATCTCGGCATCGACCGTCTGCTTCCAGCTCGAGTCGTACGCCGCATACCGCAGCGTCATCGTTCCGCTCGTCGGATCGTTGTCGAGGAATTCACTGTGGCGTCCGTCCAGCCAGACGACGCCGAGCGCGTCGCCGGGAAGCTCGATGAGCGACGCGAACCCATGCTGCGACCTGGTTCCGTCATGGTGCGGCAAGAACGACGGCGCCCACGTCTTTCCGTTGTCCTTTGAGTACGACAGACGCAGGTTGTACGCCTCTCTGATGGGATCAATCGTCTGCAGCCATTGCGCCACGAGCGTCCCGTCACTCAAGCGCGCCACCGATGGCACGTCGGCATAGCTGAGGAACCAGTCGCTGCCCGAGGCCGCCGCGAGCGGGGCACTCCAACCCGACGCGCTGCGTTCGGCGAATTTCAGGTGCGCCGTCGTGCCGGCGCGTTCGACCCAACTGACGGTGATGCCGCGGCTTGAGGCGGTGAGCTGCGGCTCGCTGCTGTTCGGCCCGGAAGGGGACGGGGTTGGTTGGACCGCAACGGACCACGCGGTAGCAGAGTTCACGGTGTCGCTTGCGCCGGTGCGCTCGTCACTGCGCGAGGCGCGTCCACACGACGCGCTCGCCGAAACAGCCACGAACATGAGCAGCGCCGCGGTCAGATTGCGCATGCGCACCACCTCGCTAGTCTCTCAGCCCAAGCCGGGACATGAGGCGTCGCAGCAGGGCTCTCGGGCACGCGCTAACAGTGCCCGAGGAAACCCTGACCATCTACCGACCCTGAAAGCAGGACGTGCCTAGTGGGAATGTGTCGCCTCAGGCTTGACTGCTGCGGCGCCGGTCGGCGGTGCGACTCCCAACTGGACACTCGCCGCCATGAGCATGTCCTTCTCCAGAGGCCCTTCGACAACGACACGGTCCCCGACCTTCACATCTGCCGCCTTCAGCGCTGTTTTGCCACGCGTGATCTTCGTCTTCGCGTCCAGCATCACCGTGACGGTCTTGCCGGCTGTCGTCTTGACCATCACGTGGTTGTCCTGGACGGCCGACACAGTGCCCATCACCTTTTCGGAGTGGCCTTCATGCGCCCATGTCAGAGCCGGTATCGCCAACGCCGCGATCAGTGCAAGACCCGCAATCCATTTCCCCGTCATCATGTCCTCCTAGGCAATCTGAGGCGTGCAGTCCCACCCGCGTGCCTTCATGATCGTATTCGAACTTCCGTTGCGCCAACCTGAAATCTTCCTGAACAGCCTGTCACGATTCATGTTTCTGCTTCATTAATCGGCGTTAATGAATTCCCGTCGTCACCCCTCGAGCAAGTGATCGCCCGGTTCGCCAGCGATCTGCACGGCCACTACCCTCAACGACCGATCGCGCTGCTCTTCCGCGAACAAGGCCGACGCCTTCACAGGATCCTTCGACGGAATCAACCGCATTCGAATCTCGTGCGTGACCACGTCCGCTTCGCGCTTCGCGTCGGCCGTGGTGAGCGCCAGCACGTGGCTGTCGCCGTCGACCCGATGGACGGCGAGATACTTGCCCTTCTTGACCAAGGCGTTCCCAATCCTGACGTCCGCACCGATCTTGACCTCGCCGTTCTTGCCGATCTTGAACACTTGGTCGTTGGGACTGGTAGCATGGGGGCCATCATGCGCCGTAGCCGACGATGTGAGCAGGAAAACGCCGATTGCCGCCCACGTTGGGATACCTCTCATAGAACACCTCTTTCCGAGCGTCACCATTAACCAGCCAAGGGGCTTCGCCCCTTGATATTTCCGCAGCGCCCCTGGCTGGTTAGCCAGTATCTTCTTGGCGCGCTCTGCGCGCCCTAGTCCGTTATGCGGCTTCCGACGCAACGAGTACAAAATTCGCGTTTCGATCCGCAACGGACTACCGAGCGGCGGTAAGCCGGGTCACGGATGCAGGACGCCGGTCGCCTTCGACGCCCACCCAGTCCGCGCTGGTGCCGTCCGCGAATCGTTGCCGCGCCTTCCATGGGATTTGTCCCGAAGCAGGGTTGCGAGCGAGAAACGAGAACTCACCCCGTGCGCCCGGCGGAATGTCCTGTTTCCACGTAATCGCGACAATGCGTTCGCCTTCCCGACGCGTCTCGAATGTGAAGCCGCTGCCGGGGACAACTTCCGTAATTGTCACTCCCACCGGCACTTCGAGCTCAACACTTCTAGTAGTCACCTGACCTTCGGTGGGCACGCGGACGGTATACCGCTCGGTCGCACCGGCCGTCGATTCACGTGGCATCACCGTGACATGCGCGTGAACCACCGCGCCCGCGAGAACCACCAACCCGACCACTGCTACCCGCATCGTGTTGTGCATGCTCTTCTCCCTTTGCCTCACGAGGCCTACTTGTCCTGGGCAATCCGTGTCGCGCCGAGCTGGATCCCGCGAGCGATGAGCGGGTCCTCGCCGTTTCCAATATCGACCACGACCCGACGGCCGGTCTGGACTTCAGCGAGGCTGACCTTTTTCTTATCGCGTGTAACGACGGTCTTCGCGTTGATCGCGATCGACAGGTTCTCACCACTGGGTGTCTTGACCTCCACGTGTTTGTCGTCGCGCGCGGTGACAGTTCCCATAATCATGTGGGCATGACCATCGTGAGCCCAGGCAACCAGCGGGATCACAAATGCTGCAGCCAGGAGCCACACGATGAAGCGTCTCTGTTTCATGTGCTCGCCCTCACATCAACGTCCGGCACCCTATTTCTTTCGCGCACTCAGTTCAATCTGAAGTCCTATCAAACGCAGGGAATTGTCCGCCGTGTGCTCGCTGCTGACAACAGCGACGACGCGCTCACCCGCCAGGGGTTGAGCCGCCTCCGCATCGAGGCGTTTCTTGGCGCGCACGTACCGGGTGTTCGCATCGGTGATCACCCACACGCGCTTGAATTGCATCATCGTCTGATCGAATGTCTCGATCTCAATCCGCTGCGGAAGGACCGTCTTGATGGTGCCCATCATTGTGAGCTTCTCACCATGGCCGTCATGCGTCTCTATCGGCGCGACAGCACCCACGGTCACGAACAAGAGCAATACCAATAGATGCCTTCTCACGGGTTATCTCCTCAGTGTCCATGCGGTTGTGGCGGTTCCGTGGGCGCTGGATCATCACCGCGCAGGAACCGCTCTGCTTCGATTTCCTGACGAATGTCCGCCGGCGACCGCGGGTTCATCGCCTCCATTTGCTCGATCTCCTCCGGTGTAGTCTGCGGAAGATGCCGGATGAAGTGCACGAGCTTCCAGCTGTCCTCCTCACCCTCAGGCGCGCCGGTGCCCCATGCGGGCATCCCCGTCAGGCGGATACCGTTCTCGATAATGTAGAACAGCTCATGGTCCTCCAGATTCTGGGTCACGGGCAGCCGCATATCCGGCGCCCTCGGGTAGAGGCCACGCCCCATCTCCACTTTGCCGCTGCCATCATTGGCGTGGCAAGCAGCGCAGTGGTCGGCAAAATGCGCACGACCCTCAGCGATGGCCTCTTCCGTGCGCGGCACCGGATTCGGCTCGTGGCGGGCATGCCACCCGATCGCAAGATCGCGCACGGTTCGCGCCACGAATGTCTCAACCCGCCCCGGACTGGGCCTCGCACTGATCCCGCTCCCGATGAAGAACGCCAACGCGACCGCGCCGCCCACCACGGCGAGGATGACCCCAACCGCGACCCACTCGAGCACTCGCTTCTTCATCGACGTGTCCTAGTCGTTCACGTGCTTACTACTTCGCCGTGACCGTTACTTTCTGTTGCCCAATCTCTTTGCCGTTCTGTTTCACACTCACGGTCGCCGTCCATGGCCCGGCCATCATGATCTGTCCCGTGCCGGTGTACCTGCCGTTGCCGGCGCCTTTGAGCTTCACCTCGTTCCGCATCTCCGGCATCTTCATCGCTGGCATAGCGGGCATGAACAACATCACCGACACGTCGGCGCCATCAACCGGCTTGCCCTGCTGATCCTTGACCGTGACCTCGAACTCGTTCGCGGCGGCGCCCCGTGGCGGGGCCGGCACGGTACGGACGGTAATGGTCAGGTTGCCCGTCCCGCTCGCTGGACGGGCCTGCGTCGGCGTCGCTTGAGGCGGGGTCCCCAACGCGCGGACTGTGCGCGTTGGGGTGCTTTGAACGGGTGCCGCGCTCGCCACGGCATGCCCGGCGTGCGGATCGGCCGCAGCGGATACGCCGGGTGCGGCCTGCAGATAGCTCGCCGGATCGGCCACGAACCGCTGGCGATCGCTTTCCGAGCAGAAGTAGTACGTTCGCCCATCGTGGGACGCCTGCGGCGCTGTTTTCGGATCGACATCCGCTCGACAGCCGGGGGCCTTGATCAGATCAGCCTGCGGCGCAGCCGGCATCACGTGGCCGGCGCGCGGGTCGGCCACCGGCGCCGCGGCAGCCAACTGCGCGCACGACGCGAGTTGCGACCGCACCGCCGATAACGTGGCCTGGACTTCGTCGACGGCATTGCGCATCGCGGCAGGCTCGTTCGTCTGGCGAGCCAGTTCGATGCGCTGGTTCGCGGCATCCACCAGTGCCATCACCTGCTGCTGGCTCTGAACACACGCCGTCACCTGCTCACGACTCACGCCGGCTGGCTGCGTCCCGGCCGTCGTGTGACCTTCGTGCTGTGCCGCCACCGGCGTGCCCCAAAGCAGCAACGCCCCAGCGAGCACGGACCTCAACGCATGGCTCATAACCTTCCTCCCGACATCGGTTAACGTCCGCGCGCCTCGGCGACACGGACAAAGGCGTCGGCCTCAACGTCACCAGCACGCATGGGGGCACCGAGCCCGTCCTCGTCCAGCAGGAATCCGCGGATCCGGAGGGCGGTGCGCCAGGTCGTCTCCAAGTTCTGGAAATACTGCTCGGTCATTTGCAGCAACGTGCGCTGCGCCACCAGTACTTGCGGGTACGCCGCCGCCATCTCGCGGTAGCGCGCCAGATATAAGGTGTAGCTCTCTGTGGCACGCGGCAGGACGCGCGTCTGATAGATCTCGGTCGCCCGCAGCGCCGTCAGGTACTCTTCGAAAATGGCAGCGAGTCGTGCCTCGGTGACAAGCTCGAGGCGACCCACTTCGGCCTCAGCGCGCGCCTGCTCCGCCTGAGCCGCTGTGACGGCCCCGGTGTTCCGGTTGAAGAGCGGTACCGTTACGCCGCCTTCGAGGGCGCCTAGCTCCCACCCGATTGGCCTAAGTCCTCCGCCTGGCGTGCGCTCGAGCCGTTCGCGATTGTACGCGGGCGTCACGCGCACGAAGAGATCCGGAAAGGGCTGGCGGCGCTCACGGGCGACGATGGCGCGGGTGCGCTCGACGTTGGCTCGCGCGGCGCGAATCTGCGGACTACGATCCAGAATGTCGCGGAGCGCTTCATCACGCGCGATCTCGGGCAGCACCGCTGCGTCGCCAGCGAGCGGGCGTGGCCCGAGCGCACGGTTGCCGATGACGACCGCCAACTGGCGCCACAGCGCGAAGCGTCGATTCCGCGCCGCCAGCAGCTCGAGCTGAATGCGATCGGCCTCGATCTCCGTATCGAGGACGTCCGTGCGATCCGCCGCGCCGACGTTATAGAGCTGCGCGGAAATCCCGACAGCTTCGGACGCAAGCTGTGACAACCGATCCAGTACCTCTACACGACGTTCGGTCGTGAGGATCTCGTAGAAGAGCGTCCGTACGGCGGCGAGCACCCGCTCGCGTTGGAGATCGACCAACGAGCCGGCCTGCTCCGCTTCACGCTCAAAGACCTGCCGGCTGAGACGCAGCTTGCCGCCGAGCGGGATCTGCTGATCGACAAAGACTCCGTGCTCGCCCAGTTGGATGATCTCGCCAGGCTTGATCTCCTCGCTTGTATATCCAACAGTCGGATTGAACCAGGTGCCGGCCTGGCGAGCCCGTCCCTGGGCGGCGGTGACGCCGGTCATCGCCTGGCGCAGCGTCGGGTTGTTGTCGAGCGCCATCCGCTCCAGATCCTCGAGCGCCAACGGCGCGGTTGGAGTCGCTCCAGCCTGTCCCGGCTGTGCCATCACGGAGGCTGGCACGAGCATCCACAAGAGGAATAGCCGCAGCGCGATCATCATCGTGCCACCGTGCCGGCCTGCTCGGCCCTGAGTGCCTGAATCTTGTCGAACAGCTCGGGTTCGAGCACGCGCATCACGGTCATCATGCCCATCGTTCCGCCGCTCCAACCGGGACGCATGCCGTAGGTTTCGGGTTTGGCCACGACGTTGTCCATCGCCATGAACATGTCCTGTGGGTAGCCGGGAACCATGCCTTCGTTCGGAGCCGTCGTGCGGCCCACTTGCGTGAACGGCACCTGCGGCATGCGAGGAAGGGGCATGTTCGCGACCGCGCGCTCGGCTTCTGCACCCACGTTGATGGTCCGCCCGAAGGCAGGCGACGCCGCATCGCCGAGCGCGCCACCCTCGATGATGCCCATCCCCGCCGTCATTGAGCCCGGGCGCGGCGCGTTCGCGTGGGACATCATCAGGGGCCCAACCATCGACGCCATCTGGTTCATCATGTGATGCGGCAGATGGCAGTGAAAATGCCAGTCGCCTGGATTGTTCGCGACGAATTCGATGTCGCGGGCCTGGGCCACGCCGACGAGTACGGTGTTCGCCGGTTCGACGGCGGCTGTGCGAATACGACCGCCCTCGCTTCCAGTGACGTAGAACTGATGACCGTGGAGGTGGATGGGGTGATGGTCCATCCCAAGATTGACCAGTCGGATACGCACCCGCTCACCGAGCTTGCACAGCATGGGCGTGATCGCCGGGCCCGCCTTGCCATTGAACGTGATCCAGTTGAACTCCATGGCCAGCGAGTTTGGGACCGTGTTGTTCGGGAGGATCGCCCATCCCTGCAGCACGATCGCGTAGTCGCGATCGACCTGCGGCGTGTGGGCCCGGCGAGGATGGATGATGAACAGGCCGATGAGGCCCATCATCTCCTGCATCGCCATATGGGAGTGGTAGAAGAACGTCCCGTTCTGGTGAACGGTGAATTCGTACCTGAACGAACCGCCGGGCGGAATCGGATCTTGCGAGATGCCTGGCATGCCGTCCATGTTGTTTGGCACTTCCAGGCCGTGCCAGTGCATCGAAAACGATTCCGGGAGTCGGTTCTCGACGATCAAGCGAACGCGATCGCCTTCGTTGACCTGAATCGTCGGCCCCGGCACGCTGCCATTGAACCCCCACGCGTCGACGATGCGGCCGGGGATGAACTCGGTGCGCACTGGTTCGACGGTAATGTTGAAGACTTTCACGGCGCCGTCGAGTTGCCACGGCATGTCCGGCACGTCAGGTGTCATAACCGGAACGACACCAGCGCCGTATCTGCCGGGCGGAACAGGCGGAGCCGGAGGCGCCGCTGTCGGAGACGCCGACCGCGCGTCTTGCGGCGACTCGTGGACGTGCTGCGCGTACGTGGTCTGTGCGCTGACGGCACCAGCCAGTGTGGCGACACCTCGCAGGAAGTTTCGTCTGCTTCGCTCCATACCCTCCAACTCCAACAGCAAAAGGTTGCCCGCGCGCACGCGCGCGCACTGTGACACGGGGAGACGGCCGTGCAACAAGCGAGAGGTGGAATCAGATCCGGAGAGGTGCGGGAACGGACGAGACGCGAAAAGGAACCGACCGCGGTGGACTCGCCGAGGCCAGCAACAGATCGAGCACGGCTTGGGACCTGCTCACCTGTGCGGACGTTGACAGCGCGGCGCCCGGCACGCTGCCAGCCTTTCCCAACACGCGATCGGCGAATCGCGAGACCAGCGCCGCGTGATCACAGTGATGATCCGTATGCTGCAAGCCCGTTGAGCCTGTTCCAGAAGGCTCGTGACACCCGGCGTGAGTCGACGCAAGAACCTCCGCGCCTGATGTGTTGGGCCGGCACGCCAGCTCACACGCAAGGCCTGACAGGGGCGCAATCGACAACCCGGCAGCGATCGCGAGAGCTACAAGGCGCACTCGCATAGTGTGCCCCCAGTATACTCGTCTCCCCGACGCGCACAGATTAACGAAAGTTAATTGTCCTTCGCGCGAGCCAATGTGATCCTGTGCGAGTCGGCGGACATCATGCGGCTCCTTCTCGTCGAAGACGACCCGAAGCTCGCTCGCTCGATCCAACGGGGACTAGCTGCGGAGTCCTTCGATGTCGAGGTGGTTGGGACCGGAGAAGACGGCGTGGATCGTGCTCGATCCACCGCCTACGATCTCATCATCCTCGACATCATGCTGCCGCGGATGGATGGCTTCACGGTCTGCGAGCAGCTTCGCGCGATGGGACTTGATGTGCCAATCTTGATGCTCTCCGCGCGTGGCGTCGTCGAGGATCGCGTCAGAGGGCTACAGACGGGCGCGGACGACTACCTCCCCAAACCGTTTTCCTTTTTGGAGCTCACGGCGCGGGTCGACGCCTTGCTCAGACGGCAGAAGCGGTCCGCCCTGCGGCTCCTAAAAGTCTCCGACCTCACGCTCGATCCCGTCACTCGTATCGTCAAGCGCGGCGAGCAACGCCTCGACCTGAGTGCCAAAGAATTTGCGCTCCTCGAGTACCTGATGCGCAACGCCGGCCAGATCCTGTCGCGAACGATGATTGCCGAGCAGGTCTGGAACTTCAGTTGGGAACGCCTGACCAACGTCATCGACGTCTATGTCAATCACTTGAGGCGCAAGACCGAGGCGTCCGGCAAGCCTCGGCTCATTCATGCCGTTCGCGGTGTCGGATACGTGATACGCGATGGCGAAACCACTGATTAATCTCAGGAACCTTCGTGGGCGGCTCATCGGCTGGCATCTGTTCATTCTGGTGGTCAGTCTCGCGTTGTTTTCCGTGTTGCTCTACGCGTTCCTGTCGCGAAGTCTGTATGAACACCACGACGCCGAGCTCGCGATCGAAGCCGGCCGGTTGACGCGCGCGCTTGCCGGTTCCGATTTCACTCAGGGGGCAACGACGTCGGCACTCAGCCCCTCACAAATCTCGGAAGAGTTTGTGATCGTTCGGAACCCGCAGGGCGAGCTGCTGTACCGGTCCCCTTTGCTGCAGCTGACCGAGCCGAAGATCGGAGAACACGAGGCGCTTGTGCACGCCGCTGCGCTCGGTGCGACCGTCCCTCAGTTTTTCACCGCGCAGCTCGAACGCACCGGACCCGTACGTTTCATCTGCGTGCCGATCGACACGCCTCCCCGGGCCTACCTGCAACTGGGACGGCCGCTCGGCGACGTCCCTGAGACCCTGCGTGCGGTGGCCCTCGCCTGTGCCCTGCTCGTTCCCATCATCCCGGTGCTCATGAGCTTCGGCGGCTGGGTCATCGCCGGCCGCGCGCTGGCCCCGATGCGAGCCATAAACGAAACGCTGCAGGCCATTCAAGCCACGGACTTGTCACGCCGGCTCGACGTGCCCGCAGATGCGGAGTTGGGCGGTCTTGTGACCACGCTGAATCGGTTGCTCGCGCGACTCGAGAAGGCTTTCTCGTCGTTGAAGCAGTTCACGGCGGACATTTCCCACCAACTGCAAACACCGCTGACCGTCATCAAGGGAACCGTGGACGTGGCCCTGGGATCGACCCGTACGCCGGCGGAGTATCAGGGTGCACTGGACGACATCGGGGAGGAAATCGATGAAATGACCTCCATCCTTGCCGATCTGCGCGCGTTGAGCCTGGCCGACGCAGGGCCTGGCGCCAGCGAGCATGGCGCCGTGAACCTCTCGGATGTCGCCCGGGAGGTCGCCGAGATTCTCGAGGCGCTCGCTGAATCGAAACATATCTCGGTCGACACGGCCATCGACCCCGGCCTCACCGTGTGGGGCAGCGGCGTTGGATTGAAACAAGTACTGCTCAACCTTGTTGACAACGCCGTCAATTACACCGGCGCTGATGAGGGCCGGATTCGGTTCCAGCTCCGCGCGGAGGCACACGAAGCGGTTCTGACGGTGTCCGACACGGGCGTCGGCATCGCGCCCGAGGATCTGCCTCGCGTGTTCGATCGCTTCTATCGCGTGCCTGGATCCGACGCACGTTCCCGCGGCACCGGGCTCGGCCTGGCTATCGTTAAGCGAATCGTGGAGGCGCACGGCGGGTCGGTGACTGTCGAAAGCCGCCTGGGCGAGGGCTCCACGTTTACCGTACGGCTCCCGCTGGCTCGTTGAATCCGGCGAGTCCTCGGCTGGAGCGGAACGAGGCGGATCAGCGCAGCGCGTCGCGCAGGACCCGCTCATCCGGTCCGCGCCCCGCGCAGCACGCCGCCAGCTTGCCGTCGACGACGACCGCTGGAAGGCTCCGAATACCGAGCTCACGCGCTCGAGTGACCGTCTCGCCGCGCTGCATGTCGAGCACTCGCACGTTCTGTTCTGCCCCCGCGAGTCTCTTCACCAACTCGATCGTGTCTTTGCACATCGAGCAGCCGGCGCTGAAGATTTCGATCGTGTGTGACATCGTGAATGTCCCCTTTCGCTCCCGCGCGTCACGCCGCGCAACAGGAGAGTTTCTTGACGTCCTTCTCGAAGGCCTGTGCGGCGAGTTTGATCCCCTCCGCGAGCGTCAGATACGGATGAAACCCGGAGGCGAGATCGTTGACGCGGATACCATGCCGGATCGCAAGCGTGGCCTCCTGGATCATCTCACCTGCCTCCGTCGCCAGAATGTGAGCCCCGACCAATCGAACGTCACCAACAGCACCGCGAGCACGACGACAATCCACAGCACGGCTCGTGCGGTGCGCTGCGATGATGGCGTGCAGCTCCCGTCTGCGCACGCAGCCGGCTGCGTGCGATATGACGTCACGAACGCAACGCCAAGCAGGGCGGCCGTCAGCGCGAGGAACCAGGGCCGGTACGGCTGTAACCGCATGCTGGCGGCCCCGAGCGTGCCCGCCCCTATGAGCGCGAAAACACGAGAGGGCCAACGCAGCACGCCGAGGCGCCCATCGCCGCCACGACCGATGCAATGGCGGCTTTCATCACTCGCCGTCTCCCCGGGTCGTGCGTGCGACGCGTGAGGTTCCGGGCCTTCTCCGTGGCGAGGCCGGGCCTTCATCGTCGAGCGCTTCCAGAATCGGACAGGTGCGCGTGGCGCCCTCTGTGACGCACGAGTCCACCAGCGCCCGCAGCGCGTGTCTCATCGCGCGAAGCTGCCGAAGTCTTTCGTCGATGTCCGCAATCTTCGTGTTGGCCGCGGCGCGTACCTCCGCACAACTGGCGCGCCGGTCCGTCCGGAGTCGCAACAACTCTTCGACCTCAGCCAACGTAAACCCCAGCTCCTGCGCGCGCTTGACAAATCGGATCACGCGAACCGCGTCGGGTAGGTACTCCCGGTATCCTGACGGCCGGCGTTGAGGGGAACCCAGCAGGCCCCGTCTTTCGTAGTAGCGAAGCGTCTGGGCGTTGACTCCCGCCTGAGCGGCGATTTCACCGATGCGCATGTTCAGTCTCAGTCCTTTCTCAAGGTAAACCCTGTACGTAGGTACAGAGTCAAGCCCACACAGACGCCACGCCGCCAGACCCTCGGGATGCCAGAAAAGTTCTCGCAGACCTGCGTGAAATCTCACACCGCAGGCATCGCCGCTCGCATGTCTTGGGCGCGATCACAAGCCGCACCACGCGAAACATCCGGCATGGGCGTTGCTCCGCAGCATGTTCGAGGAGTTTCTATGCGAACGCATTCATTGGCCCTCATCATTGGACTGCTTTGGACGTTGCCGGCAACGAGCGTCGAGGCACAGGCACCGACGGATCCGTCAGGTGGAGCGACAGTCATTTCCGGCACGGGCGGTCTTACCGCGGGTATGCACGGCACCGGAGCTGTACTCGGTGGATCGGCGACGTACGACCTCAACGACTGGTTCACCGTCGAAGGCAGCGGCGCGTACTTCGATCGAGGATCGGGCGCCGATGCCATCAGCGCAAACGCCAGCCTGCTCGTGAACGTCGTCCCATCGACCCGTAAGACTGTGCCGTACTTCGCCATTGGGGGCGGTGTCTACCGGGCGTCGTTCGACCTGGGCAACGGGCGCTTCTTCGGCGCCATGGGCCAGCAATTCGCGTCAGGGACGCAGCTCGTGCCCGTTCGAGGAATGGGCGGATTCGGAATGATGACGGGACCCTACTACGGCCCTACGGTCTGGGATGGTGCATGGAACGGTGCGACGTTCACGTCGCCGCACATGCCGGCGTTCTACGCCAATCGGATGGGCGTCATGACCGTACCCGCGGACGGACGCTGGGGCATGCGCTCGTTCACCGATCCTACACTTGTGATTGGTGGCGGCGTCCGCCTCGGGCTCACTCCGCATCTTTCGGTGAGGCCGGATTTTCGCGCGATCACGGTATTCGGTGGTGGACAGATGAACACGCTTGGCGCGTTCTCGCTCAATTTGGGCTATCGATTCTAGACGCGGAGGAGGGGCGCCGAACGCGCGCAGACGCTCGGAGCGGAATCAATGAAAGAGCAAGCTACAGCTCAACGCAACATCTCCTGTTCGTACGGGTTTGGCCGTCGCATCGAGGGAACCCTCGCGGCCGCGATCGAGAAGGTAACCGGCGCCCTCAAGAACGAGGGGTTCGGTGTCCTCACAGAGATCAACGTCAAGGACACGCTCAAAAAGAAACTGAACCTCGACTTCCGTGGATACGTGATTCTAGGCGCCTGCAACCCGCCGCTGGCGCACAAGGCGCTCGCAGCGGAATCTCAGATCGGGCTCCTGCTGCCCTGCAACGTCGTGGTGCAAGAGGCACCGGAGGGCGGCGTCATCGTAACGATCGCCGATCCGCGCGCCATGTTTTCGCTCGTAGACAACCCCGGTTTGAAGCCTATCGTTGATGAGGCCGAGCGCCGTCTCCGGCGTGTCATCGAAACGCTCGCCTGATTCCGTCGCCCATTCCGGCGAAGCCGCATGCCAGGCGGCCGACCGCGCCTGCGATCGGAATCGCGGGCGCAAACAGATCCGCCGCGCCCGAGAACGACAGTTGGCTGTGCCTCGTGTACAGGAAGGCGGCGAACGTGGCACCGAAGAGACCGCCAAAAAACGCGAGGCCACCCTCCCAGATGGCGAGAATTCGCCATGGCTCACTCAAATAGCCGGCGGGACTGTCCTGGACGACGAAATACAGGCGGGCGCCGGCCAGCGACCCTACGAGGGTCCACAGAAGAAGCGCCTCGACATGCTCAAGTGACATTCCTGTCCGTGGTGCCCAGCGACGAACGAGTGACGCAGCGACGAGAAATGCGGCGCCCCACCCGAGGCCGTACCAGTTGATCGAAACGGGCCCGAGATGGGCGACAGGATCCCAAGTAATTTCAATCATCTTTTCGAGGCCCTTTCAGAGATCAGCGGATCGCATTTCTGGGTGGCGCCAATACCGCTCGAACCAGGTCCGGCATCAGGCCGTCCATCATTACGAAGTACATAAGCGATGGCGACGCCCGGCGTCCCGACCCGTACTGTGCCTTCCGAGGCAATCGCTCGGAAGACAGCACGTCACCCGTCGCTCCATCGATCAAGACGATGTCTGTCTCGAGAAAGAACCCGGGCTGCACGTCGTACATGCCGGCAGCGCCACCTCGCTGGGATACTTTTGGCGGCGCCCGCCTCAGTTTTACCGAGCCAGTGACGATGAGCGGTGCCCCGTGTTCTTCACCGACGGTGCGCCAGTACGCGACGTCATGAAGCGCGGCTTCACTGGTCAGTTCCACCGGATCTGCTTGAATCACACCAAGCGCGCCTTGTCTGCGGAGTTCGGACCGTAAGAGACGTACAGTCTCGCCGTTCACGTCGACCGGACCTTGAGCATCGGCGACAAACCCGGCCACTAGAATGCGTTGGAGCGATGACACGACAACGTTTGTGACTTGTCGCGGCGGAACACGCGCGGTCGCAGTCGCACACCCGACGACCACAATGAACAGCGCGAGGGCACGAAGACCGTCGCTTCTAGAGACGTGGCACAAATTCCTGCTGCGATTAGACATGTGACTCTCCTGCAACTCGCTACCGCCGCGCTGCACCAGCGCCCATCACCACCCCGGTCATCCCTTTTGGGTGTCGTTACCTATGTGTCGCGAACACGTGAGAGCTGCCGTTCTTCTAGAACGCCATTACGTCGTACGGTTGCGCTTTGACACCCGCCACCTCCATCCCGGGCGATCCGATCGCCATCCTGGCGACCGCCAACTCGGCAATCGCAGGAGGTTTCTTCAGGAGCCGCTGCACGTCGAGGCCGTTGGCACAGACTTGTACCAAGGCGCAAGGAGGTTAGATCAGAAAGGACGCGAGAAGGACGTACCTGGGCGGAGAAGCCGCTTTCAGCACGGTACTATTAACGTCGAAGGCGGAAGCGTAGGTGTCCGGAGGGGCGTCGGGCGCGGGAATCGTGCTCGTGACCAACGCAAGCGGCGCCACCGGCCGCTGGGGCTGCTGAAGCAGTAGCGCCTGATCACCTCGCTCGCTCTGGCAACAATCTTCGGCCGCCGCTGCCGCGCCACAGTCGTGATCGGTGGCCGCACAGCACGCCATCTGTGCCGTCGTCATCTCCTGACCCACGAGACACTGCGCCCCAAGTGACAGCACGAAGGCTATCATCAGCACCAGACTCGTCGACCACCGTACCCTTGGCATCCTTTGTATTCTCAGACCCTGGATCAGGTCTGTCAACTGTTTGGGCGCACCGCCGACACGACGCATTCCGTTTGCGCTCCGAATCCGCGGACGAGCTGACAGATCAGGAATTTCGCCCACCGCCGCACTCGGGCAAAACAACCAGCCGGTTTGTACCAGAACATTTATGTCCCTGCATCTGGCCATAGAGACAAATTTGTCGAAGCCATGCCGATTGGCATCAGGCCTTGGGGCTCTGCTTCTCGGGTTTTCGAACATTATTGTTCCATGTCATGAATCATGTTACGAGAATGTTGCATCAACGCTGGTGCCTAGCGGCCGAAGCCTATCGTTTTTCTTCGGAAAATAACGGGTTCCCGAAGAAAACCCTGCGGCTGGCTGGCCGGCATCTTGCTGAGGCGCGAGCGGGCTCGGAGCTTCTTCGTACTTGTGTGCGCGGTGCACGACGGGTCCTTTCCGATTACTGCCGGCGGGCAGCATCGCATCCGGAGATTCCCATGCCGAATGAAGCGAAAGAGTGTTCCCTCAGTGGTAGGACCCTCTCGGTGGCATTGCTCATGGCATTCGTGCTGTTCACGTTGGTGCCAGCGCAGGTGGACGCACAGAGCGCCACGCAAGATCAGCAGGACGCAGGGTTCCTGAATTTCTTCAGGAAGACCGAGGTGGCGGGTACCCTCGACACGTACTTCCATTACAACTTCAACGAACCGGAAACCGGGACGTTGACGCCGTTGCGGAATTTCGATTTCGAACACAATCAATTCAGCTTCGCGTTGGCGGAACTGGCGCTGAGCAAGGCCGCCACTGCTGACGATCGCGTCGGCTTCAGGTTGGACCTCGACTACGGGCCCGTGACCGATTGGGTACACAGCGTCGATCCTGCCGGACCCGAAGTGGTCAAGCACTTTCAGCAGGCCTACATCAGCTACCTGGCGCCGGTGGGGACCGGCCTCACCTTCGACGTCGGCAAATTCGTCACGCAGCACGGCGCAGAAGTGATCGAGGCGAAAGACAACTGGAACTACTCGCGCTCCCTGCTGTTTTCATGGGCAATTCCGTACTACCACATGGGAGTACGTGTTGGATACGCGCCAAGCGATCGGGTGACGCTCGGCGCCGCACTCACCAACGGTTGGAACAACACGAAGGACAACAACTCACAGAGGACATACGGCGTGCAAGCGGTGATCCGGCCGACCGCGTCGCTCTCGATCGTCCAGAACTACATGGGCGGTCCAGAACAGACCGACAATACCGACGATTGGCGACACCTCGCGGATACAACAGTCACCTACGCCGTGACTGACACCCTTAGCGTGATGGGCAACTACGACTACGGTCGCGACGAGGTTGACGGCGCAACCGTGACGTGGCAGGGCATCGGACTGTACGCAAAGGCGCAGGTGAATCCGGTCTTCGCGGTCATTCCGCGGTGGGAGTACTACAACGACGAAGACGGGTTCACCACGACCACCGCGCAAAATGTGCAGGAGTTCACGTTGACGGCAGAAGTGAAACACAGTCAGGGCTTGATCATGCGTGTCGAATACCGGCGCGACTGGTCGGACGTGAACTTCTTCTCGAAGAACGGCGTGTCCCGAGACAATCAGGACACGCTCTCGGTGGGTTGGGTGTACGCGTTCAGCACCAGGCAGTAACAACCGTACACGGTGAAGGTGAAGGAGGCCGACCAGACGCCACCAGTTACGGGGCGTCGGGCGTCCGACCTGTCTGTGTCGTGTCTGCCAGACGGCCGGACGGCCAAAACACCGGCTCCGGCGCGGTCATCGAGTCCGCTTGCCTGATCGCCACGCGTGGATTGGAGAAAAGCATCCACGTCCCAACAAGGATAAGGATCAGCGAAACCAGATGCGGCAAGTGGCTGCGGAACAGCCACAGACCGACGAGCGCGCCGATCGCCACCAGCACTCCAAAGGTGGTCACCTCGAAGGAGCCGATCCGAAACAGGACGGGATACACGTCAGGCCCCGAGCAACGCGGAAAGGAAGTTCCGCACCTCTCCAAGGTGGTCTCGGAGGGGGCCTGGCGGCCACAGAACAACTCTGAGGGGTGACAGGGGCAATTCAGGGACAGTCAGGGACACTGCAGCCGACGGGATTACAGCTCCGCTCGTCTGAGGCGCAGCGCGTTGCCAATCACCGACACCGAGCTGAAGCTCATGGCTGCAGCCGCGATGATCGGTGATAGCAGCAGCCCGAACACCGGATAAAGCATGCCGGCGGCAACCGGAACACCCGCCCCGTTGTAGACGAACGCGAAGAAGAGGTTCTGCTTGATGTTGCGCATGGTGGCCCGGCTCAGTCGGCGCGCCCGGGCGATGCCGCGCAAATCGCCTTTCACCAGCGTGACCTGTGCGCTCTCCATGGCGACATCGGTCCCGGTGCCCATCGCGATGCCGACGTGCGCCTGCGCAAGCGCTGGTGCGTCGTTGATGCCGTCGCCCGCCATCGCCACAAACCGACCTTCAGCCTGCAGGCGCTTGACGACGTCCACTTTCTGCTCGGGCAGGACCTCCGCTATCACGTCGTCTATGTGCAGCTTGCGCGCAACGGCCTGCGCGGTCGTCTTACTGTCGCCGGTCAACATGACGATTCGAACGCCGTCACGGTGGAGGGCCTGAATCGCGTCCGACGTGCTCTCCTTGATCGGATCTGCAACGCCGACGATGCCTGCAATGGTCTGCCCGATGGCAACAAACATCACGGTCTGCCCCTGAGTCCGAAGGGCTTCAGCCTTCTCGCCCATCGCACCGACATCGACACCGAGATCATCCATGAGAGCGCGGTTGCCAAGAGATACTCGCCGACCCTCGACGGTGCCGGTGACGCCCTTACCAGTCAAGCTTCTGAAGTCGCTCGCAGGATCGAGAGCCACTCCGCGTTCCTGGGCGCCGCTGACGATGGCAGCGGCAAGCGGGTGCTCACTCCCCCGCTCGATGCTCGCTGCCGCATGCAGGAGCGCGGCTTCGCTGTAACTGGCAGGAAGAACCGTGAAGAGGCGCGGCTTCCCTTCCGTCAACGTGCCCGTCTTGTCGACGACGAGCGTGTCCACCTTGCGCAGGACCTCGATCGCCTCCGCGTTCCGGAAAAGAATGCCCATGGTCGCGCCTTTGCCGGTCGCGACCATGATTGACAGCGGCGTCGCCAGCCCGAGAGCACACGGGCACGCAATGATCAGCACCGCAACCGCGTTGACGAGCGCGTGTGCCAGCCGCGGCTCCGGACCAGCGATCCCCCAGACGACGAAGGTTGCAACTGCGACTGCAACGACAGCGGGGACAAAGTACCCCGAGACGACGTCCGCGAGCTTCTGAATGGGCGCGCGGCTTCGCTGCGCTTCGGCGACCATCGCGACAATACGAGACAGCAGCGTGTCGGCGCCGACCTTTTCGGCTCGCATGACCAGCGTGCCGGTGCCATTGATGGTGGCGCCCACCACACGGTCGCCGGCGTGCTTTTCGACAGGGATCGGCTCCCCAGTGACCATCGATTCGTCAATCGCGCTCGAACCGTCAACCACGACGCCGTCAACGGGAACCTTTTCGCCAGGCCGTACGCGAAGCCGCTCGCCGACATGCACCGCTTCGAGCGGAACGTCTTCCTCGGTGCCGTCCTCTCGGATCCGACGCGCAGACGTGGCCGCCATGCCGAGCAGTTTCTTGATCGCAGCGCCGGTCTGGCTTCGCGCGCGCAATTCGAGCACCTGGCCAAGGAGGATCAGGGTGACGATGACGGCCGCAACCTCGAAATACACCCCGACGTCTCCCGATTCGTCCCGGAAGCCCGCAGGGAAAAGAGCCGGCAATACAGTCGCCACGAGGCTGTACCCGTATGCCACCGCGACGCCCAGTGCGATGAGCGTGAACATGTTCAAACTGCGGTTGACGATTGAATGCCAGCCACGGACGAAGAACGGCCACGCCCCCCACAGGCATACAGGAGTCGCGAGCGCGAGCTCGATCCATGTCATGGCACCTGGCGCCAGCAGCCCTTCGAGGGGACGGCCGGGGATGTAATCGCCCATCGCCACGACGAGGAGCGGAGCCGTGAGCGCGGAGCTCGTCCAGAATCGCCGCGACATCTCGACGAGCTCCGGATTCGCCGCTTCATCGAGCACCACGTTCCGCGGCTCCAGCGCCATGCCGCAAATCGGGCAGGAGCCGGGCGCATCCCGCACGATCTCGGGATGCATCGGGCACGTCCACTCGACACGCGTCGCGGGGGCTGTGGCGACCTCAGGCTCGAGCGCCATGCCGCATTTCGGACACGCGCCGGGCCGGGCCTCTCTGACTTCTGGATCCATCGGACATACGAACGTCGCGCCTGGCGCAGTCTCAGACGCGGGAGGCTTTGCGCCGCCGAGGAACGCTTCCGGGGTGGCGCGGAAACGTTCGAGGCAGCCTTCGTTGCAGAAGTAATACGTCTGACCGCGGTATTCGACGTGGCCTACCGAGTCTTCCGGCGCGATCGTCATGCCGCAGACCGGATCGACGACTTCACTGACGGGGGTAGTCACTTGATGTACTGAGACGGATTCGCGTCGAACTTGATCTTGCACGCCTTCGAGCAGAAGTAATACGTCCTCCCGTTGAATACGCTGCTGGCCGCCGCCTTACTTGGATCGACCTGCATGCCGCACACCACGTCCTTTTCCATGGCTTCCTCTCTTTCCACCAATGTAATCGCACTCGTGCCTGAATATGACGCGTCGGCAATTTCCCACAGCTGCCCCGAGAAATTGCACAGGTGCTCGCGTGGGTTTCAGCGCTCAGGGTCCGGCAACCGCAATCAACCTCCACTCTCACTTGGTGCGCTCCTTGCCTCTCGTATAGCGCAAGGCAGCGGCGTGATTCGAACAGCACCACGGCCGCCCGTTGTCTCCAACGGACGGCGACGCAAGGCGCGCCGAGGTCGGGGACGCATACGAGTGCGACAGAGTGCTGCAGCATATGCCTTTCGTCTAAGAGGATCTGCAGCAGGTCGGCTCGGAGTCCGAATCGGATCATGCCGCTGCGCCGCGTCAGTACTGTGCGCACGCAGTGTCCAGCTTCAGCCGGACCAGCCGCTGGCTCAGGATCGCATTCCTTGTACGGCCATTGCTGCGCCGAGCATCGCGAGCACGACGGCCACAATGCGTCTGAACGACTGTTCCGGGATACCGGCGAGCACGCGATTGCCGAGCACAGTCCCTGCGATAACGCCCAGCGCCGCCAGTACGACCAAGGCGCCCAGCTGCACGATCTCGTCACTCAGGTACCAAAGGTAGACGGGAACGCGCGCGGCATCCACCATCAGGCCGACCGCCGTGGCAGTGGCAACAAACGCCTGCTTTCGCAGATCCACTCCCAGGAGCGCCGCCGATCGAATGCCACCCTGGTTCCCGACAAGTCCTCCGAGCAGACCGGACGTAGCTCCAGCGATCCATGCGAACACGCCTCCGAAGCGCATCCGACGGCCCAGTCCGGTGAGCTCAGCGGCGGCGGAAAATAACAGCAATCCTCCAAACAGCAACAGAAGCGCCGGTGTGCTTGACTGTCCCTGAAGGAGGGCGCCGGCGAGCCCACCCGCGGCGCTCATCACGCCGAAACTCCACAACACGCGACGATCCACGCGTCCGCCCAGCAGCCAGAATCGAAACGCCGTTCCGATGAAATGTGGAATGGAGACGGCGGCGACGGCGAGCCTCGTATCCACCTGCCAGGCAAGTGCCGGAGTCACAAGACTCCCGATGCCAAAGCCGGTGACGGACGCAACGAGGCCGCCTGCGACGGCCGCAACAACGACGAGCGCTTCGAACCACACGTCCTAGACTCTAGCCCGTTATGCGGCCCCAGACGCGAATTTCGTACCCGTTGCCCCAGCCGCATGACGGCTAGGCGCGCGGAGCGCGCCAAAAAAGATACTGCCGAACCAGCCTAGGGGCACGGGGATGGCAAGGTGGCGCCCCTTGGCTGGTTCATCGCGGCTCGAATTCCTCGTCCTCGACCCGAGCGATCTCGTCTGGTGTCAACGGGTGCACCGGCGGCGAAAACCACCGCTGCGCGATGATCGTCGGCACTATCGCCGAGCCGATCACGGCCCCCAGGAGAATGGTGAACTGCTGGCGGTCGATGATGCCAGCGTTCAGCCCGTACAGCGACGAGATGGTCCCGAACGTCAAGCCCGTGCTCATCAGCAACGTCGTGAAGATCGCGTGCGGCCGAACGTACCGAAGCGCCGGCGGCAGCACGCCGATGAACTTGGTCGCCACCTTCACCACCAGAAATGCAAGGAGCAGCCATATGCCAGCCGCAAGCTGGCCTGCGTCGACGTTCAGGCCGCCCTTGAGAAAGAAGACGGGCGTCAGGAAAGCAAACGCCACGACACGAAACCGCTGCTGCTCTTCGGGATGCCGCTTGAACACATCGGAAACGGCGAGCCCGAGCAGAAATGCGGGCAGCACGGCATGCGATTCGGCCAAGTCGGCAACCCACATGAGCAGGAACAGCGCGAGAAACGCGCCTTTGATCTCCGGTTCAATCACCCGCCCGCCGTACCGCGCAAAAAAAGGACGTTGCAGGACCGTCATCACGACGATGACGAGTATCGACACCACCACGAACAGGGCGAGATAAGGACTCGGCTGGACGAAGAGCACCGACAGCGCGATCGCGGTTCCGAGATCGGTGACAAAGGTAGCAGCCATGAGAATCTTCCCCAGATCCGTCGCCGTGAGGCCTGTCTCCACCAGCACCGCGTACACCACGGCGAGTGAGGTGGTCGACAGCGCGATCCCGGCAATTTCAGACTGGCGGAGATCCCAGCCGGCAACGTAATAGGCAAACAGTCCGGTACCGGCGAACGGCAGGAGGAACGAGAGTCCGCCGATCAGCAGCGCCGGTTTCCACTCTCGACGGAGCAGCGATCGATCGACCTCCGCGCCGGCCAGAAAGGTGAGAACGATGCCGGCAAAGCTCCCCACGAAGTCGATCCATGGAGTTGGTTGAAGTCCGAACAGGCTCGCGCCCGCCACGCCGAACGCAATCTCGATAATGGCAACCGATACGCCGAATTCGACGGATACGATGGAGGCGGCGAGGATGAGGGCAGCAAGAATCGTCGCAATGGCCAGCTCTGTCATGGACCTGCTCCTTTGCAGGAGTCATTGGCCACGCGGCGACGGCGTGACGGTTGAAGGCGAACTCCACCGCCTTGGGACGATCGAGGCAATTATAGCCACCGATGGTATGCTGACCCCCAAATCGCCATGCCAACGCGAACACTGACAGCCGCGCCGATCGTCGCTGCCCTCGTCATCGCCAGCCTGTCGTGCGGCAGGACCGAACCGGCTGCGTGGACCGTCGCCGTTCAACGCATCGCGTCTCCGGCCGGGCCGAACAGCAGCGAGCCGCAGATCGTCGACTCGGGACGCGGGCGCATTCTCAGCTGGGTGGAGCGTGCCGGCACCACGTCGCACCTGAAGTTCGCGGAACGCAGCGGATCGGGATGGTCGACGCCCGTCACGGCCGCGTCGGGCAGCGACTGGTTCCTCAGCTACGCCGACGTGCCGTCCGTCATGCGCCTGAATGACGGCACGCTCGTCGCCCAGTGGTTGCAGCAGGTCGACCCGATCATGGAGGCGTACAACCTGCTCCTCTCGCATTCGAAGGACAACGGCAAGACGTGGGCGCCTTCGTTCATGCCGCACCACGAAGGATCGAAGACGCAGCATGGCTTTGCGTCGCTCCTCGAGATGCCCGGGAATACCCTTGGCGTCGTGTGGCTCGACGGACGCAACAGCCCGTTCGACTTCGACAAACCTGACACGGGCACGATGACGCTGCGCTACGCGGCGTTCGACTCCAGCTGGAAGCAGAGCGCGGATGCGGAGATAGACCACAAAGTGTGCGAGTGCTGTCCCACGACGGCCGTCGCCACATCCGACGGCGTGCTCACCGCATTCCGCGATCGCAGCGACGACGAGGTGCGCGACATCGCGGTATCGCGACTGGAGAACGGCAAATGGACCACCGCCACGCCCGTCGCGAGCGACAACTGGAAGCTTGATTTCTGCCCGGTCAACGGTCCCATGCTCAGTGCGCGCGGGCGCGATGTCGTTGCCACATGGTTCACGGTGAAGAACGATCAGGGGCAGGCATATGCCGCGTTTTCGACCGATGCCGGCCGGACATGGGGGATGCCAATTCGCCTGGACGACGGCGGATCGCTGGGACGGGTTGACGTGGAGCTCCTCGACGACGGCTCTGCAGTCGCTTCGTGGGTCGAGTATGCGGAGGGGCGTTCTGATTTTCGGATCCGCCGCATCGAGCGATCAGGGGCGAAGTCGGCGCCAGTCGGTGTGGCCGCCGTCTCCGGCGGCCAAGCGAGCGGCTACCCGCGCATCGCGCGTGTCGGCGACGAGCTGATCTTTGCGTGGACCGACAGCGCCGCCGATGCGAGTGGCGCCTTGCAGTTGCAAACTGCCGTGGCGCAGCTCCCCTAAACGAGAAACCCCAATCAAGAGTTAAACCACGAAGATCACGAAGATCGCGAATCTGATTTAGTACTACTTCTGATGTTCGTGATCTTCGTGTGCTTCGTGGTTTCTGGCCACAACCTTCGACTTGGGCAGAACTCTTCAGTTGTTCATCATTCGGTCGGGCGGGATCTTCCAACCGAAGCCGTCCTTCGGACGCCGCAGGCTGACCATCCGCACACGATGATCGGTAGGGTTTCGTCCCGGCACGCCGCTGATGACGACGTAGTCGCCGGTCTTCAACGTCGCCGCCGTGACGCCCTGGCGGCTCAGCTCACTTGCGCCGACCCATTCCACGGCGTAGCGGACCACCGACCCGTCGTTCTCCTTCACCATCAACTGCACGAATGAATGCGGATTGCGGAACAGAATCTGGACGAGCTCGCCCTGAATCGTGATGGTGCGGTCTTCGAGGTAGGTGCCTGGAAACGAATGATGAGCGTACGCGTGCCCTCCGAGCAGGCACGCACAGGCCGCCAACAGCGCAGCCATACGACGCTTCATCCGATCCTCCTGGCAGCGAACGTCTTCGCTAGACGATCGTAGCCGACCTGCGCCAACAGACGACTGAAGAGTACCTGAATTCTTTGTCAGATTCGTGCGCCATTCCTGGGCTTGAACCACATATTTCGATATTTGTGGAAATGTGGTATAAATCTGGACATGCCAGCCGGCGAGCACGCCCACGTCACCCGTTACGCCGACATGCTCGGCGCCATGGGCACCGAGCCCCGGCTTCGCATCGTCCGGCTGCTCCTTGCCGCGCACCCCACTGGGATGATCGCCGGCGAAATCGGCAGCGAGCTGGACATTGCTCCATCGACGCTCTCGCACCACCTGGAGCGGCTCAGACGCGAGGAAGTCGTCAACGTGCGACGGGATGGCACGTTCCTCTGGTACACGGCGAATGCCGAGGCTCTCGAGGATCTCCTACAGTTCTTGTTCGCGGAGTGCTGCACGCGCTGCTGTGCGGTGGATCCCACCCGCCTGACGGCGGAAGTCACAAGGCACAAATCACAAGGCACAAATCGCAAAATCGAGGAGTCGTCGTCATGAACACAGCTATCAGCGACACCGTCCGGGAAAAGTACGCCGAGGCCGCGCGCCGCGTCGCCAATGGCGATGTCGCGGCATGTGGATGTGGGCCTTCGGCCACGGGCGCGTGCTGCGATCCGATCACGTCGAACCTGTACGGGAACGATGACGCGGCCGCGGTGCCCGACATGGCTCTGCGGGCGTCGCTCGGATGCGGCAACCCCACCGCGCTTGCGCAGCTCAACCCGGGTGAAATCGTGCTGGATCTCGGCAGCGGCGGCGGCATCGACGTCATTCTCAGTGCCAGGAGAGTCGGACCGACCGGCAAGGCGTATGGTCTGGACATGACCGACGAGATGCTGGCGCTGGCCGAGGACAACAAGCGCAAGGCCGGCGTCTTCAACGTCGAGTTCCTGAAGGGTCACATCGAACAGGTGCCGCTGCCGGACAATGCAGTCGACGTGATCATCTCGAACTGCGTGATCAATCTGTCATCCGACAAAGATCGCGTCCTGCGCGAGGCGTTCCGTGTGCTGAAACCGGGGGGCCGCGTGGCGGTATCGGACGTGGTCGTTCGCGGCGAGATCCCTACGGAGGTGCGGCAGTCGATGGAGCTGTGGGTGGGCTGCGTGGCGGGAGCGCTCACCGAGGCGGAATACCGGCGCAAACTCGAGGCGGCCGGCTTTACGAACGTCGATCTCGAAACAACGCGCGTATACGAGCTCGAGGATGCGAGGGCGTTTCTCGCGGAGTCGGGCCTGGATGTCGATGCGCTTGCGCCCCTCGTGAAAGGGCGCGTGACCAGCGCGTTCGTGAGGGCGCGAAAGCCCGCGGCGGCGGCCGCTCGGAGCTGCTGCGGCCCGACGTGTTGTGCCTGACCGAGACAAGTCTGTGGGACGTCAGGCGTACGTAGTGTCCGGCCTTCAGCCGGACCCGCGCGGGAGCGCCGAATCGCGGACTAGTCGGTGGCCGCGATCAGGTTCGCGGCCAGGCGACGCCCTGCGACCTCGGTACGGTACCAAGTCCCTTGTACACGAACTTCTGCAGGCGCTTGCCCTCGTAGGTTTCCGTCGTGTACAGGTTGCCCTTCGAGTCGATCGCAATGCTGTGCACGCCGAAAAACTGCCCCGGGTAGCGTCCACCATCGCCGAAAGCGGTCAGTTCCTCGAGCGTGTCGCGCCGGACCACGCGAATTCTCTGGTTACGCCCGTCGGCCATGAAGATGTACGTCTGCTGCGGATCCCTGGAGAAGGCGATATCCCACACGGATCCGTCGGCAAGGCTCCGCCTGGCATAAAAGCCTTCCTTGACGAACTTCCCTTCCTTCGTGAACACCTGCAGGCGAGTGTTGACACGGTCGCAGACGTAGACGAACCCGTCATTCGACACATCGGCGCAGTGCACCGGGTTGCGGAACTGCTGCGCCGGCGGGGCGTCCGGGTTGTAGGGGCCGAGGTTCCTGTCGTCCGGCTTGTTGCCGTACGCGCCCCAGTACCGCTTCATCGCGCCGGTGTCGGCGTCGAGCACCGCGACGCGCTTGTTCAGATAGCCGTCGGCGATGTACGCCTCGTTGTCGCGCGCGTCGACAAAGATCTTCGCGACGCGGCCGAAGTTCTGCTGGTCGTTGCTGTCGCCGGCATAGGTCGACAGTCCCTCCGCGTTGGTTGGACCGCGGTGCACGCCCGCCTTCCCGTACTGCGCGATGAACTTGCCCGTGCGTGTGAACTTGAGGACGTGCGAATCGCCCGCGCCATTGCCGCCAATCCACACGTTCCCCTTATGGTCGACAAAGATGCCGTGGTTGGACTGCGGCCACTCGTAACCCTGCCCCGGGCCACCCCACGACCCCACGAGGCTGCCTTCGGCGTCGAACTCCAGCACGGGGGGCGCGCCCTTGCAGCACTCGCCGGTCGGCGGGTTCAGCTCTGCGCCTTTCTCGTTGTTGTTCAGCGTCGCCGAACTGCGATGGATGATCCAGATGTGATCGCGCTCATCTACCCACACGCCGATGGCGGCGCCGAGGAGCCAGTGGTTCGGCAGCGGCTTGGGCCAGAAGGGGTCGACCTCAAAACGAGGCGCCCGCACCGTGCTGCCACCCTGCGCGGCGACTGTGCGCTGAAGCAGGAGGTCGGTCGCCAAGAGCCCAGCCAGGACTGCAACGAAGGTTGCGCCGATCAACAGATTCCGTTTCGCCATACACCTCTCCTCGTGTGGGCTAGAGCCTAGCACCGTAGGAGACGTTCGCCAAGCCTGATTTGAGCTTGATTTGAGCTTTTGACCCTACCTTTGACCTTTGACTTTTGACTTTTGACCTTTGACTTACGTATCTGCGTCTGCCCCGTCAGGACCGGGGCCACACGGTGCCCTGGCTCCGCGGCACTGTGCCAATTCCGCGGTACACAAACTTCTGGAGGCGCTTCCCCTCCCACGTTTCCGTGGTGTACAGGTTGCCCTTCGAGTCGATCGCGATGCTGTGCACGCCGTAGAACTGCCCCGGCTGCCGCCCACCGTCGCCGAAGCTTGCCACGACTTCCAGCGTGTCCCGCAGGACGATCCACACCCGGCTGTTCATGCCATCGACCACGAACAAGTACCGCTGCTGCGGATCGCGTGAGAACGCGAGGTCCCACACCGAGCCTGACGCGAGCGTTCGTCTTGCGATGAACCCTTCCTTGACGAATGTCCCATCCTTGCGAAACACCTGGAGTCGGTCGTTGGCGCGATCGCAGACATACACGAGACCGTCGTTGGACACGTCGGCGCAGTGCACCGGATTGCGGAACTGCTGGGCCGGTGGCGCGTCCGGATTATAGGGACCGAGGTTCGTGTCGTCCGGCTTGTTGCCGTACGCGCCCCAGTACCGCTTCATCTTCCCCGTGTCCGCGTCGAGCACGGCGACACGCTTGTTCAGGTAGCCGTCGGCGAGATAGGCCTCGTTGTCGCGCGGGTCGACCACAATCTTCGCCACGCGTCCGAAGTTCTGCGGGTCGATACTGTTTCCGGGGTAGGTCGGCTGCCCCTGCGCGTTGTTCGCGCCTCGGCGCGCGCCCGCCTTCCCGTACTGCGCGATGAACTTGCCGTTCCGGGTGAACTTGAGAACATGGGAATCACCGGCGCCGTTGCCGCCGATCCAGACGTTCCCCTTATGGTCGAGGAAAATGCCGTGGTTCGACTGAGGCCATTCATAACCCTGGCCCGGCCCGCCCCACGATTGAACGAGATTGCCGTTCGGGTCGAACTCGAGCACGGGCGGCGCGCCCGTACAGCATTCCGCCTCCTTCCGCTCGGCGCCCTTCTCCTGGTTCGCAAGCGTGGCCGAGCTACGGTGGATGATCCAGACATGGTCGCGCTCGTCCACCCAGGCCCCGATGGCCGACCCGAGCACCCAGTGATTCGGCAGCGGCTTGGGCCAAAACGGATCCACTTCGAATCGAGGCGCCCGAACGGAGCCCCCGGTCTCCTGCGCCTCGACGGCCTGCTGCAGAATGAATTCCCCGACCGCCAGGATCGCAATCGCGACAACGAAGATCGCCCCAATCAGTTGGTGTCGTCTCGTCATATGTGGCCTCACATCAGTCAGTCCGGCTGAAGCCGGACACTACGACCCATCACTAAGGCGGACACCACGACCCATTTCTTCCCGTACGTAGTGTCCGGCTTCAGCCGGACCAGAAGCATTCCCTTCAGCCGGACCAGAACGTTCTCTCCTCAGCCGCGCGAGAACGCGCGCGACCCAGAACACAGCCGCCAGCGCGACTGCCCCCATCGTCCATCGGACCAAAGCCAGCAGCAGTTCTGCGTCAAACGCCGGCAATGGAAACTGCAGCAGCTGGCCGCCTCGTTCGGTCAGCCAGTGCCACGCGGTATGCGCCACGATTGCAGACAAGATGATCGTCCCTATGCGCTCGGCGACGACGAACCGGAACATCACGTTCAATGCGGGCACGACCGCGGCGAGCACGACCAACTGCCCCAGCTCGACGCCGACGTTGAATGACAGCAGCGCCGTCAGCAGGTGCGACCCCGCAAACTGCAGCGAGTCGCGCAGCGCAAACGAGAACCCGAAGCCGTGCACGAGGCCGAACGCAAACGTGATGATCCAGCGCCGCACCATGCTGGCGCCGACGATGTTCTCGAGCGCCATGTAGACGATGGACACGGCGATGAGCGTTTCGACGAGCGGGGGAAACCACAGACCGCCTGGCGCCATGTCGTACGCCGAGGCGATCAACGTGATCGAATGCGCGACGGTGAACGACGTCACCACCACCACCAGCGTGCGCATCCGCCGGAGCGGGATCACCAGACACAACAGAAACAGCAGATGGTCGATGCCCTCGAGGATGTGGCCGAATCCCGATCGAACGAACCTGGCCGCGGCCTGGTGCCAGCGCGGATCGAGGCGCACGATACCTGGGTCGTCGTGCAATTCGAACGCGCGGTCGCGCCCGTCCGGCGTCAGGAGCCGCAGCACGATCGTGACGCGCTGGGCGAGCGGGCGAAGACCCGGATTGATGGCGAAGCGGGATCGATCGGACGCGATCGGGTACTCCATCCAGGCATCGAGGAATACTTGCTCCCACGGAAGCTCGTTGTCGTCGGTGAGCGGCGGGCCCGTGATATGCGCGAGTGCGGTGTCGTACGCCTGGAAGGACCGGTCGGACGGCAGCGACATGCGCACCGCGACGAGCTGCGGAACGGGTAATCGCGTCTCCTCCTCGTACAGCGCCACCTCGCGGGCGATCCACACGGTGGCGGCGTCCCGCAGCGCATCTTCGGCGCGCGCGATATCGATGAAGCCGGGCCGCCGCTGCGGGATCTCGATGTCGCGCATCGCCTGGAGAGGCACGCGCACGAGGAAGCGCACGCGCTGCCCTTCGGGCTTCAGGAATGCCTGAACGATGATGTCGTTGGGGATGTCGTGCGCAACCGCGCGCACGGGTAGCGCAAGGACCAGTGGCAGTGCGATCGCAGCAACAACACGCACAAAAGCTACCGACCCTAACGGAGCTGCGCGGTCGTCGTCGCTTCCCGCGGCAGGCGGAACGCCACGAGCTCGCTGCTGTAGTTGCCGCCGCCGATCGCCACGATCAGATACTGTCGCCCGTTCAGCATGTACGTCATCGGCGATCCGGTCTGCGGGGCCGGCACATACACGGCGCCCACTTCCTGCCCGGTCGCCTTGTCGTAGGCACGCAGCATCGCGCCGCGCTGGCCAGAAGGCGTCGTGAAGAATCCGCCCTCGCCGGCGATCAGCAGCGACTTGGTCGCGAGCACGCCGATGCGGCCGATCCGGCCGGTTCGCGGGATGTTCACCCCTTTGAGCGCGGGATGGTTGCGGATGTTGTCCGGCGTCTCGCCGTGAGCGATCTGCCAAACCATGTCGCCCTTGTTGAGATCGATCGCGGTAATGCGCCCGTACGGCGGCTTCACGAGGGGAAGCCCCTGAACCGTCAACGCCGGAGGTCCCGCCTCTTCGCCTGCGGCGCCGGCAGCCGGCAGCGGACGTGGCGGAGCGGCCGGATCCGACGCGGTCCCACGGACGTACGCCATGTCCGAACGTTTCCCGTCCGACGCCACGAGACCAAGCTGCGCAATCTGCGTAATCGAATAGACGTAGAGGACGTTCGTGTCCGGATCGAGCGATCCGCCGTACCAGTTCACGCCACCGGTCGTCGACGGCATCATCAGCGTCGCCAGCGGGCCCTCCCACCGGCTGACTACGGGAGGCGTGAACAGCGGACCGATCTTGTAGCGCGACACCATCTTCACCGCTTCCGCGCGCAGCTCGGGGGTGAAGTCGATCAGATCGTCGATCGTCACGCCCTGCCGGTCGAAGGCGGGTGGTTTCGTGACGAACGGCTGCGTCGGGCTGGTCTTCTCCATCGGGATGATCGACTGCTCCACGGCGCGCTCTTCGATAGGCCAGACCGGCTGACCGTTGGTGCGATCAAGCACGTATATCCAGCCTTGCTTGGTAGGCTGAGCGAGCGCCTTGATCATCCGCCCGTTGACCACGATGTCGGCGAGGATCGGGGCGCACGGAATGTCGAAATCCCAGATGCCGTGGTGGACAAGCTGATAATGCCAGCGCTTCTTTCCCGTTTTCAGCTCGACGGCCACGATGCTCTCGCCGTAGAGCCCGTTACCGGGCCGATGGCCACCGTAATAGTCACCGGTCGGCAGCTCGACTGGCAGATAGGCGAGCCCCAGTTCCTCGTCGACGCTCATCTGGGCCCACACACCGGCATTGCCCGAGGTGGCAGCAGACGTCCCCTCCCAGGTCTCGACACCGGCCTCACCCGGCGTCGGGATTGTATGGAAGATCCACAACCGCTTGCCGGTCCGAACGTCGAAGCCGCGGACGTAGCCGTTGTCGTTGTCCCGGCGCCGGGGAATGCTGCCGGGCAGATGCGCCGCGCCGATGATCACCACGTCGCCCGCAATCACGGGCGCTGCGTGCAGGCCGATCTCGCCGGTCACGGGATCCATGTCCTGATCGTCGTCCAGCTTGAGATCCACGATGCCGTTCCTGCCGAAGCGCGGGATGGGCCGTCCGGTCTTGGCATCGAGCGCCATCATCTGGTAGCCAGGTGTCACGTACACGATCCGCGCTTCGCGTCCGTCGGTCCAGTACGCCAGGCCGCGGCCCGAGAGCTGACGCGGCGCCGACTCGCCGCGCTTGCCTTCGTTCAGACTGTGCATCCACAGCATCTCGCCGGTCGCGGCATCGAGAGCCACGACGGCACGGCGGGTGCCGCCGGTGCTGTACAGCACGCCGCCCACCATGAGCGGCGTCGACTGCAGGTTGAATTCGGGCCTGGGCCCCAGCGCGTCAGTCTTGAAACGCCAGGCGACTTCGAGCTTCGAAAAGTTGTCCTTGTTGATCTGATCGAGCGGCGCGTAGCGCGTGTTCCGCAGGTCGCCGCCGTAGGTGCGCCATTCGCCGTTCGGCGCCCCAATTCGCGCAGGAGCATTCTGCTGGCCGAACGTTGAGATGGATCCAACGGAAAGTACCGCAATAGCCAGCGCCGAGCCAAAACGGCCCTTCGTCATGACGTCCTCCTCGCCACTGGAATTCCTACGGCGCCGATTCTACGTCGTTTTTCGAATCCTGACGCGTCCAACCTTGTTGACGCCGCTGTAGGCCAGCAGGAGACTGCCGTCCGGTGCAGTGACCATGTGCCGCACCACGCCTCCGCCGTTCGGTATATTCCACTTCTGGAACGTCCTGGTGGCAGGGTCGAAACGCACCAGCGTATTCGGCGAGATACCGGATTCGCTGTACCAGACTGCACCGTCTGACGTGGTCGTGATGCCGTACGGCAGCGACGCCCGTCCGCCCGGCGACACGAACTCCTGCACCTGCTTGGTCTTCAGATCGAGACGCCCGAGATAGCCGCGCGAGAAGTCCGTGTACCACACGATGTCATGAGCGTCCACGGCAATCCGCCGGGGCCGCGCGCCTTCCGGCAGCGTGTACTCAGTGATTTCCATCGTCTTCGGATCGATCGTGCCGATACTGTTCCGACCAAACAAGTCGAACACCGGCGTGCCGTTCGACAGGACGACGATGCCGTACGGAGCCGCGCGTGGCCCGGCCGGTTGCTTGAGGGTGACAACGCCCGTCTTCGGATCGAGCCTTCCGACGAAGTTGCCGCCCTGCACCGTAAACCACAGGACGCCGCTCTGGTCGAAGATCGGCGTGTGCGGATCGCGCGCCGCCGGATTAGGCATCGTGTACTCAGTGACCTGTCCAGTCTTCGGATCGAGCTTCCCAATCAAGCCAGCCGCGTTGCCCGTGTACCAGATGTTGCCTTCGCGATCGGATACCAAACCGTGGGGACCATGTTGTCCGGGCAGCGGAAATTCGCGAACCTGTCCCGTGTTCATGTCGACGCGCCCCAGAGTATTCGCCCGCTGGCCCGTGTACCAGAGACTGCGGCCATCGACACCAAACGCCGGGTCGTGTGGATGCGCATTGGGCGTTGTCGTAGCCCATTCGGTGAACTCCACGTCGACTTTTCCCGCGCCCTGCCCTTGGAGCTGTGGCGACACGACCGTACACCACGCCGCAGCAACAGCGATCCACGTGAACCGGTGTAAACGGATCATGACTCCTCCTATTGGCGCTACTGCGCCGTTTCTGCCAGCAACTGTTCGGCCGTCACGAAGCGCGGCTCGATGTCGACCGGCACAGCCTTCAGCCGGTCGAGCACTGTCTGCACAGGGGGTCTGACCACGGCGAGCTTTTCGATCATCTGCGTGGCGTCGGTGTAGCCGCCGAGCGCCTGGAGCGTCAGGATGTCGCGCGTCAGGCTGTTCACGTTCTCGCGAATGCGCGTCGCGTTCACGGCAAAGGTGCCGTCCGGCGCAACCATGACGCCGCCGTTGTCCAGAAAGTAGTTGAGCTGCATGGCCACGCCGCGGCCGTGGGCCTCGTTGATGCCGAATCTAATCGATCGGAACATCGACGCCAAATAGGTCGTGTACATCGTCTGTCCGAGCGCCTTGTCCAGCTTGCCGCGATCGACGAGGAAATGGAGCGCAAAGAGGCCGGAGACATCGGCCTTCGCTTCTTCAATCGCACTGTACGTTTCTTTCAGCTCCTGCCGCACGGTCGTTGTGCGGCTGCCAACCGTGATGTTGTGCGGGCCGAGGCCGTGCATCAGCTCGTGCATCAGGATGTGCGTGAAGAACGCATCGAAGGAGACATTCGGTTGATCTGCCGCTGCAAGGGCTACCTTCGCGATTGGCTGCAGCACCGTGCGAAACTTGGCTTCCTGGTTGTTCTTCAGCATCACGCGCTTGCTGCCCTTCTCGGCAATCACGCGCTCGTCGTTCGGCAGGTTGAAGGCTGCGGTCTGCACGCCGCGGTTCGCATCGCCTGAGGAGAACACGGTATTGACGACGCGGATGGGCGCCATGGTCCCGAGCTTCGGATTGCGGTGTTTCGGGTCGATCGGCAGGTTGTTCTCGATGTCTTGCAATTCGGACCCGAAGCGTGCCAGCTTGGCGGACTCGGCCTCGTCGCGAACCGTAATGAACGCCTCGAATGCCGCCTTGTAGTTGAACCACTCGTCCTCGTACACCTCGTACGGACCAATCGTCGGCTCGATGCTGGCATCGAGCTCCATCCAGGCGACGTCGCTCGCATAGTAGTCGTTCGTGAGCAGCGCGTCTGCGCGAGCGTCGAGGTATTTCTTCAGCGTCGGCTGCGTCGTCAGTGCCGACGCCTCGCGGAGGAGCGCTGCGACCTGTCCGAGCTCAGCCTGATACTCGAGGCTGTATGGCACCGCGGTAAGACGACCGTCAGGTCCGCGCCGGATCGTGGTGAAGAAGCCAGTGGCACGCGCGCGCTCGGCTGACGGCAACGCGCTGATCCACCTCTCGATCTCTTCCTTCGTGGAGTCAGGAGGATAAAAGCTGCCTTGCGGCGGCTTTGGCGGGGCTCCGGGAACAAAGGATTCGTTGTGATCGAGACGCGACCAGGGCCCCTTGTTGACGAGGAAAGAGTGCAGTCGCGCCTGGCCGAGCTCCGACAAGTCCCGAGCCAGCGTGAGGAGCATCGATTCGTTGCCGGCCCATGCCTGCCGCAGGAACAGCGCGTCGAATAACTTTGCCGCTTCAACCAATTTGGCAAGTGCCTGCCGCTCGTTCGTCGGCAGCGGCGAAACGTCGGCTGTGAGGTCGACCGGCGCGAAGCGCGCGGTCATGGATCGAAGCTGCTGTGCCATGGGATCCGTCTGAGGTTGTGCACTCCGTTGGGCCTGCTGCTGGCCACGACACGCGAAGCCCGCCAGAGCCGACGCGAGGGCGATGAATACGACGACTCTGCGCATCAATGCACGCCGGAGCTCGTCTGAAACGCGGCTGGATCGGCGCCGAGTCGCCGGATGGCCGTTTCCCACATCTCTTCCGGCGGCACGCCGAAAATGAGACCGGCGTCGACGTCGGTGGTGAGCCACGCTGATTCGGCAAGCTCCTTGTCCAGTTGTCCCGGTCCCCATCCCGCGTATCCAACAATGACCCGTGTGCGCGGCGCCGGCGGCGCCTGAAGGAGCTGCAGCGTGAGCTCGTGGGATACCGACAGGAGCACCCCGGGACAAATTTCGCGCTGCTCGTCATCAGGTCCCTGTGCGTCGGACATGAGCACCCACGCACGCTGAAGATCAACCGGTCCTCCCATCCAGAGCCGGAGGTCCGGGTTGACGCGAATCGGTGGCTTGGTCTTGATCAACTGCCAGGCAGGCTCCGGCAACCGTCGGTTGACAACGAGCCCGAACGCACCCTGATCCGTGTAGTCACAGAGCAGCACAACAGTGCGCGCGAAGTTGGGATCGGCCATCTGTGGCATCGACACGAGAAGGATGGGTGCGGTATCGCCGGCCATAAGGAATGTTACCTCGACGCGCTACTTTGCATTTTGCATCTTACATTTTGAATTCCGTTCCGTCGCCCAGCGGACATGTTCGCGAACCATTGGATCGCGAGCTGATGGGCGTTCGTCGCTCCCCTCGACAAGTGCGGCCACGGCTGCGGTCTGGTGAGTATTTCCGATGGCCACAGCGAGATTGCGGCGCAAGCCGATCAGTTTCGCGCGCGTCATCGCGCTTCCTTTCGTGAGCGCACGCAATTCGTTGTCGGACCGCAGCCAGAGATCGACAAGCCGCGGCATGTCGAGGCCGGGTCGCGGCTGCCATGCCGTCTCATCCGACTGGGGCGACGCTTGGTTGTACGGACAGACATCCTGGCAGATATCACACCCGTACACGTGGTTCCCCAGCATCGCGCGAAATTGTTCGGGAATTCCGCGCTTCAGCTCGATGGTCAGGTAGGACACACACCGCGTTGCGTCGAGCACACCAGGCTCGACCAGCGCTCCAGTAGGACACGCGTCGAGGCAACGGGTGCAGGAGCCGCACTGGTCGACACCGGGAGTGTCGGGCTCGAGCGGCAGCGTGCAGATGATCTCGGACAGGAACAGCCAGGAACCGAGGTCCTGGTTGATGAGGCAGGTGTTCTTGCCGATCCATCCCATACCCGCGTGCTGCGCATAGACGCGCTCCTGCACGGGGCCGGTATCAACATACGCGCGGGCATCGAAGGGGTGTGGTGACTCCGCACGCATCCATGACAACAGCAGGTCCAGCCGTGCCTTCAACACCTCGTGATAATCGTCACCCCAGGCATATCGGGAAATGGACGCGTTGTCATCGGCCGGTGCATCGGAATACGGGGGAACCGTGTTGTACACGGTGCCGGTCACGATGACGCTCCGCGCGCCTGGCACGACGGCTCGCACGTCGGCTCGGCGATCGGCCGACCGTGCCATGTACGCCATTTCGCCGGCGTACCCCCGGCTCAGCCATTCGCGAAGAAACGCCAGCTCGGGAAAGCTTTCAGCGGATGCAACTCCACACAGATCGAATCCGAGCTCGCGCGCTTTGGTCTTGATGGCGGCGGACGTCAGCGCCATACCGTCACAATATCAACTTCCAACCACTCCCCAATGGGCCATGGAGTCACGGAGACACAGAGAACACTTGGGCCGCTGGATCTCGAAGCGGGCCGGTCGGGCCATCGGTGTAAGATTCCCACGCTCCGCGTCGCATGATCGGCACGCAGCTTCTGCACTACGAGATCGAGGCCCACCTCGGCACGGGCGGCATGGCGAAGTGTACCGCGCGCGACACGCGACACGCGGCTCGGGCGCCAGGTAGCCATCAAGATCCTTCCCGAGCTCTTCGCAGCCGATCCCGACCGCGTGGCCCGCTTCGAGCGCGAAGCGAGGCTTCTGGCCTCGCTGAACCACCCGAACACGCCTCGCTCCACCGCCTCAAGTCGTCGGAGCAACGGCTCTTCCTCGTGATGGAGCTGGTCGAGGGAGACACGCTCGCCGAGCGCCTGTCACAGCTAGGGCGGGTTCCGCCGAGCAGCGGCGAAGGTGTGCGAGGCGGACCCGCCGAAGTCACCGGCCTCCGGATCGACGAGGCGCTGAGCTACGCACGTCAGATCGCCGAAGCGCTCGAGGCGGCGCCACGAGAAGGGCGTGATCCACCGGGACCTCAAGCCGGCGAACGTGAAGGTCACACCGGACGGCAAAGTGAAAGTGCTCGACTTCGGGCTCGCCAAAGCACTCGAGGGCGAGGCGGCCGCCGCCAACGTCTCGAACTCCCCCACGCTCAGCGTAGCCGCCACGCGCATGGGCGTGACACTCGGCACCGCAGCTTACATGGCGCCCGAGCAGGCCAAGGGGAAGGCGGTCGACAAGCGCGCCGACATCTGGAGCTTCGGCTGTGTGCTCTTCGAGCTGCTCAGCGGCCGGTCACCGTTTGGCGGCGAGACGGTTTCGGAGACGCTGGCCGACGTCATCAAGTCCGAGCCTCCGTGGGACGCGCCGCCGCCCGGCCTCCCGTCGCGCGTCGCCACCGTCCTCAAGCGATGCCTCGAGAAGGATCCGAGCCGCCGCGTGCGCGACATCGGCGACGTGCGTCTGGCGCTGGACGGCGCCTTCGACGCGCCGATGGAGGCAGCGCAGGCGCACGCCCCCGCGGCGCGCCCGGTGCCGTTCTGGCGGCGCGCCCTCCCGTTGGCGGCCACCGCTCTCGTCGTTGCGGCGATCTCCGCCGCCGTCGCCTGGGGCGTGCGTCCAGCACCTTTGCGTCCATCACACGCTTCTCGATTGTGCTGTCCGATAGCCAGCAGTTGACGCGAACCGGACGCCACAACATCGCCGTGTCGCCCGACGGCCAGAACATCGCGTACGTTGCGGACAGTCAGCTCTATCTCCGCGGGATGGGCGATGTCGAGGCACGGCCGATTGCGGGCACGAATCAGGACATCAACACGCCGTTCTTCTCGCCCAATGGCCAGTGGATTGGGTTCCAGGCCGTGCCTGAGGGCAAGCTGAAGAAGATCGCGATCACCGGCGGCGCGTCGGTGACCATCGCTGACGTCACCAACCCATTCGGCGCCAGTTGGGAGCTCGACGATCGGATCCTCGTCGGCCAGGGCGGGCAGGGCATCGTGCGCGTCTCCGCCAACGGCGGCACGCCGGAGACGATCGTCAAGGTCGAGGCCGGGGAGTTCGCCCATGGACCGCAGATGCTCCCCGACGGCGAGCACGTGCTGTTCACCGTGGCAAAGGGCACCGGCGCAACGCGCTGGGATGAGGCGCAAATCGTCGTCCAGTCGCTGCGATCAGGTGGGCGCACGGTACTGATCAACGGCGGGAGCGACGCGCGCTACGTCCCGACCGGGCACATCGTCTACGCGTTGGGCACGAATCTGTTGGCGGTACCGTTCGATGAGCGGTCTGTGACCGTGACTGGTGGTCCCGTCCCCATCCTCGAGGGGATCGGACGGTCGCTGCCGAACAACACCGCAGCCATGTTCTTCAGCTTTTCAACAAGTGGGGCGCTGGCGTATTTCGTGGGCGTCGACCGGACCAATCGCAGTCTGGCGCTGGTCGATCGGAAGGGCGAATCCGTGGCGCTGCCGATGCCGCCGTTACCCTACGCGGATCCTCGTATTTCGCCGGACGGCAAGCAGCTTGCGATCGGGGTCGCGGAAGAAAACGAGTCGAACATCTGGATATACGATCTGGCCGGCGCACTGGCGCCGCGCCGGCTGACATTTGGGGGCACGAATTTCTCGCCCGCCTGGACGCCGGACGGCCGGCGAATCGCCTTCATCTCCAACCGCGACGACAATCTCAACGCCATCTTCTGGCAGCCCGCCAATGGCTCCGGATCGGCTGAGCGCCTGACCGACCCGAAGGCGGCACAACTGACATCTCTTCGCCTTTCGGCAGATGGAAAGATCGTCTATCGCGATGCGCGCGGCGAGGGCAGCATCTGGACGTTGCCTCTCGAGGGCGACCGGAAACCACAACTTGTCATCGATGGCCCGGGAAACCAGATCCACGCCAACCTCTCACCCGATGGATGCTGGATGGTCTATTCGTCCACTGAGTCCGGCCGTATCGAAGTGTATGTGCAACCCTTTCCGCCGACCGGCGCGAATTACCAAATCACGACGACCGAGGCCTTCGATCCGCTTTGGTCTCCGGACGGGAGACAAATCTTCTACCTGGAAGCACAAGGCAACAACCTTGCTGGGCTCACATCGGTTGATGTACGAACCGAGCCGGGGGCTTTGCCTACGCCAATCCCACTCGCGTCTCCGAAGCGGTGTCGCTCGTTGCGGGCGGAGCGTGGCCCTACGACGTAACGCCGGACGGCCGGCAGTTTATCGTCTTGCTTCGCGGCGAGGATGCCAATCAGGGGGCTGCGGCCAACCCCGAGATCCGCGTGACGCTCAACTGGTTCGAGGAGCTGCGGCAGCGGGTGCCGCGCGGGGCCCGCTGACGTTGGCGCAAGTACTTTGAATTTGCCCAATCGATGATTGATGATGTGAGCATCGGTCGATTCATCGGGCCATTGATGCAATGCGTCATTCATCGAATCAACGTGTCGATGATCGAATCATCGAACCAATGCCTCGATGTTTGAACCAGCCAAGGGCTCGCACTTGATATCCCGATGAAAATGCCCTTGGCTGGTTGGCAGTATCTCTTTGGCGCGCTCCGCGCGCCTAGAGGACCAATACCTCGATGTTCCTATGACCACATCGATGAACAAGTCATCGATCATCGATGCACAGATTCAAGAGATGACCACGCTTTCTCCGTGTCTCTGAGTCTCCGTGGCTCGTCTGAGATCGCAGCACCGTGGTGGCCAGCCACGGCGCCCCGAGCTCGACTACTGGTCGCGCGGAGCGGCTTTCGAGAGGTACGCCTTCGACGCCGCCTCGTTCTTGAGCGGCGTCGCCTTGTCCGGGTCGATCCGCACCATCAGGTAATCGATGTGGTCGTCGATCTTCGTGAACCAGTGGCCGGTGCCCGCGGGAATCACCACGACGTCCCCGGTCTTGATCTGGTACGCGACGCCATTGCGAATCTCCGACCCGTTGTTGCCGGGCCCGTTGAATTCGCGGACCGTGAGCTGCGTGGCCGGCCGCCGCTGCCGGTTGGTGATGTCCGGCCCCAGCATCAGCGTGGCCGAGCCGTCGATCACGTGGTACACCTCGGAGACGAGGTCGTGCTCGGCCACCGAGTTCGGCGCGGGAGCGTCCAGCTTGCCGCGATGGACCATCCCGATGCCGACGTGCGCCTTTCCGATCTCGATGTCCCTGACTTGCTGATCGGTGAGCTTTTCGGCGATGGCTTTCTTCGTATACGCCGCGAGCTCACTGGCCGGGATGTAGTACCCGGGGCACATGCTGCAGGTGGGCTGCGGATCGGTGGGGTTGATCTTGGTCTGCGCCGCCAGCCCGGACACAATGCACGCGCCGAGCACGAATCCGATCGACGTCTTCTTCATATGAGCCTCGCTCCTTCGCCCGTTCATTTTTGCGAAACGGGATAGACCGGCACATCGCACCGCAAAACCCGAGCACCGCCCCATGGCAGAGGCGTGCCCGATGGGGCCCCCGGCGTCCGCGTACGGTGTCGCGTTGCAGGACGCATCGTAGCCTGATCGGGCGGCGCGGAGAAACGGAGAAACAATGGATGCAAGCGGCGCCGGCTATCTGCCGGCAAGCAGTTCTTCAAGCACCAGGCGTGTCTTCGGCAGCAGCTCCTTCTCGTCGAAGTAGCGGCCCACGATGGCGAGTGCTTCGTCGACGCTCGAGATGCCGAGGTGCCGGAGCAGGTAGCGCACGTCATCCACATCGTGAAATTCTTCGCCGAGACGCATCGCGGCGCACTTCATCGCCAACAGATACCCCGGATGGGCCACGAAGACCCGGAGGTGCGGCAGCTCGAGGAAGCGGTCGAACTCCCCGCGGGGACTCAGATAGCCCTTGACCGCGTCGTTGAGCCATGTATCAGGGACGCCCGCCTTCCTGGCGACCCGCGCGGCGGCCTCCCGGATGACCCGACTCGGCTTGAAGAATGCGTCGACGTCCCGTGTGGCGTCGCGCGCGCCAAGAGCGATGCACATCACGGCGCCGCCCACCACGTACAGCTCGCCTTCGACGCCTTCCGCCGCGAGCTCCGCATCGAGGAGCTCGAACAGGCGCTGGATATCATCCTTCGACAGTCGGGACATGCCGGATCCCTTACACCCGATCGCCGACCGACGAATCGACGAACAGGTTCCGCCGCTTGAACGCGACCGGCGCGGCGCGCAGCAGATGTGGACGCAGCCGGGGGAACGGCACGGCGAAGTACGGCTCGTTGACCGGCTCGATATCGCCCGCCCAGGATGGCGAGGGTTGTCCCTTGCGGCTCGCCGCCTGCTCGACCATCGCGGCCACATAGTTCTGGACCAGATGGGAGAGGCCCTGCAGCTCGACATCGGCGACGGCGTCTCGAAACTGAGCCGGCGACAGCCCGGTGAGAAACTCGTTGAGCTCGGCAAGCGCAAAACGCCGGTCCGCCTCGTACTCGAGCTCGCGGAGGATCGAGCGAAATCGGGCCCGAACGTCCGGCAGGGCGCGGGCGAGCACGTAGCTCGAGACGTCGAGGCCAGCCCTGCTGGCGAGCCGCTTGAGCGCGGCCTTCTGGGCCGGGGTGACGCGGATCTGGAGCTGGGCGGACTTTGCCAGCATATGCCAGGGTAGATCGGCGCGCGCGCTTACGTCAATACATATGTATTGACACAGATGGTGGATGAGCCTCTCTGACGCGGGTCGGGGCGAGTCGCCTAACCGTGCTCTCTAGTGTCACAGAGTCTCGGTGGCCCGTCGGATATGCCAGCGTCGCGGGTCAACCGCGGTCTTTGAGCGCGCGAGCCATCTGCGACACTCGCCGGCCGTGAGAGCGCGCATTCGCGATGGCGTCTTCCGCATCGGCCGGGGCCGGCACGACAATCAATCCCGCGCCTGCCGCCCGGGCATAGATCGACGCGAGCACCGACTCGCTCCGGCGCGATGCGAGCGGCGCGGCAATCTTGTCGGCCATCGAACCGAGGGAACGCAGCGAATCGACGTACCGCTCCAACTCGATTGAGGAATCGGCAGGCGTGGCAAGCACAATGACGTCGGCCCAGATCGGATCGGCTGGGCGAGGAGCCACGTAATCCATGTGCATCCGGTCGAGGTTCCGCATCCACTCCGGGTCGGCCTGAATCGTCTTCGGGTCGGCGACATCCGCGATCCGTCGCAGACGGATACCAGCCTTTGCCTGAATCGCGCCGACGCCAGCCGCGAGGGCCAGTTGTTCGGTCTTTCCGTAGCGCGAATAGAACGCCACGAGGACATTGACGTCTATCACGCGACCCACCCTACGCGAGATCGAACAGCAGAAGCTCGGCTCCTGCGCCCGTCCCTTGCAACGACAGCACCGGCTCGTCGCTCACCGCCACACCGTCACCCGTCTCGAGAGCCACACCGTTGACTTCGAGCTCACCTGCAGCGCACTGCACCCACGCATGGCGTCCTGCGGCGATCGGATAGTCGATCGCCTCACCGCCACCGAGCACCGCCGCATACATGCGGGCGTCCTGATGAATGAAGGCCGACGGAGGAGTCGTATTCCTGTCGGGACCCGCGATGAGGCGCAGCGCGCCGCGCTTCTCCGATGGGTCGTAGGCGAACTGCTGATACGAGGGCTCCACATCGGTCGTCGAGGGTACGAGCCAGACTTGGAGGAAGTGCGTCGCTTCGGTCGTCGACGCGTTGAACTCGCTGTGGATCACCCCTGTGCCCGCGCTCATCGCCTGGACCTCGTTCGGCCCGAGCACATGCGCTTCGCCCATGCTGTCCTTGTGCGCGAGCTTCCCTTCCATCACGTACGACAGGATCTCCATGTCGCGATGCCCGTGCGCGCCGAACCCTTTGCCTGCCGCCACGCGATCGTCATTGAGCACGCGCAACGCGCGAAAGCCCATGTGATTCGGATCGTGGTAGCTACCAAAGGAAAACGTGTGGTAGCTGCTCAGCCAGCCAAGATTGCTGCGCCCGCGGTCCGCCGCTTTTCGGAGTGTGAGCATCGCCTTCCTTCCCTCTCGATTTGCTCCCAAACGGGCCACGGAGTCACGGAGACACAGAGAAGATCTGGTTTCTCCGTGTCTCTGCGTCTCCGTGGCCTGTCTGAGCCGAAAGCGTAGCGCGCAGGCTTAAGCCTGCGCGCTACCTCTCATGAGCTGCCGGACGACGTACGGCAGGATGCCGCCGTGATGGAACGCAACGAGCTCCTCGGGAGTGTCTATTCGAGCGGCGGCAACGAACGTGGCCGTCGTCCCATCGGCACGCCGCGCGACGATTCGTACATCACTGCGTGGCGCGAGACCGTCGGCAACGCCAAGCAGATCGAACGATTCAGTGCCCGTCACCTTCAACGACGCGGCGCTGTGGCCCGCCTTGAATTCCAGCGGCAGCACGCCCATGTTGACGAGGTTGCTGCGGTGAATGCGCTCGAACGATTCGGCGATCACCGCTTTGACGCCGAGCAGCTGGGTCCCCTTCGCGGCCCAGTCGCGTGACGAACCCGAACCGTATTCCTTGCCGGCAATGACCAGCAGCGGCACGCCCGCCTCGCGATAGCGGACAGAGGCGTCGTAAATCGTCATCACCTCGCCGCCCGGCTGATACTGCGTCCAGCCTCCTTCGGTGCCCGGCGCCACCTGGTTGCGGAGGCGCACGTTGGCAAACGTGCCGCGGACCATGACTTCATGATTGCCACGGCGAGCGCCATACGAGTTGAAGTCCGACGGCTTGACGCCTCGCTCGATGAGGTACCGGCCTGCGGGACTGTCGGCTTTGATCGAGCCGGCAGGCGAGATGTGGTCGGTCGTGATGCTGTCACCGAGGAGCGCCAGCACGCGCGCGCCAGTGATGTCTTTCGGTGGGGACGGCGTCATCGTCATCCCCTCGAGGAACGTCGGCTTCCGGATGTACGTGGACACATCGTCCCAGTGGAAGCGGTTCCCTTCAGGAACAGGCAGCCCTTGCCACCGCGCGTCACCCGCGAACACATCCGCATAGCTCTTTCGGAACATCTCGGCGTTGACGGCGCGGAGCATCGTCTCCTGCAGCTCGTGCTCGGTTGGCCAGATGTCCTTCAGGAAGACCGGGTTCCCCGCGGGATCTTCCCCGAGCGGCTCGGTTGTCAAGTCTTTCGTCACCCAACCGGCGATGGCATAGGCGACGACGAGCGGTGGAGACGCCAGATAGTTGGCGCGGACTTCCTGCTGGATGCGGCCCTCGAAGTTGCGGTTGCCGCTCAGAACGGAACAGACCACGAGATTCCGATCGCGGATCACCGCTGATACCTCGTCAGGCAACGGACCGCTGTTGCCGATGCACGTCGTGCAGCCATATCCGACCAGATTGAAACCCAACTCGTCGAGGTAGCGCGTCAATCCGGCTGCGTTGAGGTACTCGGTCACGACTTTCGAACCAGGCGCGAGGCTGCTCTTCACCCACGGTTTCCGCCTCAATCCTCTTTCAATCGCCTTCTTGGCCAGGAGACCCGCGCCAATCATGACGCTTGGGTTCGACGTGTTCGTGCAGCTCGTAATCGCAGCGATGACGACCGCGCCATGATCGAGCCCATCGAGCACCGGGTCGGCGACGGCAACACCCGACTGCGCAACGGCGCTCGTTGCCGTGGCAACACCTTGCCTCGCGCCCCCGGCATCCGCCGGCCTGGCCGACCTCGGTGGCGATTGCATTGTCGGCAGCGCCGAGTAGAAGGCCGTCTTCGCGCGCGTGAGCGACACACGGTCCTGCGGCCGCTTCGGGCCGGCGAGGCTCGGCTCCACGGTCGAGAGGTCGAGCCCGATCACCTCCGTATACCTCGCCTCCGGGCTGTTATCCGTGCGAAACAACCCTTGGGCGCGGGCGTAGTCCTCGACGAGCTGCACCTGCGCGTCGTCGCGACCGGTGAGGCGCAGGTAATCGAGGGTCATTTCGTCGATCGGGAAGATGGCGACCGTCGCGCCGTATTCCGGACACATGTTGCCGAGCGTCGCCCTGTCGGCAATCGTCAGGTGCCGTAATCCTTCGCCGAAAAACTCCACGAACTTGCCAACCACGCCGTGCTTCCGCAGGGATTCGGTGATTGTGAGCACGAGGTCCGTGGCCGTGGCACCCCTGGGCAGCACGCCCGTCAAACGGAAGCCGAGGACCTGCGGGATGAGCATCGAAACGGGCTGGCCGAGCATGGCTGCTTCAGCTTCGATGCCTCCAACGCCCCACCCCACAACTCCGAGCCCGTTCACCATCGTCGTGTGCGAATCGGTTCCGACGAGGGTATCTGGATACGCCACGGTCTTGCCGTCGACGGCGTCCGAAAAAATGACCCGGGCGAGATATTCCAGATTCACCTGATGGACGATGCCGGTATCAGGGGGGACCACCTTGAAGTTGCGGAATGCCCGCTGTCCCCATCGCAGGAACGCGTACCGCTCGCGGTTGCGCAAGAACTCCAGTTCCGCGTTCAGCGAAAATGCGTCCGCCCGACCGAAATAGTCGACCTGCACGGAATGATCGATGACGAGCTCCACCGGTTGCAGCGGGTTCACGCGGTCGGGATTGCCACCGAGCGCGACGATCGCGTCGCGCATCACCGCGAGGTCGACGACGCAGGGAACACCTGTGAAGTCCTGCAGGAGGACCCGCGCCGGCATGAAGGAGATTTCTTTGGACGGGGCGCCGGCTGCGTCCCACTCCGCAACCGCGCGAACGTCGTCTGCCTTGACGAACGCGTTGTCCTCGCGTCGCAGCAGATTCTCGAGCAGGATCTTCAGCGAGTACGGGAGCCGGGAGACACCGGCGAAACCGGCCCGCTCGAGCGCAGAAAGGCTGTAGATCTGCACCGGTTGTCCGCTGCTCCGGATCTCGGTGCGCGTTCCGAAACTGTTCGATGTGGACATGGGGTGTGTTGGTTGAAGGCTTTAGGCTTTCGACTCTGGGCTCTTGGCCTCTCGTCTGGGCCTGTTCTGCGATGAGCTGCTTCGTCACCGCCTAGAGCCTATAGCCCAGAGCCCAGAGCCTAGAGCTTTTGATCATACTCCCCGGTCCAGCTCGTCGAGAAACGCTGCGACGACGGCTGCGGGGTCGAGTCGGCGTGCATCGACGGCGTAGTTCATCCGTCGCATGGTGTCTGCAGTCACTCGTCCGCTCACTCGTCCGATCGCCCTGCCGATTTCAGGGTGCCGCAGCAGCGTTGCCGAGTGAACCACCGGGACCGCGTCGTAAGGTGGGAAATACTGTCGATCGTCCTCGAGCATCGACAGGCCGAGCGCCTCGATGAGTCCGGCCGTCGCGTCGCCAGCGACGACGTCAACCTGCCCCTCGGCGAGTGCGCGATACACCAGCGTCAGATCCATCACCCGCGGCTGTTCGCGAAAACGTAACCGGTAGGTGTCGGCCAGGCCGCGAAAGCCGTCTGGCCGCTCGAGAAACTCATAGCCGAATGCGGCTCGCCACTTCGGCGCGTGCTCGGCCAGCTGCGACAGCCGCGTCAAGCCCCGCGCGCGCGCGTCGGCGGCCCGAACCAGGATCGCAAATGTATTGCTGAATCCGAGCGGCATCAGCATCGACCTGCCCGAATCGGCATAGCGCTCTCGTATCTCGTCGAGAACCGCCCTCGAATCGCGTTGTATCGGTCGCTTGAAGACCGCGTTCAGTGCCGTGCCGCTGTATTCGACATAGAGATCGATATCGCCAGTCTGAATCGCACGATCGCAGATGAACGTCCCGCCAAGATTGAGCCGCCGATCGACGGGCAGCCCGGCATAGCGCTCGATTGCCTGCGCCATCAGCTCACCCAGGATGACCTGTTCGGTGAAGTTCTTCGATCCGACGACGATCCGCTCAGTGCGTGGAGTCGCCGCCAGCGCGACAGCGGCCACGCCGGCCATCATGGTTGCCGCCGTGAATGCCGCTCGCATCGTGCCCGGAGCACGGCGTCGCGCGGACAGCGCTCGCTCGATCATCAGCAGTCCGCCGTCAACGAGCATCGCGAGCGCGGCGGCAGGGACGGCGCCCGCCAGGATGACGGTGGCATCGACCATCGAGAGTCCGCGATAGATGTATTCGCCGAGGCCGCCAGCCCCAATCGCGGCGGCAATGGTCACGGTGCCGACGCCGACGACTGCCGACACACGCACGCCGGCGACGATGGCTGGCAGAGCCAGCGGAAATTCCACGCCCATGAGCCGCTGGCGCGAGGTCATTCCCATCGCGTCCGCGGCTTCGAGGATGGCGGGATCGATGGATCGGATGCCTGCCGCAGTCGTGCGGATGATGGGAAGAAGCGCGTAGAGGATCAGCGCTGCCAGGGCGGTGCGCGCACCGACACCCCCGACGAGCGGCAGCGGCAGGAGAAAGCCGAAGAGCGCGAGGCTTGGGACGGTTTGAACGACGCTCGCGGCGGCGGCGATCGGGGCGCCCACGCGGGGCCGGCGCGCGGCGATCACGCCGATCGGCACTCCTGCGGCGACCGCCGCCGCCGTCGACACCACCACGAGCGCAACATGCTGACCGAGAAGCGCCCACAGCTCGGAGGCGTGCGACGACCAGAACTGGAATAGCGAGATCATAGCCGTCAGTTGAACGCGGATTCGACGAGCGTTCGCACAGTCGGGTGCGTCGACGTCTCGAGTGCCGAACGGGGGCCGCACGCTACGAGCAGACCCGCGTCGAGCACACCAATGCGATCCGCCAGGGCGAATGCCTCGCGCATGTCATGTGTCACGAGCACAATCGTCTTGCGCACTCGGCGCTGAATGCGTCCGAACTCGCGGTGCAATTCCGCGCGGGTGATCGGGTCGAGCGCGCCGAACGGCTCGTCCATCAGAACGACCGGCGGATCGGCGGCAAGCGCCCGAGCGACACCGACGCGCTGCCGCTCCCCACCCGACAGCTCATCCGGCCACCGCGCGGCGAACTCACCTGGCGGAAGTCCGACGAGATCGAGGAGCTCGCGTATACGCTCCCCTACACGCTGCGTTGGCCATCCCGCAAGGGTTGGTACGAGACCCACGTTTCGCGCCACCGTCATGTGCGGAAACAGCCCGACCTCTTGAAGCACATACCCAGTCTGACGCCGCAGCGCCGTAGGGTGCCAGGTGCGTGTATCACGTCCGTCCACGAGCACCCGTCCGCCACACGGCTCGAGCATTCGGTTGATGAGCTTGAGAAGCGTGCTCTTGCCGGCGCCGCTGCGGCCGACAAGCGCAACCGTTTCGCCGCGCTCCACCTGAAACGTGATGTCGCGGAGCACGGTGCAATCGCCGCGCTGGAACTGCACGCCCTCGAAGGCAATCACCACGCGACTCTACAGCACACGGCACCGTGTTTGCCAAAAGCAGCCTGGATTTTGGATGAAGGGCTAGAATCCGACGAAGACGCTGCCCGAGATCGCGACGTGCGATCTCGGGTGGTCGTCGAACGATACGCCACCACGCATCAGATACGCTCGTGCATCGCCCCGCACACCGGCTGTCCGCACTCTCCCCGTTCTCCGCGTCAACAGCCAGTACTTGAAGCCCCCACCGGCGTGGTAGACCTCGCCCTGTTCGACTACTGTCTGTCCCTCGTGTAACTGGCGCACATACCCGCCGCCCGCCGCCACGAAGGGGACAAGTCGAGCGCCCATTCGCAGCTCGTCGAGCATGATGAGCAGGCTGCCGTCGATGAAATACTGATCGACTTTCTCGGCGATCGTCACCGGCGAAGCCCCCTCCGCATCCGACGTCACGGACACACGAACGTCCGGGCTGCTCTTCGTCAGCGCTCCTTCGAGCAGCAGACGACGAGTCAGAGCGAACCCGACGCGCGCATGCCAGAGCGGCGCCCGGGCAAAGTCGCTGCTGGTGGCGAACAGGCGGAAGGTCTGACGAGTCGAATCATTCCCGCGCAGATTCGCATCGGCAGCACCGAGGCCGGCGCCGCCAAGCAGGCCACCTCCCACGGCCGCCTCGATGCCGCCGCTTGGCCGGTCGGCTGCGGTCTGTGCGTGCAACGACCCAGGCGTCGCGGTGAGCGCCGCACACACTGCGATTGCGATTCGCACGTTCATCACTTGGGCTGCACGGACACGGTGAACCGCTCGCCCACGCCCCCGCTCGGGGCGACAAAGAGACGATCGTGGAGCGTCACGCGAAACGCAATGTCGATCGGATCTCTCGCGTCGAAGAAGCTGTCGAGGTCCGCGTCGTCAAGCGGCTCCACACGGATGACGTGCGGACCGGGCGTGAGCCCCACGATCTCGAACTCGCCGCTCTGATTGAGCGTAAAGGCCGCAATCACCTGACCCGTTTCCGGATTGAACGCAGCGACATGCGCGCCGAGCACTCCCGCCCCGCTGCGCGTCACGCGTCCGCGCGCGACGCCGGTCTCACCCCGAAAGCCTCCACCGGGATAGAGATCCGACACGCCGGCAATATCGTCGGGCTGCAGCTCGCGATCGCGTGTGACGCCGGGCCCGAGAGAGATCGGAAACATCACGGCGCCCGAGGCGAGGACGCGCCGGTCCCCGTCGGCATGGACCTCAGTTTCTCCGAGCGCCGAGTGGCCAAGGCCGAGAAAATGACCTATCTCGTGGACCGCAACCGATTCGAGGTCGAATCGCGACGCCGTCCCAGCCGCCGCAGTGGACCATAGGAACGCGGTATTGAAAAAGATGTCGGATTCGATGATTTCGCCCGTGACGACGTCGATCAGGAATGCCGTCGCGCCGAGCACACGATCCATCCCGGGCTCATCCTGAAACCCGAGCACCGATACGCCATCGTCGGTGAACGGCTCAGCGCCGGTGAAGCCAGCGAACTGAAACGAGATCGAGGCCGTGGGCACGGCCTGCCATGTGGCGAACGCTCGGGACATCGCAGCCTGAAAATCTGACGCCGCCACCCCCGGTACCCCTCGATCCCGTGCGAACCACCGAAGCGGCATGCGTTGCCATTTCAAGACGATAGATTGACCGTCGTCGTTCGCCCTGAAATGAAGGTACGCGCTCGCCGGCTGCGAGAAAAGACCAACGGCGACAATTGCCAACAGCACGGATCTCATCAACGGGTCTCCAGAATCGTGTGTACCTGGCGAACGAACGCCTCGACCGGCATGGGCCGGCGCGCCGAGTCGCCGCGGACGACACGTTCGGCGCCGGGCCCCTGGGCTGTGACCGGCGCGGGCGTCACGATTGCGCGTGCGGCGGCATCGCGTGTAACGCGGTATACGCCCTGACTCAAGCCGAACAACGTGGGTATCGCGGGCCCCCGCACGCGCAGGAAGACGACGACCTCGTCGCCCTGAGCGAACTCGGGGGCGCCGACGACCACCCGGCGATATCTGCCGACCTGCCCGTTAGGAACACAGAAGGTCACGTTTGCGCCGGCCGACGGAGAGCCCTTCAACGCCTCGATCACCTGCACGGTCACGAGGCTCTCGATCGCCCGCTGCGGCCCCGTGAGCGCGGAACTCGTGTGAATCACCCGGCCGTGGACGATCATCCCCGCTTCGGTGACGACGGTCGTGAAATCGGCAGGAAGGAGGACGGTGGCTGAGGCGGGCCGGGCGATCGTCATGCAAAATGCAAAATGCAAAATGCAAACAACGCTGAAACACCTCCGATCCACCGTTTGAATTTTGCATTTTGCATTTTGCATTAGCTGGATCCACCTCTCTCTCTATGCAGAACTCACGCCGCGCGGCGCTCGCCGCGCGACATCGAGGATGGCGTCAGCCGCGCGCCCGCTGGCACCCGGAGGTCCGAGCCGCTCGCAGACCGCTCTGAGCGCGTCGCGCGTGCGGGCATGGCGCTCGGTGTCGGTCAGCAGCAAGATCGTCTCCTGAGCGACACGTTCAGGCGTGAAGTCGGTCTGAATCAGCTCAGGAACAACACGCCGGCCCGCCACGAGATTCACCATCGCATACATGTCGACGCGGACGAACGGCTTTCCAAGCCGATACGTGAGTGGTGACAGCCGGTAGACCACGACCATGGGCTTCTCATGGAGCGCCGCCTGCACCGTAGCCGTTCCGGACGCCGTAACCACGACGTCCGACGCCGCGAGCACGTCATCGGTGCGGTTGTCGACGACAACAACATCAGAAGGAAACGGCGAAAACAATTCGTCACCGAGATTCGGTGCGCGGGCTACCACAAACTGCACGCCGGGCAGTCGAGCGCGAATGAGCGGTATCGCCGCGGCCATGTCGGGTGCGATGCGCCTGAGCTCGTTGGGACGGCTGCCAGGCAGCAGCGCAACCGTCGGTGCGTCAGGTCTCAGGCCGAGGTCGGAGAGAAAGGCGGACCGCGGCTGCACAGCCCGCGCGAGATCCACAAGAGGATGTCCGACAAATTGGACTGGAACTCCGGCGCGTTCGTACACACCAGCTTCGAATGGAAAGATGACCAGCACCTTGTCGACAAATCGCTTCATCGTTTCGATGCGTCGCGGCCGCCAGGCCCACAGCTGAGGGCTGACGTAGTAGACGATGGCGATGCCCAGACGCCGCAGGGCCGCTATCAGGTGGAAATTGAAGCCGGAAAAATCGATCGCCACGAACACGTCCGGCCGCCGCGTCCGAGCGTCGTTCACGAGCCGGCGATACATCCGCCAGGATTGCGGCAACACCCGTACGATCTCGGTGAGCCCGGTCACGGTCAGGCCCGTGAAGTCGCCCGCCAACGTCGCCCCCGCTGCCTGCAGCCGTTGTCCGCCAAAACCGACGATTTCGACGGACGGCGCACGCGCATGCAGCTCCGCGGCCAGAGCGCCGGCGTACAGATCACCGGACGCCTCGCCGCACGAAATCATGATTCGCATCGCGCGCTACTGCGGCTTGATGAACAGCTTGTCGTCGAGAGGAGTGTTGAAGGCGACCTTGGTGAGCGTTCGCGAAAGGATGAGATTTCCACTCCGGCGCACATCGGCCCTGAACGGAACCTGCACACCGTCGACGGCGCGGTAGTCGAAAAACAGTTCTTCAGCCTCTATCGGCCGGCCGTCGGGTCCCGGCGTCTGAAAAATCTGGCGGACGACGAGCGCTCCGGCGTCCACGTACAGCTTGACCGGTGGCAGCTGCGCGCCGCTGATCTCGAGGACCTTGAGCACCTGTCCACCGCCCCCTTCTTCCGGGAGCAAGCGCATCGCCAGCCGTCCTTCAGCCGCGGCGACGAGCATCGGAATCATGTCGCGACGCACGCTGGCGGCAAAGTCGTCGCGCATTCCGGGTGGGGCCTCATGGACACCACCGGGATCGCGTGCCCAGGCGTGGCCACCGTTGTACACCTGCACGACCTCTGCGCCGGCCACAGTGGCATCGACGCGAAATTTGTCCGGGTAGACGACATAGGTGCGGGTCGACGACGCCAGCGGCTGGTCGCTCATGTGAAAGGTGGTGTCAGCTTCGGCAACGACCGTGCGCACCTTCTTCAGCACATCGAGGCCGCCTTTGGCGTCGATGACACGTTTCAGAACTGCACTAGCGTTCGGATCGCTCGGAACGTTCGGAGCGTTCGAAACGTTGGGGTTCACCTGCGACCTCGTGTACGCCAACTGACGCGAACGAAACGATTCGAACGACTCGAACGGCTTGAACGATCCGAACGGTCCGAACGGTTCGTTCGTCTGTGCCCGCCGCGTCTCGCGCCTGAGCGTCGCCGACATCAGGTCGAGATCCTGGATGGGGATAATCTCGACATCAGAGAAACCCACGCGGCGCAGCTGTGGAACGAAGGTTGACGCATCCCCAACGAGGACGATCGACAGGCGATCCGCCCGGACATACTGGCGCGCGACGCGCTGGATGTCATCGGGCGTCACCGCCTGCACGCGCTCCCGAAAAGTGCCGATCTCCTCGACCGGCAGCTCGTAAAACACGACGTTCAACACTTGCGTGGCAATGTCGTTTGGCGTCTCGATGGTCAGGGGAAAGCTGCCAGCGAGGTACGCCTGAGCGTCGGACAGTTCCCGTTCGAACACGCGTTCGCGCTGCAGCCGCGAGACTTCTTCCAGCGTCAGACGCAGCGTCTCACCCGTCGTCTCCGTGCGCGTGTTCGTCTCAGCCACGAAGTGACCGGACTGCTTGCGCGTTTCGGCATCGGCCTGGGCCCCGTACGTCAGCCCGCGCTCGGAACGCAGCACACGGTGCAGGCGGTTGGCGCCCTCGCCGCCAAGAATCTTCATGGCAAGATCGAAGGCCATGTAATCGGGATGCTTCCTGGGAATAGCAAGCTGGCCGACGCGGATTTCCGTCTGCACCGCATCTGGCTTGTCCACGACCACGACCCGGCGCGTCGGTTGCGGCGGATCGACGACCTTCACCGCGGGCACTTCTGCACGAGGCCAACCATCAAACACTCGCTCGGCCGCGGCGAACGCCTCGTCGCTTGTCACGTCGCCGACGACCGCGAGAACCATGTTGTTGGGAACGAAGTGGCGGCGGTGATACTCCTGCAGATCGGCTCGGGTGATCCCCGCAAGCGTCTCGGGCGTCCCACTATTCGGCAGCCCGTAGGGGTGAAACCCGTAAACCAGCCGCTCGAAGAGCACGCTGGCGATGTAGTCGGGGTCGTTGCCGCTGACCTGCAGACTGGAAATGGCCTGCTGCTTCTGACGCTCGATCTCTTCAGCAGCGAATGCGGGGTTGCGCACGACGTCCGACAGCATGTTCATTCCGACGCCGAACGAATCCTTCATCACGATCACATTGACAAAGGTGAGGTCGGAACCGGATCCGGTGCCGAGCGCGCCGCCGATGAAATCGATCTCGTCCGCGATCTGCTCTGCCGATTTCGTGGTGGTCCCCTGGTCGAGCAGCGCGGCAGCCAGGCTGGCGACGCCCACCTTGCCGGGCGGATCCTGCACCGACCCGGTACGCACGAGCAGACGCATGCTCACGGCCGGCTGCTCATGATGCAGCACGGCAATGACCTGCATGCCGTTCTGCAGTGTGCGTACTTCATAGGGCGGGAATTTGACGTCCCGTGCGGACAGCGGCCGTGGGGGGCGTTCGGTCGGCCACAGAACGAACCGGCCGTCCGGCATGCGATCGACCTGCGCGCCCAGCAGGGCGCCGCACAGCAGCACCGCCAACATTCCAGCTCCCGACCTCCGAAGCAGCCGGGAGTACGCGCCATTCGAGCCAGCCGTCGGGAGTTGGGCGTTCATCATCGGGCCCCCTTGGGCAACACGTGGAGGACCACGCGGTTCGACTGATTGAAGTGGGAGCGGGCCACGCGCTGCACGTCGGCAACCGTCGTCTTCATGAAGATGTCGAACTCGCCGTCGGCCGTCGTGATGTCGCTATGAATGACGGCGGCGTGCGCCAGGTGCAGGGCTTTGTCTTCGTTCGATTCCCGGCCGAGGATGTAGTCGCGAGCGAACTGGTTCTGCGCCCGCTGAAGCTCGTGCGGCGTGACGCCTTCGATCTTCAGCGTCTCGAATTCGGCAATGAGCGCTTTTTCCGCTTCCGCTGGAGTCCGGCCGGGCTGGACGATGCACACGGCGAAGAACAAGTTCGGGTGTTCGGTGATGTTGCCGCTGCCAAACGCGCTGAGACAGAGGCGCTGGGTGTAGATCAACTCGCGCGAAATCCTGGCGCTTTGACCGTCTGAAAGAATCTTGGACGTGATGTGCAGCGGATACGCGTCTGGATGTCCGTCATACGGCACGTGGTAGGCCACGACGACCGCGGGCAACGGCCACGCCTCTTCCACGACCACGCGCCGCTCCTGTGTCATGGGCGGTTCTTTCGGGATGTCGCGCGGCACCGCGCGCGGCGCCTTCGGGACGCGGCCGAAATACTGGCTGACAATCTGCAGCGCCTGTGCGGAATCGAAATCGCCGACGACGGTCACGGTCGCGTTCTCGGGCACGTAGAACGTGCCATGAAAATCGCGAACGTCGCCGATCGACGCTGCCTCGAGATCGGCCATGCTCCCAATCGTCGGGTGCTTGTAAGGGTGCGCGACGAATGAATGGTCGTAGATGATTTCCTGCAGACGGCCGTACGGTTGGTTCTCGATCCGCATCCGGCGTTCTTCCTTGACTACTTCCCGCTCGCGCCTGAACGGCTCGTCTTCGACTCGAAGCGTGGCCATCCGATCGGCCTCGAGCCATAACGCCAGCGGCAGATAGTGCGCCGGAAGCGTCTGCCAGAACACGGTAACGTCTTCGGTGGTGTACGCGTTGCTGCGGCCGCCAACGCTCGAGACGATTGACGTGTGCGCATCGGGCTCCACGTTCTTCGAGCCCTTGAACATCATGTGCTCGAAGAGATGCGCAAACCCGGTGCGGCCGGGTCGCTCGTTCTTCGATCCCACGTGGTACCAGACGGAGACGTGCACGATGGGCGTGGAATGGTCCTCCGAGAGGATCACGCGGAGCCCGTTCGGCAGCGTGGTGATCTGGTACTGCAGCTTCGGCGGACGAACGGCCGCGCTCACCGGCGTGAGCGCAATGGCCGCAACGGCCGACGCGGCGAGAAACAGTGCGGCGCGAGAAGAAAGGCGCATGGCTCCTTCGATTATGGCATCATCAGCGGCTCACGAGGCGAAAGCCTGTCGTAAGCCACGTCGCCGTAGAGAATTCGAGCTGGTAGGGATCGATTCGCCGTTCGGCCGCGGCGAACAGTTCGAGGGCGGCCGCGGGTCCGTCGAGCCGGATGGCCCCGTCGGTGCGCCAGCCGTACTGGTCGCCGCGTTCGCGCGAGCCATCGACTCCGACGACGCGAAACACCCCGAGCGCGACGAACGCCACTCGCGGTGTGAGCCGTACCTGGGCTCGGGCGTTGCCATCCATCTCCCACTGGTAGTCCACAAACGACTTCTGGATCACGCCACGAAGGTCTAGCTGACCCCGCAGCTCGGTCCGTCCTCGAACGAACCCGGTGCGGATGCGGCCGCCGACCATGTTCCAGTCCACCGGAAAGCGCTTGGGACGGTCGCTGAGATGCCGTGAAACGTGATGAAACACGCCTGCAACCTCGACGACGCCCGCCTGCACCGACGCCGAGCCGCCAAGCGTATAGTTGCCCTGGTTGGGATCGAATTCCCGGAACTCGTCACCCAGAATCGTTTGATACGCCGCGACAAAGATCAGCGCTCCGGGGCCATAATCAATCAGATCGAGCTCCGCTCCCCAGTGCGCATCCCACTCAAACCGTGGATCGTCATCGAATAGATGCTCGATCCCGACGTGGAAGGCAAAGCGCGACAGGAAATCCGGGCCGCCCGTCTGGGGCGGTGTCGCCTGATTCGACGCTGTCTGCGCCGCCGCGGGCATCGCTGTCATGAGCGCCATCGTCAGCGCCATGGCGACGGAGCAATTCACTCCGACGACTCTCCAGACGCGCCAAGCTGCCTGGCAAGCGCCGCGAGCCGCTCCTCCAGTTCCTCGATGCGACGCTTCAACTCGGGCAGTCGCTTGAAGATCACCGACGCCCTCCGCCATTCGTGGCTCTCGATCGCGGGATACCCCGCCACCATCGCGCCCGGCCGCAGGGACTTGGTCACGCCCGACTGCCCGACAGCGACGCTGCCCCGGCCGATCGTCAAGTGGCCACCCACGCCGACCTGCCCCCCGAAAATGACGTCATCTTCGACGTCGGTGCTGCCAGCAATGCCGACCTGAGCCGCCATCAACACGTTGCGGCCTACGAGGACGCCATGTCCGATCTGGACGAGGTTGTCGATTTTTGTACCCTGACGGATGCGTGTTTCCCCGACTGCCGGACGGTCGACCGTCGTGTTCGCCCCGAGCTCGACATCGTCTTCGATGACCACTGTCGCGATCTGAGGAATCTTCTCGTGGCTGCCATCGCCACGCCGGACAAAGCCGTAGCCGTCGCTGCCGATGACGACGCCGTTCTGCAGAATCACTCGGTTGCCGATGACGACGCGCTCGCGGATGGCGACGTTCGAGTGGATGACGCAATCGTGACCGATTCGTGCCCCCGGACCGATGGTCACGTTCGGAAACACCACCGTGTTGTCCCCGACTGTCGCGCCTTCCGCAATCGCGACAAACGCACCCACTGAAACGTTGCGGCCGACCTGTGCATCCGCCGCTATGGCAGACAGCGGATGAATCCCCGATGCGGGCCGCCATGGCGGCGCAAACAGCCCGACAGCTCGTGCAAACGCCAGATACGGGTCGGGCGTGCGCAGCATCGCGCAGGGCGCAGGCGGGGCGTCATCGCGCAACAGGATTGCGGAGGCGCGCGTGCTCGCCATTAGTGATTCGTACTTTGGGTTGGCAAGAAAGGTGAGGTCACCTGGCTGCGCGTGCTGAATGCCCGCCACACGAACGATCTCGACGTCCCCGTCGCCTTCGAGTCGGCACCCAAGGCGATCAGCCAAGTCCCGTAGTTTCACAGTGTAGGAACAGAATCTATCACCTGTAAGCCCGGTCGGCCCTTCGCCGCGGTCGCATCGCGCATTCGTGAAGGCGCCGCTACGCGTGTCGCACGGCGACCCGCTCGACGAACGTCGTCAGATGGGGCAGCCTCAGACGTGAAGCAATGTCATGTACGCGGGCATCGCGCGCCGCCGACTCCATCAGAACCACATCGCGCAGCTCCGTCAGCGGCGGGCATGGACGTCCCGACCACGCAACGCGGTGCAGACCCTGGACGGCACCGCGCATCGAGAGCCAGTGACCGACGACGCGAAACGCAAAGTAGTACGCGACCAGGTTCGGCCCGGGGACGAGCGCGAGCGGACCCGAGATGACGAGGCCGAGCGTGTCGATGACAAGCCAGATGCGGTGGCGGTCATAGTCACGTTGCAGCGTCCGGCGAATGAGCGTCAGTACTTGATCGAACGTCAGATCCGGCGGGTGGACTGCTATCGAGGACGTCTGGCGACGAAGATTCCAGAGCAGCCGCTGTTCGGCAATGCGCTGCGCGACCCAGGAGAGGGCTCGATTCTGGAGTTGCCCAAACCAGCTCCGGGATGCCGGCGCTGCGTCACGACGATGCCGATCCTCGGCCGCGCGCAGCATGATGCTGAAGCGCTGCCGCAGACGGCCGAGCAGACCCGTCGCAGGAATTCCCTCATCGGCCCCATCCGAGTCACCTGACGGCTCGCAATACAGCTCGTACCGATCGCGACCGATCGGGATGACGAACACGTCCATCAGACTGACGATAGCAAATATCGAGCGCCCTCGGTACGAAACGCGCCTTCGCACGTTTACACCATTGAGCACACCATCGCACGTCGCACTGCTCGTCCCGGCGCGCCTCGAAATGCTCAAGACGATTTCAAAACCGTAGGGCGGGCCTTCACGGCCCGCCTGGGGCGGCGTAAAGCCGCGCCCTACGTGAGTTTGAAACCATCTCTAAACAATC